>ENA-OQLC01001671-OQLC01001671.1-human-gut-metagenome-genome-assembly--contig:-NODE-1671-length-9554-cov-3.751609_pt1 | contig 9554 bp, 10 predicted proteins | sample MGYA00242653_ERZ504807 | MGnify/ENA primary metagenome ERZ504807 (study PRJEB26092, sample SAMD00036381) | human gut metagenome | host: Homo sapiens | study: EMG produced TPA metagenomics assembly of... | reverse complement strand
AGGCTGTACAGGTGAAGCCTTTCCACAAGAAGATATTCTAGTCCGTTTTTGAAAAAAATCAAGCCCTTTTTTGACAAAGATTCTATTTTCCGAAGAGATTCTACACTTTTGTTATAATTTATCGCCAAAAGTCAAGGATTTTTGACGTGCAACAATGAAACACTCCGGGCTTTTCCGGGAGAGAAAAACGTGGTATAATGGGGGCTATAAAAACAATGGCAGGTCTGGTTACAAAGCAGCAGAAATGGAACCCGCAAACCCGGCAGAAAGAAGGGAAGGCCAATGCCCTTTATACCTCTAGCGAAGGAGGTATTGATCCGGGATTCTTGGAAAGCAAGCTTATCAAGCACGCTTTCGACGGATATCCCAAGGTACGCACGGGACAGTTCTCCTCATTCGAGACACAGGAGGAACCGCAAGAGATCGACTACGGACTGGAAGAAACAACCGTTATCCAGCCCAATCAAGCCGGACAGCAACCGCAAGCCCTCCAGCCCCAATCGGAAAATCCTTTACAAGGATTCGGAGAGCAACCGCAAGCGGAACCGGTACCCGTATCTGGTATAACAGCCCAAATATCACAAGAAGATGAAGAAGCCGGATTTTAAGAGTTCAATATCAACATTCAAAATTTTATCGACATGGATACACAGAATAACAATTTACCTTTCAAGGCTAACGAGGTCATTAGCATTTTACAGACAGCCCCGGATATTCTCACCCGCAATGAGGCGTCGGTCTCAGCTTGCACGAACGCAGGGAAAACCCTCTTGGACACGATTGAGGGAAATGGAGGTATCGGCACGGACGAGATCGACACTGCGGTACAAGAATACCTTGCGAAGTCAAAGAAGACCGTAGAGAATATAAACTCCCGCCGGAAGCCGTTAACCCAAATGCTAACGGCCATATCCAAACGTTTCACGACACTAGAGGGTTCCATAGACGCCAAATCCAAGGGAACCATCCCTTATCTGCTACAGATGGAGCGTAACAAATACGCCGCCAAGAAGTTGGAAGAGCAAAAACGCCGTGAGGAAGAGGCCCGGCAAAGACAATTGGCGGAGAACGAGAAAGCCCAATACAGGGCCGACATAACGGTCTTGCTCGATACCACGTACGCCGCCTACGTCGAGAAGCATATCAACGCCTTGAACGGGATTTTCAATCGTGCCTCCCTAGCCACGTATGGGGATGTATGCCGGCAGATCACGCAAACAAGCACCGGTTTCTCATGGACGGATTTCGTGAAAAACGTCGTGGATAATAAACAGACATTCTATATGGATGGTGAGACCCGCAAAGCGATCAAGAACGAGATAGCCATCCTAAAGAAAAAAGAATATTCCGATCGATACGCTTTCGAGATCGAGGGACTGAAACAATCCTTGGTCGACCGCCTCCCATCCCTCCGGAAACAACTGGAGGAGCAAGAGGAAATTCGCAAGACCAACGCAATCGAGGCGGCACGGCTGGAGGAGGAGCGCAAACGGAAAGAGGCAGAAGAACGTCAAAAGGCCGAACTGGAACGCAAGCGCAAGGAAGAGGAAGCGAGAGCCAAGGCGGAGGCAGAGAAAGCCACCGCAGAAGTACAGGCAGCCTTCGATTTCAGTGCCGCCAGTATGTCTCCTACCCCTACCAAGGCGAAGATCAAGAAAAAGATCCAAGTCACCAATCCACAAGGATTCATGCAGGTATACCAGATGTGGTTCATGCGTGAGGGTATCAACATGAGCATGGAGGATCTTGAGAAGATCCATAAGAAGATGATCTCCTATTGCGAGAAAACAGCCAATAAGGACGGTGAGCGAATCCAGTCCGCATTCGTGAAATATGTCGATGATATAACGGCCAAGTGATATGAGAAAGCTATATCTGTCCTCATGGATAAACTTCGGGAAATACAGACGTTGCCCGGCCAATCTAAAGACGATCCTAGATACGGAAGAGGGCCGCAAATGGTTCCGGTGGCTAAAGGATAACACTTACAATTTCGAGTTCGATCACACGGTACTCGAGTACCTAGAATTACAGGAAGAAAATGCAAGATACGTATTACCAACGGTCTGAGGTCAGCAACTCAGACCTCACAGAGTTAAAGAACCTCCTCTATCCCCGTACGCAATACGGGGATAAGGAGAAGGCTTTCAAGTTCGGGAGCTTGATTGACGCTATGATCACCGAGCCGGAACGGGTCAGGTATGATAAGCGCATGGTGGACGACGTATTGTATTCCGGGGAGGATTTCGAGTTAGCGGAAGCGATGAAACGATCCCTGCGGATGGAGGCACGCCGAGACCCGTTCTTAGCCCAAGTGCTTGCTAAAGCGGAGACACAGCGGTTCATGGTAAACAAGGGACAACGTTTCCAATACGGTAACTTTGAATACACACTCGACACCCGTTGCAAATGGGACTGGTGGCTTCCCACATACGGATTCGGGGGAGACCTAAAAAGTACTTTCGCCAGTACCCAAAAGCAGTTCGACGAGGCGATTGATTTCTTCGATTGGGATCGTTCACGGGCCTGGTACATGGACATCGCCGGAAGCCGGCAAGATTTCATCTATGGTATCTCCAAGAAAAACCAGAAAGTGTTCAAGGCATTCATCAGACGGGGCGATCCGATCTACCGGAAAGGGAAAGAGAAATACGAGGAACTAGCCTTCCGGTGGTGGATGCTAATAAGCTAATAGTATGAAGAATCTAATTTTAATCCTAATCGGCTGGCTAAAGTACAGGCTGGCAAAGAAATGCCCTATATGCGGAGCTTCCGTACTCGTAAAGAAATTACAGACGCATACGGGAGATACATTCAACGTATATCATTGCGGCAACTGTGGCAACGATTATATCTTAAAATAAAAATCATGAATCTCAATATCACACCGACAGACAAGATATCCGAGGAACTGGCCGCCATAGATGCCTTCCTGAATATCACAATGAGCGAAGACGTACAAGAAGCTGTCCTACGTGGAAACGACCTTGCCGTCTATATCGCCCGAACAGGGAAGCTGTTAGCGGACGCAAAATATCACCTGAACGTGAAAAAGAAATCGGAAGTATTCGACACATTACGGGAAACCGCTTCACGGGCCGGAGCGACCTCAAAGGCCGTAAACGCTATCATCGACAGCCTGTGCAAGGATGAGCAATACCTAGTCGACTGGTGTGATAGATTGAACCGGACTGCGACCCACCAATTGGAATGGTGTCGCACGATAATTAGCAAGGCGAAAGCTGAAATGGCCTTAGCGCCTCAGAGTTATAACAATCCTAAATTTTAAAAGAGCATGGAAGAATTAGTAAAAGAGCAACCCGTGTACGAGATCCAGAAAGTGAAGATCAAGAACAACCAGCTCACGGCGGAGTATACGGAAAAGTTCGTGGAAGCGAACTACAAGAACAACATCCTAAAGGAATCGGAGCAGTTTATCCACCCCGATCTACTGTACGCGTTGAACCGGCTTAAGCCACACGTAGTGAAAATCTGTGAGATGCACGAGGCTACATTGGTCAATGTCGCCAATCCTTCCGACGATGATTTGAACGAGAAGCTAAAGAATATCATCGTCACCGGATACAGTAAAGGCGGTAATGATGAATCAGCCGGCGTATCAATCCAAGCGCAAAAGCTCCTGAAAAGCGGGCAGATCCTTAACCTCTCCGTCCCGTTCACCAAATATGAGGACGAGTCCGGCGACGGGTACCTTTACGGAGCCGAGTTGAAAGAGGCCATCGGTAGATGTAGCTACGAGGTGGACGCTTATCTGTTCGAAGGTAAATATGGCATCAAGCAAGAATCCTTCGATTTCGATACCCCGGAGGAATCGGATATCACGGGCGAGAAGGAAGAGAAGCCTAAGAAACGGGGACGGAAGAAAAAAGAGCAGATCAAGGAGATCGCCGAGGAGGTGAAAGCCTTCGACGAGTTCGCCTAACCAATAATAAAAACAACCGTTATGCAAATCACTTTACAAAACACGGAAAAGGGACAATGCTACGCGGTAAGGTTTGACAGGTACCGCCAGCAGGTCGTTGACAAGCTAAAGACAGCCGTCAGCGTCCGCTGGTGGGACAAGTCTACCGGAGCGTGGATGATCCCGGCCAACAATAAGTGCAAGGCGGAGCTAGACCAGCTCACCTATTACGTGAGGCACTTCGAACCCGTCAACTGGGGAGGGAACGAGTCTAAGACCGACGAGGACATAGCCTATCAAATACCGGACATGCCCGAGTTGGACGAGGATCATGGCCTAAAGATACAACCTTACCCCTATCAACTGCAAGGGATCGCACGAGGCTTACAACTAAAACGGTTTATCAATGGGGACGACATGGGCCTCGGCAAGACATTAGAGAGCATCGCTACCATCAACAAAGCTGATGCTTTCCCCTGTCTCGTAATCTGCCCCAATACGGTCAAGATCAACTGGCAACGTGAATGGCACAAGTTCACGGACAAGAAAGCCATGGTATTGACCGATTCGGTACGAACCTCATGGCCATTCTTCTGGCAAACGGGCATGAACCATGTGTTCATCGTGAACTACGAGAGCCTACGGAAGTATTTCGTACGCCGAATCAACAAATCGGAGAAATGGACGCTGAAAGACGTAGAGTTCCATAATACGATCAAGTTGTTCAAGAGCGTGATCATTGACGAATCCCATAAGGTAAAATCAACGGCTACCCAACAAAGCAAGTTTTGCAAAGGTATCACCGCCGGGAAAGAGTGGATCATCCTGTTGACCGGTACCCCTGTCGTAAACAAGCCCAACGACCTTATATGCCAACTCGCTATCATGGACCGGATGAACGATCTCGGAGGCTGGAAATATTTCACGAGCCGCTATTGCTCCGGGCCGCACGGGGCCTCGAACTTGAAAGAGCTCAATTTCATGCTCTGGAAGCATTGTTTCTTCCGGAGGGAAAAATCCAAGGTGCTGACTCAATTACCCGACAAGGTACGGCAGATCGTGACCTGCGAGATCACCAACCGCAAGGAATACCAAGACGCCGAGCGTGACTTGGTGGATTATCTGAGACGATACAAGGAGGCCGATGATGAGAAGGTACAAAAATCGCTGAAAGGCGAGGTCATGGTACGAATCGGCATATTGAAGGACATAACGGCCCGGGGTAAGTTGAGAGAGGTGATCGATTTCGTGAAGGATTTTCGGGAGAACGGAAAGAAGATCATCCTCTTCTGCAACCTGCATGAGATCGTAGACCGGCTCCTACAGGCGTTTCCCTCGGCGGTGTGTGTCACCGGACGGCAAGATATGCAACAAAAGCAAGCGGCCATAGACGCTTTCCAACGGAATCCCAAAACGGACGTCATCATCTGCTCCATCAAGGCCGCGGCGGCGGGTATCACGTTGACAGCGTCAAGCAATGTCGCTTTTATCGAGCTACCGTGGACATACGCAGATTGCGACCAAGCCGAGAGCCGGGCGCATCGTATCGGCCAAAAGGACTCCGTGAATTGCTATTACCTACTTGGCCGCAAGACCATCGACCAGAAACTCTACAGGATCATCGAGGAGAAAAAGCATATAAGCAACGCCGTGCTTGGAGCGGAGGACAATATACAAACAAACATCGTCGATATGATGGCCCGGATATTCGACGAGACCGAGGAGGAGGAATAATCATGGCAGAGGAATACATAGGGATCAACCGCTTGAAAGAACGGGAGGACGCTAATAAATATCCACGAAGGAAATGCGTAAGATGTATCCGTTATCCATGCTTCTCCGGACAAGGAATAGGTACGCACGCCATTAATCTCGCCGCTTATGGATGTAAGGATTATAAAAGTCAAACAAGATTAAAGAATATGTCGCACAATGTAAACAAAGGAGGTTCAGATGCTTAAAATATCATTGTTAATAATCGGAATGATCTCGCTAATATTCATTCTCACGTCTGGAATATCGATCCAGTTCAAGCCATTCCATATATCCCTAGCTTATCCATACTTTGGAACAGGGATGGTATTGATAGCCATTGGTTTCGCCTTGTGCTTCGGCTCGGCTTACTATCATGGAATATCAAATCATGAATATAAAGATGGTTACAGCAAAGGATTCAACGCAGGTATTGAATACATTATCGATTGGGCTAAGAATAAAAAAGAAGGTTAAAGATAACATTTTTATAGCGAGAGATAAAGACTAACAAAGAGAATAAATAAAAAGGCAGCGCCTCACAGCGCCACCCCATTACAGCATGCAACAAATATATCAAATAAAGACAACTATGGCAAGTGAGGCATTGAATAAATATATTGAGAAACGTTACGACAGGTGGCTGGATTACGCTAAGTATCACTGCTCACTTGCCGGAATGAGTAGTGAAGCTATTGACGTATTGGACGAGGTAATGTGTATGCTACTTCAAAAGCCTCTGGAACACCTCTCCCGGCTTATGGAAGCCAAGCAAGGTAAATATACCGAACTTGACTGGTATATCCTGCAAATGATAAAGCTGAACGTTACCTCGGACACGTCTCCCTACCGGCATAAATACAAGCCTATCCCGGTAGATGAGAATGTGGATTGGCGAAGACTGAACATTATTGATGAGCCCGATGATAGTATTGACCGTACCGAGTATATCCGGGAACGTATGCAGGATATCCGGGATATGGTCGACCTGTTAGGGTTGTCCGAAAAAGCCAAACGGATCTTCGCTTGGAAATTCTTCGCTGGAGAGTCTTTCGCCGACTGGCCGGGGCCGGAAAGCCGGAAGGAGTTGTATGAGACCTATAAAAGTGTTTTCAATGCGGTGATGGATAAGAAGGATGAGAGGTTGCTATTTTAAATGCCGGGGATTGATAGCTAGGCCATATCAATCCCCGATATTTCATTTATACTCAGTTTGAGATTTCCTCCTCTACCTCTTTTGTCGCGAATAAGAGAATCATAGAATATTTCATAATAAAACAATTTCAATTACACTACAACACAAAATATTTTTTATAATTTAGATATGCATCATATAACAAACTAAAACAATCTACTTGAGAAGCACTCAGTGTTTGATAATCTATACCCGCTATTAAATTTTTCTTATACACACCTATCATATAGCTTATACCCTTATAATTATTATCCTCTTTATCATCTCTTAAAAGATTATTAGGTAGATCTGCCAATATTATAAACATCTCTATAATATCTACATGATTGCAATTCACATAAATTTTATTAGAGGAAATACTTAATAGTGTAGATAGCAAATCTTCCGAAGAGCCTAAAACTCGTTTTAGAAATTCAAATATAATCAAGGCTGGCGAACTAACTACAGTCAATACCATATCATTAAATCTTACGGTTTTATTCTCCATACTATAATCAAACATAAATCTTTCAAGAGTACGAATATTTACATATCCATATTTAATTAGATATTGCAATATAAACTCCAGACCTTTATACGCATACCTATCATCTTGAAAATCACCAGTTTTACTTTTTATCTTCAAAATTTGATCTGCGATACACTTTTGTATCTCGTCTTCATTATGAAAATGAAAAACTTCCTTACTATAAAACTTATCAATATATCCAGAAAAATCTACATCTGATCCATATTTAGCATGGAATATTCTCCTAATATTTTCAACATCGCATACAAGAATAGTCTTATCTATTTTAAATTTATGTTCCTTAGTGCAACAGAAATCATCATGTACAGAAAGAATATTAAGTATTCTAAAAATATGTTCTGGATCTATTCGATCTAAATCATCTATTACTAAAACGATCTCTTTCTTTTCCTCTTTTTTTGCATTAGTAATTAAAGATTGAATTATTTGCGTAACAATATTTCTCTCATAGATAGAACCTTGTCGTTGTATTATATCTTGTATAAAAGACTCCACATCTTTATCTTCTTGTGTAGATTCTTTCTTTTGAAATTCTTGAATACTCTTTTTCAATTTTATAAGCTGTGGAATAATATCAGTTTTAAAACATACTTTTTCTATTGAGGATAATATATTTCCTATAAGTGTATTTAAATTATTTTTTATATAATAATAAGCTGCAACGGAGTTAGATATCTGAACATTTTTTAAGTCACAAGAAACTTTATCCAATAGTTGAAATAAAACATCTATCTTTATATATTCAAATATATCTTCATTACTTGCAACTGAGTAATTCACAGGTGTAAGAAATAAGGTTATATATTTATCTGTATGCTTTTTATTAAAAAATTCATTAATAAAGAAAGATTTTCCAATACCATATATTCCTGAAAAAATAATATTGTCATTATTTTCTTCTTGCAAGAATCTAAAAAATCTTTTAGATTCATTATCTATACTGATTTCCATATTTTGTTGAGTTTGAATTTTGTACTCTCAAAAGTATGCAAAAAATATTTAGTATCAAATAAAACATAGACAATTACCTAAAAACGTCCATCGAGTATATCCTCTAAAAGATGATGGACGTTTTAACCTTAAACTATATAGCACTCGACCGACGAGTTTCAGTGAGAATTAACGCATGACACAGTTTATTTTACAGCCCCCGATATCGCAGGGTTGCTATGGCCTTTTCCTGTTGGGAGGATGGAAGCTTGTGTGATTGAGAGTGATTTTTGAAGAAAAGAATGTTCAAGCCTTCAATCGTTATTTTTCATTAATGCCCTGCTTCATAGCCAGCTAAGCCACCATAACGAATAAATATTTCCGGATCTTGCCTAAGCTTTTGGTAATAATCATTTGCATTTGATTCACCAGGGAAAGCTGTAATTATGTATCCATTTGACGCTACAACAATATTTAGCATAAAATTTCCCTTACCAAGACTCATAAAATACTTAGCAACTACCCCTCCTTTATTACCAGGCTCTGTTGAATCAGGAGATTTAGACAAAGTCGCTTCAAGTAAATCGGCAAAATTAGATTCTACAATTCCATAATCTTGAAAATCATGTAAGTGTTTCTTTAAATGTTCATAGCCTGATTTTGTGTTCCCCTTTTCTAAAAATACTACACCTGCTTCTGTTGTTATTCCTGCGGGAGCTGAAATGGTGAACTCTAGATCTTCTTCAGTAAACATAATTGACTTCTCCTTTAATTTAGCGACTAGCTCTGGGTCAATCACTAATTGTATTGTTTTAAAACATTGTACGATATTTTTGTCATTAATATCAGAAGAAACGTCATTGATCAATTTTCGTTGAGTAATTTCTGCTGGTCTATTATCAACAATATGCCCACCGCCTCCTTTCGACGGTTGCAATACCCGTGAAGCACACTCTTTGTGTTGTCTCTCCGCTTTCATGATCATTTGATTTAAGGATTCAAACTATTCTTTCTCTTTCGCATCTTTATCCAGATCAAGCCCAGCCTCTTTCATGAACTCAGTAGCGGCTTTCGCTTGTTCCTCTTGGGTCTCTGCACAGGCTCTCAATGGGCCTCCGATAATAGAACCGAAAGGAATTCCCTGCAACACATTGGTCGCAACCTGTGAGGGTGTAGGATCTTTTGCCATAGTGATTACTTTTAAGGATTTCCCAAATGTAGGGAAT
>ENA-OQLC01001665-OQLC01001665.1-human-gut-metagenome-genome-assembly--contig:-NODE-1665-length-9621-cov-3.092309_pt1 | contig 9621 bp, 7 predicted proteins | sample MGYA00242653_ERZ504807 | MGnify/ENA primary metagenome ERZ504807 (study PRJEB26092, sample SAMD00036381) | human gut metagenome | host: Homo sapiens | study: EMG produced TPA metagenomics assembly of the... | reverse complement strand
CGATGGAAATTCGCGAAAATTGTGTGAATTCTATCAGATTTTCCCCTTTCTACTTGCCCTCATGGGAAAAAAGTTTTATACTCTTATTAGCGTGTCCGCATTGGGAAATCATGCCGGCTGTGCGTGGTGACTAAGCGGCACATCAGTGAAAGGGTAATTGGTGATCAATATGAAGAAAATCGTGAAGAACACAACCGTAGTGGCATTAAGTGGCGTAATGGCAATTGGAATGCTTTCCGGATGTGGAAGTAAGTCTATAGATGGAGAGAAAACCGTTGCGACTGTAGATGGCACAGACATTCCTATGGGTGTTGTAAGTCTGTATGCACGTGAGTCACAGGCACAGACCGTTGCCATGTATAAGAGCTTTATGGGAAGTGCAGGAAATATCTGGAGCCAGGTAGTAGATGAGGATGCTGGTACTACATACGGTGAGCAGGCTGTAGGACAGTTCCTGGAGCAGGTTGAACTGATGTACATCATGAAGGAGAAGGCAGCTGATTACGGTGTTGAGGTTACTTCTGATGATGAGACTGCTATTGCAGATGCAGCAGCACAGTTTATGCAGGACAATGACGAGGACACTCTGAAGGAGCTTGCTGTTTCCGAAGACCAGGTTAAGACTCTTCTGGAGCTTGAGACTTACCGTCAGAGAATTTACGATCCGATCCGCAACGAGGCTGAGGTTAACATAACGGATGAGGAGGCACAGCAGTCTTCTTTCAGCTATGTAAGTATTTCCATCAGTGGAGATGACCTTACCGATGATGATATTGCTACCCGCAAGGAGCAGGCACAGGAGATCCTGGATAAGATGAAAGAGGATCCGACAGCAGACATGGGCGAGACAGCCAAGGCTGTTGATGATACTTACAGCGGACTGACCGGAACTATTTTCACAAATGACAGTGATGATGAGGATATTTCCAATTCTTATGATGACGCTGTTGTAGAAGCGCTGAGAACTCTGAAGGATGGAGAGGTTTACGACGAGCTGGTTGAGACTGATAGCAGCGTATATGTACTTCGGATGGACAAAGTAAAAGACGAGGATGCAACCGCTTCCAAGAAAGAGTCCCTTGAGAACACCAAGCGCAGCGAATACTATTCCGAGACAACTCAGAAATGGCTGGATGATGCTGATATTACTGTAAATGATAAGGTGCTTTCTACTTTGACAATTACAGATGAGCACAGCTTTACAATTAAGGAGACTACAGCGGATACAAGTGAAGATGCAGCAGCTGATACAACAGATGCTACCGAGGATACTACTTCTGAGGATGCCGAGGCAGCAGATGAGGACGAGGATGCTGATACTGCTGAGACAGATGCTGCAAAGAGCGACAGCGCAGAGGAAGCTGATACCACAGACAGCGCTGACAGTACAGACGAGACTGCAGAAGCGAACAGTGCAGACAGCAAGGCCGAGGACAGCAGCGAGAGCGCTGATTCTGAGGAGAACGCAGAGGATACTGCAGAAGAGACAACTGAGGAGAACTAAAAGTGAGATAAAGACCGAAACTTGTTATATCGTATGTATTGCAAAATGTTTTCTGAAAGAATTGAGATTATATAAAGTGGAGAAAATGATAAAAGAGCCTGCCTGGGGTGATTCGGGCGGGCCCTTTGTCTATACAAAGTAAAATACTTATGAAAAAAAGCTTTTCGCTACAAAGTAAGGTTTGAGAAAATGCAGGTACAGCAGATTGAACATGTGGATAACAATTACACAGGGGGACAACATGAAAAAGATACTTCTTATTGCAACCGGGGGAACCATTGCTTCCAAATATACAGCAGAGGGGCTGGCACCGCAGATTTCCGCAGATGAGCTGTTGGAATATATTCCTGAAGCCCGGGAATTCTGCACCATTGATACCGTTCAGCCTTTTGCCCTGGACAGTACCAATGTGTGCGCAGACCATTGGCTGAAGCTGGCCAGACTGATCGAATCCAAATATGAATTTTATGATGGCTTTGTGCTTTGCCATGGAACGGACACTATGGCATATACGGCTGCTGCTTTGTCTTATCTGATCCAGAATAACCGCAGACCTATCGTGATTACCGGTGCACAGAAACCTATTGACCTGGCAATTACAGATGCACGTTCCAATCTTCTGGACAGTCTCCGCTTTGCCTCTCACGACCGCGCTCATGGAATTTCCATTGTGTTTGGGGGAAAAGTGATCGCAGGAACCAGAGCAAAGAAGGAATTTTCCAAAAGTTACAATGCCTTTTCCAGTATTAATTATCCGGATATTGCATCCATTCACGATCAGAAGATTATTTTTTATATTGATGACAAAGACCAGTCCACCAAGCCACTGGTGTTTTATCATGAGATGAATCAGAAGATTTTTCTGCTCAAATTGATAATGAAAATAAGTTCCTTTCAAATCTCTTATATAAGTATCAAAAACCGATTCGTCTTCATGCAGATTAATGACACGTACCCCTCGGCTAAGCGTTTCATTATAGGCAGAAGGATAACCCGTCTTCCGACCATAGGCCAAAGTTATGTTACCGTCTAAATCAACCATATAGTCATTATTATGGTCATGACCTACAAACACCCCAATAACATCCCTCTTTTCTATAAACGAGGAGTACAATCCGGTATTTACACTTGGAGCACAAACACCCTCCTGCTTCTCGCCAAACTCCCGGCATGTCCACCTTGCCGTTTCATGCTCTGGCAGAGGAATATGGAAGAAAGCCAAGGAAGGCAATATGCGCTTGTTGCGAGCGGTAACCCGACTGCTACTTTTCCTATACCACTCTATCTGATTATGCTTAATCCAATCATAATAACCAAAAGAACGGTCTTTGGTATTATTGTGAGAATCGAAGAAATAGAGTACCCATTTTTCAGATGTAGCATCAGAAGAACGGACGGTCAACATGCAATTGCCCGAGCCCGAAAGTCCTTTTTCAGCATCATAAGTCAGGTTATAAGGTCGTGTACACAGATAGTCCAATATCTGAGCATTGTTCATATCCGTTTCTTCATCATGATTACCAAAGGTCACAACAAAAGGAGTTTTGGTTTCCCCAAATATTTTGGTCAATTTCTCCCATCCTTTCTTAGCATTCCAGGAAACTACTACATCACCTGTAAGAACAACCAAATCGGGATCTTCTATACGAATAACTTCACGAATCAAATGACAAGTGCTGTCATTCTTCAATTTATAAGAATCACTCTCTACCCAATGCAGGTCTGTCAACTGAACAATCTTGAACTTCCCGTCACGAAACTTCAAATCAGAAGCTTGAGAAAAAGCAGAGAAGCAAATAAAACAACAAATTAAATATAATAAAGACTTTTTCATTTTTTACGATCTGTTCTAAATGGAGCCAAAGGTAATCCGTTACTATCAAATAAATTAGGCATAGCATCATTGGAAAAACAATAACGTACTCCTACCGGTTCCTTCACCTTATCGGCAATGACACTGATATCTCCATTCTTTAATATAGAAGCCTTAGCCGGATGCAAATTACCCTCTTTATCCAGGACCTCAAAGTGACGAATGACCTTATCCTTGCAAGCAAGTTTGCCAATAGCGGTAGTTGTTACTATTACTTTACGACCATCTACTCTAAAGGATTTTAGCATAGGCGAATACGGTTGTATATCCTCTTTATGATAACTATTTTTCAAAGCCATATTAGCTAATCGTTCTCCTACTTGTCTCTTCAGACTCGGATGAATATCTGTTAGGTCGTTTACTAAGTCTCCCGCCACAACCATACCAGTATTTCTCAATGTAGCAGCCACATCGGCTTGTTGTTCACGCAAATATGCAGCATTTTTATCCGCATAACCACTCCAAGGAGTTATCTGGACAAAATAGAAAGGCAAATAATGATGAAAAGCATTACGCCAACCTCTAATCATAGCATCAAACATAACTCCATAATCCTGATGCCTTTCATTATTGGCTTCTCCTTGATACCAGACAACCCCGGCAATAGTGTAGTTTATAATGGGATGAATCATTGCATTGTAAAGAGAAGAATTTGCAGTCGGTGCCCATCCGGCAGTCAATGCTTTAGTCTTTTCTTCCAATTTCTCATGACGCAATGTAAATTCGTCCATCCAAGGCTCAATGGCTGTACCTCCCCAATAAGAGCCTATCAACCCGATAGGAAGATTACCCAATTCTTCATTCAGCCTTTTTCCAAAGCAAAAAGCCACTACGCTAAAATCTTCTGCAGTTTCGGGAGAACAAATTTCCCACTTTCCCTGAATTCTTTCAACCGGATACGCGGAGGATGACTTAGCCACCTTGAAAAAACGAATCTTTTTATTGTCAAACAGTGTACTTCTATCGGTGATGTCATCTACACGCCACTTAAAGCAATACTCCATATTTGACTGACCGGAACAAAGCCAAGTTTCTCCCATCAGAATGTCTTTCACTTCTGCGCAAAGTTTACCTTCCCAACCATAAAACCGAATGGCGTGCGGTCTTTCGGCCTTGGGAGTGTTTATATAAGTTTCCCAATACTTATATTTATCAGAAGATACATGAACCGTATCATTGGGAGCCCAACTACATACAATCTTCAAATCCCAAACACTGGGACACCATCCCCAAAGCTTTACTTCGGCATCACGTTGCATCACTGCATGATCACTTATAATAGATGGAAGAACAAAATCAGCAGGATCTTGTGCTGCCAGTTTGGTAAATCCCAACAGAGAAACTAAAAAGTATACAATTCTTTTCATATCATTCCTATTCATTTAAAATTTTGTTTGTTATACCAATCCATATATTGATTATATAACCTTACCGTCTCTCCTCTTAATCCGGCATGAGCCTTAGATTGGGGTTTGTTCATGATTCCAAGATATTGGTAAACCAAAATTTTGTCCACGAAAGGTGAAATAGCTTCCATTTGATGAATTATTCTATTGTTAAAGTCCGCTGGAAGTAAACTGCCATGAGTGGTCTGTTCAAAGTAAAACAACTCCATATCAGCCCATATTCTGGAACGCCCTGCCTTTTGATGCGCTTTTGACAAATTCTCATAATAACGGGCAGAATCTTCCAATCTGGTTGCACCTACTCCCACTCCATCCTGATAGGCCACGATTTCCACATTGAGTTGTTCAAGCTGTCTCACAAAATAATCATCACATTTTTCTTTCTTTATATTGTATGGAGCTATTATATTCACACAGTTAGCATTCAACGACTTAGCCACTTGCGCACACTCATTGACATAAGGTATCACAAAATCACAAAAATAAGGATCTAACCACGATTCATTAGGGAAATACCACCCATAAAAGCTCTTGTGATGCCCATATTTCTTATAGATTTCTTCCATTGATTGATTCCTTTTCTTACCCAGTTCCCTATCTGTCATCATCCGATGAGCATCAAGATCCGGTCCCCAATAATCATTGCTCACAAAGAACTTCACACCAAACTCATCTGCCGCAGAAAGGACTGTTTCAATAGGATCTTCACAACCCATTTCAAATTTAGGAGCCAATTTCGTATCAAAAAAAGCTTTGCCGTGAGCAGCCACATTCATCATCACCAAATATTCCATACCGGTCTCACTGATTTCACGAATTTTTTCTCTCCACTGGGCAGCAGTAAACTGTCTTAAGTCTTTGTCCCAATATACTCCTTCTTTACCTCCCGGATGCTGAAATTCAAACCAAGAACCGGAAATAGGTTTTATATTCGGATTGGCAGCTGCTTGCTTTAAAATATCTGCTTGAGCTACTCCCGGCAGAGTCAAACCAACTGCTCCCAGACCTAACATTGATAAAAAATGACGTCTATCCACAATATTCTTCTTTTAACAGATTAAACTAAATTATTCATATCCAACTCTTTCCGATAAGGAATAGATGATTGAGCCCCCATTCTTGTAACAGAAATAGAAGAAGCTTTAGATGCAAACAATACTGCTTGTTCCAAGCTCATCCCTTCGGAAACACCCACGCAAACAGCTCCATTGAAAGTATCTCCTGCGGCCGTAGTATCAACCGGAACCACTTTGTAGGCATCTACATAATAAGTTTTTTCTCCTTCTCTTACAAAGCTTCCTTCGCTACCCAAAGTTATTATTATATTTTTCACACCTTTCCGATACAAGACCCCAGCCGCCATAGCCACGTCTTCTTTGCTGTTTATCTTAACTCCGGTCAGCATTTCAGCCTCTATCCGATTGGGAGTTATCATATATAAATATTGGAACAAAGATTCCGGCAAAGAACAGGCAGGAGCAGGATTCAATACAACTTTCACTCCCTTTTCATAAGCCTTCCGTGCAGCATATTCTACAGTTGAAAGAGGAATTTCCAGTTGCATCAATAATATATCTCCAACCAACATCTCTTTTTCCATACTGTCAATATCCTCTTGTCCAAGTAACATATTAGCCCCCGAAGCCACAACAATACAATTTTCAGCATATTGGTCCACGCTTATCAACGCAACTCCGGATGGAGTTTCATTATCTAAAGCAATATAGCTTGTTTCTATGCCTTCATTTTGAAAAACACGCAAGGTCTGCTGTCCCAAAACATCATTGCCCACTCTCGCCACAAATAACAAGTCACCCCCCAATCGCTTCACTGCAACTGCCTGATTTGCTCCTTTACCACCCTGATTCATAAGAAACTTACCACCAAGGATTGTCTCTCCCGGTGCTGGTAAATGGGAGGTATGCACTACCATATCCGTATTTGAACTGCCTACTACTATGATTTTGCTCATACAGATTCTATTTATGAATTTGCTATTTCCTCCAAAACAGTCCAACACTGATACAATCCTCTGGGAACATGGAAACATCCTTTCCATTTTCCACCTTTCAGCGGAAGCAAAACTTCACCTCTTCTATTCAGGTATCCAAACCATTCAGGATGTTCTGTATCTTTAAAATGAGTCCATGTATAATCATGCACTTTATTAAACCACTCCAAACATTGCTGGTCGCCAGTCAAATGATACCCTTTCAATAGAGAAATCAGAGTCTCGATATGTACCCACCAAAGCTTCTGATCCCACTCCAATTGTTGAGGAGGACAACCTTTACGATCCATAAAATAATAAATACCTCCGAACTCTTTATCCCAGCCGTAATCGAGCATAGTCAAAGTGGTATTTTTCGCCTTTTCTATCAAGTCCAAACGCCCCAAACGTTTCCCTAAATCCATGATAAACCACATGGCTTCAATTGCATGTCCGGGAGTAATTTGTCTTCCCTCGAACGAATCGGAAAGCTGTCCGTCCATTTGTATGTTTTCAACAATAATACCTCCTAATTCCGGACGATAAAATTCTTCCATAACCTCATGGATACAGACTTCCATGGTCTTTTCCAGATAATCCTCATCCAGCAAATGTTCTATCTCCAAAGCCAAATTGCATAAAATCATTGGCAATGCAAAGTTCTTCAAATCACGTGTACCTGCATGCAACTTATTCCAATGCCCTTTGGGATTATCAACCTTCGACAAGATTATATCAAACGTTTTCTTGGCAATTTCTGCATACTCTTCATTCCCTGTGGCTAAGCTTAACTGCCCAAATGCCATCGTAGCAAACGTATATGAAAAAATATTATAAGGCTCAACTAATGGATTTCCTTGTCTGTCCAATGAGAAATACCAGTTATAGTTACCATCGTGACCATACTTTTTCAAGAATTCTCCTCCTTGAATGGCACAATCTAACCACTCTTGACGCTTCTCTACCTTATTATAAAGCATCGAAAACATCCATACCTCACGTCCCTGCAACCAAATAAATTTATCCGTATCAAATACATTGCCTTGACGATCCAAGCATGTAAAATATCCACCATATTCATGATCTTGAGAACATTCAAGCCAAAAAGGAAGAATATGATTCATCAGTTCATCCTTATACTGTGTTGCTAATTTTTTAAAGTCCATATTTTTTTTATATTTTAGTTCATAAGGTCAATTTATTTCATACGTGTCCAATACCGTTCTATCTCTTCCAAAGATTTGCCAGTCGTTTCCGGTACAAGTTTCCATACAATGAGCATATAAGGCACACACATTGCAGCAAACAAGAAGAATGTTCCGGCGGGGGTAAGATTCTGGAGCATCCAAGGAGTCAACTGCCCAATTAAATATGTTCCAATCCAAAGAGAAAATCCTGCTATAGACATAGCCAAACCACGTACTTTGGTAGGATACATTTCTGAAAGAAGCACAAATACCACTGCACAAATAGATACAGCACAACAAAACACATAAGACAAGAAGCAAACCAACAAGAAAAGACTTGACAACTCCAAACTCTCTTCCCACAAAAAGTAAATACCGATAAGCAACAAAGAAAGAACCATCCCTGAAACGCCATAATATACCAACTTCTTACGTCCCACTCTATCAATAATAGCAAGTGCCAAGACAGTAGTCAACGTATTAACCAAGCCAACCAACACTTGATAAAACAAAGAATCACCACCGGAAAGCCCAGCTTTTTCAAAAATAGAAGGACCATAATACAATACGGCATTCACACCCATGAACTGTCCCAATATGGCAATGGCAACACCGATTATCACAGCTTTCAGAATGCCAGGCTGCAACAATAATGCCCACTCGGATTTAGTTTCTGATACAACAGATTTGGTTTCGTTCATCTGGTTCATAGCCTCCTCAGCCGAGTTGTAAATTCGTTGCAAAACATTAAGACCACGTTCTTCTCTACCTTTCAAAATCAACCAACGAGGGCTTTCGGGAATAAAAAAGATAATGGTAAAAAACAAAAGAGCTGGTAGTGTTTCCATCCCCAACATGCCACGCCATACTTCAGCTACAAAGATTTTTTCAAATAAACCTATACCAGAAACGACATGACTTTCTGAATATCCAAGCAACTGGAAATTTACCAAATAAGCGCCCAAAAATCCTACTGTAACGGCCAATTGGTACAAAGAGACTAAACGTCCTCTGTATTGGGCCACAGAAACTTCTGAGATATACAAAGGAGATATAATAGAAACAACACCAATACCCACACCACCAATAATACGATATACAACCAACTCATCGAAATTAGCACAAATGGCACAGCCTATGGCCGAAGTGGAAAACAACACAGCAGAAAGAACCATCGTCAGTTTACGACCGAACTTATCGCTCAACACGCCAGCAAAAAGTACACCCACAATAGAGCCTATCAGCGCACAACCCACATACCATCCCTGCTGCAAGGTATCCAAATGAAAAAGTACAGTCACTTGGGCAATGGTACCAGAAATCACAGCAGTATCATAGCCAAAGAGAAAACCTCCTAAGGCTGCAACAAAGGACAGAAATACTAAATATCCGATATTTACATTTTTCTTCATCATTGTTTATAGTTTAACTTTATATACATTACCAAAACGGTCAGTCACCTTAATCTCTAGCCTTGCGTTTGGGTCATGAGGAGTTGCATGAAAGAGATGCTCGGTGAGAACCGGAGATATCCAGTCATATTTCACCTTTTCCTTATCCGAACAGATGGCTTTTGCCATAGGATCATATCCTTTGTACTTTTGCATTTCGCCCATCCTTTGTCCATTTTCATACCATTCTACCTTCCACAGATCATCCCA
>ENA-OQLC01001664-OQLC01001664.1-human-gut-metagenome-genome-assembly--contig:-NODE-1664-length-9626-cov-4.803330_pt1 | contig 9626 bp, 9 predicted proteins | sample MGYA00242653_ERZ504807 | MGnify/ENA primary metagenome ERZ504807 (study PRJEB26092, sample SAMD00036381) | human gut metagenome | host: Homo sapiens | study: EMG produced TPA metagenomics assembly of the... | reverse complement strand
ATTATGTGTTCTGGCGGCGGTATCTCTTCCATACAAAAACCTTGCGCGAATCCGGAATGCCCAAGGACGGAGAATAGCCGTGCAACGCCACCGGTTCGGCCGTTTTATACATGTCGATCACGGCGTCGGTATAGTCCTGCGGGCACGGCACGCTCGGGTTGCCCAGCGAATAGTCGAACACGTTCTCGTAGCCGATTTCGGCGCCACGCGCGGTCGCGTATTCGCTCAGCTCGCGGATTACGGATTTTCCGCCGAGCATGGCCTTGTAGGCTTCGTTGATCATGGAACAACCTCCCTGTCGTGCTGTTGCATACGTCTGACGCACCCTGAAAGAGCGCCGCTACAGACGTTTCTACCACCGAAAAGTAACGCAGTGTGGCGTATGGCTCACTGTGCGGCGGATTGCGGGGCTTGGTCGTCGTGAGACGCCTGCCCGGGCACGAAACCACTGCTGAAGATGCGCTTCCAATAGCCCAGCATGTCGGTTTTGGACATGGACATGAACATGCCCGTGGCCAACACCGCCAAGTCCTCGTTGAACACGGCGTCCATCGGCAGCTGCTCGTGGAGTTTCGGCCAACGGCGCAATACCGCCAGCATGCCCCCTACGGTGAAGTCGAGCATGAGATCGGTTTTAAGGTCGAGGTGGTCGGCGTCAAGCCCCAGCACGGAGATCAACGTGAGCCTGCCGAAGTCCCGCAGGGATTCGACGAGTTCCGGCGAGCTGTGCGGTCCGGCGAGCAGCGCGAGCCGGTCAAGACGCCGACGCTGTTCGGGCTCGCGTAGCAGCGCGGTGACATGCTTGCGCCATTCGTTGTCGGGATTGAAATTCGCGTTGGGCGCGCTGGGAAGCGGTGTGTTTTCCACGGCGTGCAGAATGGCGGAATCGGCAAGTTCCGGCAAGCCCGTGAAATGGTAGTAGAAGGAATTGCGATTCACATCCGCCGTGCGTACGATGTCGGTGACGGTGATTTTACGATATTCACGCTCGGATAGCAGTTCCCAGAACGCGTTTTCGAGACGTTCCTTGGCTGGCAGGATCTCCGAATCCCGGCGTGGACGTGGCATGGCTCCCCCTATTTTGTACCGTCGATTTAAAAGCGCAACGCGAATTACTATACAAGTTGTCTAGAACAAACTGCACAGCATGTCGCATTAATAGCGATTGCCACCCACCGCAACGCTTCACCGCACACCACTGCGTCACGACCTCCGCGCTACGTCTACTTGCGCCGCACTTTCGGATTGCGGGCAAGAGCGGCCTGCAACATAATCGCCAGCGCCTGGTTGAGATTGCGTCGATCCTCACCGCTCAACCCAACGTACGTGCCAAGCATTTCGGGAATGACTTTCGGCCCGGCCGCCATCATGGCGGAAATACTGCCCGCACCGGACGCTTCGAGCACGGCAAACAACGCGTCCACCGCACGCTCGCGCTGCTCCTTGGACAGGTTGGCAAGCCACTTGTTCAGCGCTTTGTTGAAGGTCACCGAACTGCTGGCCACATCCTCGACTTTGTCGAATTCACCGCCGTGCATCTGCCAGGAGAACACGAAATGCTGCATTATTCCTTCCACGTCGGATTTCACCACGATGCAGCGTTCGGGAGTTTCCAGCACCATGCCCACTACCGATGAGTCCGGCACGATTTTGACGATTCGATCGCTCACGCTCGCATATTCGAAGCTATTCACCACCGCCTCAGGGAAGCCCGGCCCATCCAACGAATAGATGCGTTCGATGCGGTCCTTCACCCCGTCCTCAGCGTTCATCGCCGCATAAACGGCCAGATTGCCGCCTTTGGAATGGCCGGTGAGCACGATCGGAACATCCTTCCACAACTCGGCCACCCTGGCGAGATAGTCGGCGGCGGTCACCTGCGCCGGCACCGGGTATTGGAAGGCCATGTTGAAGTCCTCCTTCCAACCCACGAGCGAATCGTCGGTACCGCGGAACGCCACAACCAGCATGCCGGACGGCAGGCGATAGGTCACGGCGGCGAACTGCGTCTGCTCATCGCCGTCGAACTGCTCGAGAAACGCCCCCATTTCAATGTCGGAAAAACGCGGATTCGCGGCGATGGCATGGTAGAAATCGTGCGTCACCTGCGGATCAACCAAGCCCACGTTCTCGACATTATGGTCGGGCACCGCGCTTCCATGGTGCAGCTCGTCGTCGGCGCGCGCGATCGTCACACCGTCGAATGGAGGTTTCCGCAGCATCCGCACGGAGCGTATGGGATGGCGCGGGTCGAATTGCTTCACACGGTCATGCAACGTGCCGTATCGCGATTCGATGTCGTCAAGCCGCGGCACGCATTCCGGCACGTCGTCGTACGAAAGCTGCGCGAGCACGAGCGCGTCGGCCTCACGGAAGGGAAGCTCGCCGAAATCGCGCGTCTCCGTACGCGCGTAATCGATGATGTTGCCCATTGCACACCCCTTTCGCAGCCGTCGACATTCCGCATTCCATTATGCTTCCACAATTATGCGTCCGCACCGCACCATCCTACGTCAGCGAACGGGGATGCATCCGGATCATCGGTGCCCCAATGCCCTCCATTGCCCTTCTTATGTGTCATTTGTGCGGCACTCGTGTGTCACTTGCGCGGCACTTATGTGTCACAATTCCATTTTTCACGCCTTTTCGAGGATCGTGACACATGAATCGGCCGAAATGCGGCTCGGCAACCATCCCGACCAGCCGCTGCATCCGCCCATAGCCCCGCCTCGGCACGCGCTTCAGCCCGCCTCGGCACTCAACCCGCTTCAGCCCTCGCGCACCGCCTTCGCCGCGCTGACCGGAATCGCCTTGATCACCGCCCTGATGAGTCCGCGCGTCTCCCGATCGGTATTGCGCGCCGCCTCCACAATCTTCGGCAGCGAATCCGTCCAATGCTCCACCAAATCGGCGATATTGCCGTATCCCGCCGCCGCGAAGATCCCGTAGATCTGGTCGATGGCGCGCTCGCGCTGCTCCTGGCTTACGGTGTCAAGCCACCCGTCGAGGGTTCGTTTGATGAGCTGCGCGCCGGCCGTCAGCTCGTCCACCTGTTCGAAATCGCCATTTTCCGCCACTTGCCAGCTGTTTCCCATATGCTGCATGATGCCGATGGCATCCGCTTTGACGATGCGCACTGGCGCATTCGATTGCAGCAGCATGCCCACGACGGACGATTCGGGCACGGTTTTGCGGATACGCGATTCGATTGCACGGTACGCCTGACCGCGCACCGTCGATTTCGGAAGGCCCGGCCCGTCATGGGAAAAGATGCGGGAGATCCGTCTGTTGCGACCCCGCACTGGCCCACCCAATGAGGGCAGCAATCCGAGCCGCCGCGCGCGCTCGCCAGCCACTTCGATGTCATCGTGCGCGATACGCATGGCCGCATACACGGCCATATTGCCGCCTTTCGAATGCCCGCCGAGCATGACCGCGGGCGAATCGCCCGACGAAAGGAAACCTTCCGACCTGTCCAGAATCGAGTTCACATACCGATACGCGGATTCCTGGGACGGCACCGGGCAACGCACCGCCATATTGAAATCCTCCTTCCATCCGACAAGCGTGCCATCGGTGCCACGGAAGGCTACATACAGCGAATCGACGGGTCCGCAACCCACGTCGAACGTCATCGCGGCGAACTGCTGCTGTTCGCGCTCGCTCAGACGCTCCGCGTACTCGCCGACACGCAACGCGCGGAAACGCGGCGATTCGCAGACGGCACGCAGCAACGCGAGCCGATACTCGTTCATATCGGAGGAATTCGAAACGAACATGTCGTCATAGCTTTCCGCACGCAGCAGCTCTCGAATCGGCACCGTCGCCACCGACCTCGCCTCGCCGAACGCCGGAACCAAGCCGGAAAGCCGCATATATGAGAGCTCAGCCAGCACCAGCGAATCAACATCGCCGAACGGCAGCTCCGCGAATCCATGAAACTCGCGCCGCACATAATCCACGACATTGCCCATGTCGCACCCCTTTTCGCTGGCCAACGCATCCTACGGAATCCATTATGCTCCGCTGCGGCCAGCCGGCGGATCAGGAATCATCCAGTCAATCGCAAGCGTTGTGCAACGTCCCCTGTGTAGACTAGGCAGCCATGGATCCAGTTGAAATTCTCATGCACTGGCTTGCCAAAAACTACAGCAAGCTCATCCTGCTCGCCGTCGTGCTCATCGTCGCCGCGCTTATCGACAAGGCGCTCACCAAGGTGGTGCGCCGCATGCTCGACAAATCGCAGGTGCCGAACGCATCCATCTTCGTCAACATCCTGCGCGTGGTGGTGTGGGTGTTCGCCATCGGCACGCTGCTGCAACCGGTGTTCGGCATCAATCCGACCACCCTGTTCACGGCGCTTGGCATCGGCGGTCTTGCGGTTTCGCTGGGTTTGAAGGATACGATCGCCAATGTGATCGGCGGCTTCGGGCTTATGCTTGGCCGCGTCATCCAGCCGGGCGATTACGTCAAGGTGGCCGGCATCACCGGCACCGTCAAGGACATCAATTGGCGTCAGACCATCGTGCGCGAGCGCAACGGCAACGAGATGGTCATTCCGAATTCCATTCTGAACACCGCCTCGCTGGAGAAGCTTGACCCGTCGAACGAGTGCCTGGTGTCGGTGCCGTTCACCGCGAAGGCGGGCGTGGATGTGGAGCGTATGAAGGCCGACATCGTCAGCACCGTGGAACATGCGACCGTGGGGCTTGCCAACCCGCAATACAAGCCGGTGGTGAAGCTCAACGGCTTCACCCCGTACGGCATCGACGGCACGATCTACGCGTTCGCGAAAAACGACCTGCTGCTGTCCACGATGGCGGATGCGGTGGCGCAGTCGATCGCGCATGCCGATTATCTTGAGCACCGCGCGGTCGGCAGCGGCGAATAGCGGCAGCGGCGTGCGCAACGCAACGCACGCAACACAAGCTATGCAGGCAACAGAAAGGCCGACCGGGAACGTATCCCCGGCCGGCCTTCATAATCCGCGCGACTGCGGCTATAGGAACAGACTGATCGCCGTCAGCAGCACCGTGAGCACGATGAACGTGATCATGCCGACGTTGCCGTACACGGTTCTGGCGCCGGTCCCACGCGGCAGCTCCTCCGGCGCGATGTAGAATTCGGCTTTCCTGAAGTTACGGATCAGCAGCACTAATCCGGCGAGAATCACGGCACCGTACAGCAGGAAATAGACGAGCATGATCGCCAGTCCGGCGGCGTTCTGCGACGCCCACTGTTCCATCGCCGCCACATTGCCGTTTTCCGCGGCCTGAGACACCTTGTCCAGCTGGTCCAGGTCGACGCGCGTCAGAATCCACGGCGCGAGCACGCCGCCGTTGAAGTTGATGATCATGTGCATGGCCGTCGAATAGCGCAGTTTGCTGGTGCGCATGTAGATGTAGCCGAACATGACTCCCAGCAGGAACGCATAGAAGAACTGGAACAGGTTCATGTGGAACAGTCCGAACGCAAGGCCGGACAGCAGAATCGCCGTTTTCTCTCCGTATTTGCGGGTGTGGTCGATGAGCTGCTTGCGGAACATCCATTCTTCGAAAATCGGGCCAAGAATCACCAAGAACACGACATTCCAGATGTTCGTCTGCATGGCAAGATCGGCTACGCGGTTCGTGGCTTCACCGTCGGAAAGCGCCAGCGACAGCATACTGCCGACCATGCTGCCGACCCACATCATCGGCAGGCACATGAGCAGCAGCTTGAAGAACATGCCCGGTTTCATGTTGAATTTGCGGGTTTCGATGACGGTCGATTTGCCCATGAGCACCACCGCGACCGGCATGGCGATCAGATACAGCGGCACGTCGGAAATGAGGAACGTCATCCAATTCGGCATATCGCCGCCGGCGCCTACACCGCCCGCGACCGCGCGCACCACGCCTTTGAGCAGGAAGACGCCCGCGTACCAGATGATCACCATCAGGCACAGGCTTGCGCCGATGCGCGAAAAGTCGCGTTTCGCCCGCTGAAGCCATTCGAAGAACGGATTGCGATTCGGCTGCGGAAACTGCTGCGAATACTGCAGCGGCTGCGGCGGAAATTGCGATTGCGGATATTGCTGTGCCGGCCCCTGCGGATACTGGGGGCACTGCGGCTGTTGCGGTTGTTGCGGAAACGTCATGGTCACCTTACGAACTTACGGCAAGCAAATAAAAAAGCTGATATTCAGCACTGTACTACCAGTTCTCTGAATATCAGCTTGGAATCTCAGCCCTGCGAATGGCTCGGCTCACGCGATGGGCGACCGTACGCAATAATCACGCACGGCGATCGCACGCAATGACGGTACGCAACGATCGCGCGCGGCAACCAATCGTCAGACGGCGAGCGCCGGAATCGGCCGAGGCGCGACCACGACCTGCGCTCCGATCGCAAGTCCTGCGGGCAGCTCGTTGGCCGGCAGCTGCACGGTGACGCGAATCGTGCCACCCATGCCTGCGCAGGCTACGCGCACGTCCACGCGGGCCAGCGCGCCGAGGAAATGCACCATCTCCACGCGGCCAAGTTCGCCTGCTCCGTGGACGGCATCGGCATCGTCGGTCAGTTCGATCGTCATGTTTTCGGGGCGTACCAGCACCGTGGAGGCGTCGGTGGCGGAACCGTCCAGCAGCGGGACGCGCTGGCCGAACACCACGGCCTCCTCACCGTTGGCGATTCCCGGCAGACGGTTGGTCAGGCCGATGAAGGTGGCCACGTATTCCGTGCCGGGGCGGCGGTACAGCGTCTGCGGGTCGGCGATCTGCTCGATGCGGCCGTGGTTCATCACGCCGATGCGGTCGGCCACGGCAAGGGCTTCTTCCTGGTCGTGGGTCACGAACACGGTGGTGGTGCCGGCTTCGAGCTGGATGCGGCGGATTTCGTCTCGCAGCTGCACGCGCACTTTGGCGTCCAATGCGGACAGCGGCTCGTCGAGCAGCAGCACACGCGGGTTCACGGCCAGCGCACGGGCCAGGGCCACGCGCTGCTGCTGGCCGCCGGACATCTGCTGCGTGTACTTTTTCGCCTGGTCGGCAAGTCCGACCAGTTCCAGTTTCTCCATGGCCTGGCGGCGGCGTTCCGCACGGTCCACGACTCGGATTTCAAGGCCGAATTCCACGTTCTGCAACGCGGTCATGTGCGGGAACAGCGAGTAGGCCTGAAACACCATGGCCATGTCACGCTTGTTGATGGGCACGCCGGTCACGTCCTGGCCGCCGACGAGGATGCGTCCGGCCTGAATGTCTTCCAGTCCGGCCAGGGAGCGCAGCGCGGTGGATTTGCCGCAGCCGGAGCCGCCCAGCAGCACCACCATTTCGCCCGGATTGATTTCCAGGTTGAAATCGTCCAACGCTTTGACGGTCGAACCGGGGTAGATCTTGTCTACACCAAGCATCTGCACACCGCCGCCGCGCGCTTCGGAATCCTTGAGCACGGCCTTCGCCGCTTCGGTCACCACGTTGGGTTCGGTATCGGAGAACGCTTCCGAGGTATGGGCAACCACCGCCTTCTGTTCGGCGAGAGTCATGAGTTGTCACCTTCCTTGTTCCGACGCATCGCGCCGGAAATCAGATCGAGAGCCACCAGCAGAATCACGCCGAATAGCAGTGCCAGCAGCGACATTGCGGTGGAGATTTGCGAATTGGATTGGCCGAGCTGGTACAGCGCGACCTGTAGGTTCATACGGCCGAGCAGTGAGGCGACGGTGTATTCGCCCAGCACCACGGCTATGGAGATGAACGATGCGGACAGGATCGACTGCCACAGGTTCGGAATGAGTACGCGGAAGAATACGCGCGGCCATGAAGCGCCGAGGGACCGTGAGGCCTCGCATAACGTCTTCACGTCGATGGAATTGAGTCCCACCGCAAGCGCGCGGAAGGCAAACGGCATGACCAGCACCACGTAGGCGAAGCACAGCCAGATCGGGTTGGTGCTCAGCACGTCGGCGGACAGCCAGCGGTAGATCGGTCCCAGGCCAACCACCAGCACGATGGCCGGAATGGTCAGCGGCAGCGTGGCCACCCATTCGATGGCGCGTTCCAGTCTGCGCGAGCGGATGTGCACGATCACCATGGTGGGCACGAGCAGCACGAGCATGATCAGCACGGTCACCACGCACAGCGCGAGCGAAGCGCCGAGGCCGCTCCACAGGGTGCTCAGGTCGGCGCCGAGCGCGCTGCCGTCGCCGGTGAAGATGGCGATCCACGGATCGAAGCTCCATTTTCCGGACAACGGGTGTCGGATGGTGAACAGGAACATGGACACCAGCGGCACGAACAGGAACAGCAGCGTCACCGTGAGAATGATGGTTTTGACGATGCGTTGCTTGCCGAGTCTGGCCGCACGCAGCTGCGGCGGCATGGTTTGCGATTCCTGCATGTTCTGCTTTTCCTGCGATTTCGCGCTTACGTTTTGCGCACTTGCGTTCACTGCCATCGTCCTGCCCTCTTTTCCACGGCGTGGCTGATCATCATGACCACCGCCACGACGACGATCATGGCGAAGGCGAGCACCTGCGCGAAGCCTTGCTGGTTCGGGTCCATTTCGTTGCGCATCGCGCCTTGGATCATCAGCGGCACGAGGATCGAACGCTGGGAGAACAGCGCGGCGGCCGTGGCGTATGCGGAGAACGCGGACGCGAACAGCAGCAGGAACGCGGAGATGAATCGCGGCGCCAGAATCGGGCCGGCCACGCGCGTCCAGTATTGGAAGGTGTTGCCGCCGAGGCTTTCCGTGGCTTCGCGCCACTGCGGGCGGATGGAATCGACCGCGGGCAGGAAGATGATGATCATCAGCGGAATCTGGAAGTAGCAGTAGATGGTGATCAGGCCCGGCAGCGAGCTGAGCCAGTTCGGATTCACCACGTAGCCGGTCAGCTGTTTGATGAGCATGGTGCCCACGCCGTTGATGCCGATGGTGGCGATGAACGCGAACGCCAGCATCACGCCGCCGAATTGGGCGAGTACCGACGAGATGGCCGAAATCATGCGGCGCAGCAGGCCGTTCGGCTTGGAGCCGATGACGAGGGCGTAGCTGGCGAGCGCGCCCACGATGGCGCCGATGACCGCGGATGCGACCGATACGAGTATCGATGTGCCGAATGCGGCGATGGTGTTCGCTTCGAAAAGTTTGTTGAAGTTCGCCACGGTGAAGCTGCCGTCGGCGGATTGGAAGGCGCCCACGATGACGATGACCGTCGGGGCGAGCAGGAAGCACGCGGTGTAGGCGAAGAACGGGATGGACACGGCGATGGTGCCGAGTTCACGCCTATGCGCGGCAAACGAGATGGCGGAGGAGCCCGCGCGCTTGGCGTGAGCTCCTGAGGTAAGCACTGCGGTCATGTCAGTTGCCGATGGTCTTGTCCCAGTTGTCCTGGAGCCATGTGGTGATGCGGGTGGAATCCTCGTTGGTGTAGCTCACCGGATCGCCGTCGATGGTGATGGCGTTCTTGAGGGTGGTCTGGTCGACGGTGCCGTCCTTCTTCATGGAGTCGAGCAGTACCGGGTTCGCGCCGCCCTTGAACCAGTCGTTCTGGGCGTCGGCGCTGTACAGGTATTCCTCCCACAGGCGTGCTGCGGCCGGGTGCGGAGCGTCCACGTTGATGGCCTGGTTGTAGTAGCTGACCACCT
>ENA-OQLC01001663-OQLC01001663.1-human-gut-metagenome-genome-assembly--contig:-NODE-1663-length-9646-cov-5.559724_pt1 | contig 9646 bp, 9 predicted proteins | sample MGYA00242653_ERZ504807 | MGnify/ENA primary metagenome ERZ504807 (study PRJEB26092, sample SAMD00036381) | human gut metagenome | host: Homo sapiens | study: EMG produced TPA metagenomics assembly of the... | reverse complement strand
GTTTTGAGGTGCGGCCATGACAGAATATAAAGTATGGGCGTTCGCCCGCAGCGCCGCACCGAACCTGCCCGCATTGGAAGAACAGCTTGCCGATGTCATGCGCGAAGCCGACAGGCGCGGCTACATCATTGTGAATTCCTGCATGGAGCAGAAATACGGCACCGAATTTTGGCGTCCGGCCTTGTTCGCCATGCTTACTGCTGTGCAGCAGGGGCGTGTCAACGCCATCATGGTGCAGAGCCTTGACCGGTTGAGCCACGACATTACAACCTTGTACCGCATCCTGCGCTTTCTGCAAAATTACGGTGCAGTGCTGATTACGACCGAAACCAATCTACGATATGAACTCTTTCTGACGGGGCTGGAGAACAGACTATTGAGCCGCCCTAAGAAAAGAAAGCCTGTATGGGTATGTGAGGAATGCGAAGATGGAAATTCTTGAAACAAAAAGGGGAAAGAGCGGCGTACAGAGCATCGTTGTTCGCTGCGGCGAGTACACCGCCGAACTGACCTTTTGCGAAAACTGTGAAACGGACGTTATGATTCCTATTAAAGAGCTGATTATGTCTGCATACGATCTGCGCAAGCAACGGGAAGAACAGGATAATTGGTAGAAATGTGGCCGGTTTTGGCGACGGTTCTTCTCCGTTTTGGTGAATAGCTTTCCTTATTATAATAGAGTATTGTTTGTGTTGCGAAAATGCACCAACCATTTCCGCAACATGAACAGCGAGGTGAAACTTATGATATGCGTAGACCAGAATGGGCAAGCCGTTGAAATCTCGGTGGCTGACCAGATGTGGCTGGACGATGCCTACTTTAAGGAAAAGCAACTGCGGTTAGGTACAGATGCCCCGCGCGCTGCACTGGCCTACCGAGTATCCACAAAAGGACAGGTAGACCATGACGACATCCCGATGCAGAAAATTGACTGCCGAAAGTTCGCGCAAAAGCAAGGGTGGCGGGTGGTAAAAGAGGTGGCCGAAAAGGGCGTCTCCGGTTCTAAGGTGTCAGCTTCAAAACGCGATGCCATCCAGCAATTGAAAGAAGAAGCCGCCAACGGCGAATTTGATATTCTGCTGGTCTATATGTTTGACCGTCTCGGACGAATCGAAAGCGAAACACCCTTTGTGCTGGAATGGTTCGTCCAGCATGGCATCGAAATGTGGAGTACCCACGAAGGTCAGCAGAAAATCGAGACACATGGCGATAAGTTGATGAACTACATCCGCTTTTGGCAGGCGGCAGGGGAGTCGGAGAAAACATCCATCCGAACCCGCGATAGAATCCGGCAACAGGAACTGGATGATGCTAAGGCAGAGTACGCGGAACTCCAAAATGCAAGGTTAAACGAAGCGGCTGAAATTCGGAAACTGCGTACTTACTACGATGACTTTAAAGGCTGGGCAGAAGAATTTGACACCGCTCCGCTGGAAATGAAACGAATGATACTGAGCCATCTGATTGATAGGGTAGAGGTCGGAAGAAAATACCAAGTTATTGTGAAGTTTAATATGAAGTACAGACAGTTTCTGGAATGCACAGCAGAAACTTACAATACAGAAATTGGTGCATAACAGAAAAGGCGGACTGTTCACGCAGGAAAGTGAATAGTCCACTTTTTGTGCTATGGACAGCACTATTGCAAAAAGTAAAGAAACAGCGTATAATAAAGGCAAGGAAAGGAGGCGCTTATCCCATGCAGCAGGAAGAAAATTATCTGGCGCAAAGCATATCCCAAGTAGATGCCGATGCCCGCTACGATGAAGGCGTTAAGCGTCTGCTTGCTAACAAAAGCATTTTGGCCGTTATTATGAAGGAGTGCGTTCCGGAATATCACGGCTGTACGGTGCGGGAGATTGCGGAGAAGTATATCGAGGGTGAACCGCAGATTGGCGCTGTCGGCGTGGACGCCGATGAAACAAACCGCAACGTATCTGCCACGATTCACGGCACGAATACGGAAGATGTGACGCTGACCGAGGGTACGATTCGCTACGATGTCCGCTTTTATGCCACAGCACCGAGCGAGGATGGTCTGATTGGGCTGATTTTGAACGTGGAGGCACAGAACCGCTACAATGCAGGGTATCCGCTGTTGAAACGTGCAATTTATTATTGCAGCCGTATGATCTCGGCGCAGTACGGCACGGAATTTACCAAAGGCGAGTACGGTAAAATCAAGAAAGTGTACTCGATTTGGGTATGTATGAACCCGCCGAAGAACCGCAGAAACACAATTACGCAGTATTCCATACAGGAAAAGCATATCATTGGTGATGCGGTTGAGCAAGTCAGAAACTACGACCTGATGAGCGCCGTGATGATTTGCTTGGGCGATGAGGACGACAAAAACTATGGCGGGCTGCTGAAATTCTTGGAAGTACTGCTTTCAGAAGAAAAGAGTCCCGAAACGAAGAAAGAAATATTAGAAACGGAATTTGATGTTCCGATGACACAAACGCTTGAAAGTGAGGTGCGCAGAATGTGCAATTTGAGCCAAGGTGTTATGGAAAGGGCAATGGAGAAGGGCGTTGCGAAAGGAATTGGCATCGGTGAAGAGAGGGGCGAGAACAAAGCAACTCTCAATGCGATTCGTAACGTGATGGACAGCTTTAAAGTGTCTGTCGATGCAGCAATGGATGCGTTGCATATTCCTGAAGCTGATCGCGCCAAATATAGAGCCATGCTCCAAAGTTAAAAAGAAAATTGAAAGCCGGTTGCAATGCAAAGCAACCGGCTTTTGCTTAATATATCGCGCATGATGTGAATGCTAATATATACTTGAGCCACTTTCCAGCAAAATGACAGCGAATATTTGAGCCACCTAATGGCTTCCCGTATAATAGATGTAGACTACTATGCGGGAGGCGATAGAAAGGTGGTCACATCGGTGGATGTCTACAAATCAATCCGCGCGCTGCAACTTGAAGGAGTAACCAGTCAGCGTGCAACAGCTAAAATTCTGGGAATTTCCAGAAACACAGTCAAGAAATATTGGATGGGCGACGCAGTTCCATGGGATCGGAAAGCCTACCAGCGAGAAGCCTCTGTCATAACGCCAGAAGTAATGAATTACAGGAACCTTGAAAACAGAATAGACGTAACTATCCGAGAAGGATAGATGTCCACAGAAGCGGTCACCTCTACCGGGTGGCTGGCACAGGAAAGTAGTACGCAGGCAAGAGTCCTGAAGCAACCTTTCTGATTATCCTCTGGTTTCAGGGGATAGAGCGACAAGACACGCCCGTGCCTGACGAAATATAGGTACGGAAGGGCAGAGAATAGAACCTGGCCTATGGGTAAGGCAGATGTGCAGCAAGTAGAACCGCAGTGAGCGATTGCAGCAAAGGTTTTGAAAATTTGTGTTGTTGCTCAACTTGTTATTGCAATTTGCATAATAGAACTAGAGAATAACTCTTTCAATGGCGGGGGCAACCTCGCCATTTTGTGTATTCTACAAACTGATGGGAAAATGGATATGGCGAAAACTCCAAAAAATTCGCTGGATATTTGGGGAATATGTCAATGCGGAAACATTCCTGTTATGGTATAATAATCTATATGAAGGATAATCTCTAATTATCCATCATAATGCGGACACGGTGGGGAGGAAAAATGTCAAAATATTTATCGGACTTTGAAAGAATCTGTAAGACATTAATCGCTTTTGATAAAAAGAGTATTCCTTTATGTGCAGCAGAAACCCCAATGTCTCCATTTTCCAAGGTCGCGCTAGACTCCAATTTGCAGGAAAAATATATTATGGGAGGAGTCCGATCTTTCGGAAGGGAAAATAATTTCGTGGAAGCAAAATATCTTTTTCAAATTTATCAATTGATTAATGCACAATGCAAGGATTTATTTCACTGTGAATATGCCGATCCCAGATCTCTGTCTGGAGTAAATGCAGTAATGGTACTGTTGATGAGCTTGTTCAAAGAAGGGGACACCATTTTGATTTCCTCTGAAGATAGCGGCGGGCATAGTTCTATGCCATTAATTTGCAAAAGGCTTGGAATCAAAACAATTGAATTGCCGTTCGACTACCAAACACTGGATTTCGATTATGATTCAGTAAACCGGATTCTTGCAGAAAACCGCATCCAGGGTATTTTGGTATGTCCTTCCGATTTGCTGTGGCAACCACATTTAGAGCGAATTCAACTGCCGCCAGGATGTTGTTTGATTTATGATGCAACCCAAACACTGGGATTAATTGCCAACGGTGTCAACGATAACCCCTTGGACAAGTTTTCCAAGGATGACCTGTTTATCTTAATGGGCGCAACCCATAAAACAATTCCCGGCCCTACGTCAGGACTTATTATGACCAAAAACCTATCGCTAGCTAACCGGTTTGACCAGAAAATCAATCCCGATTTCTTAAGAAATGTTCAATTCCATCATATTCTCAGTCTCTCACTGGTGTTGATGGAACTGGAGGTATTTGGTGAAAGTTACGGGAAGGAAACGGTCAAAAATGCAAATATCCTCGGGAAATATTTGGAAGGAAATGGGTTTTCTGTGATAAAAAGAGAACCCTTCCACTACACTGAAACACACCAGCTGTTCATTCCGCTGCCTCCGAACACCTTGGATCATTTTATGCGCCAATGCACAGACTTAGGGATTTCTTTAAACGCTCGCTTCAAAAAACTTTATCGAGGGGCGGGTATCCGGATTGGCGTACAAGCCGTCACTCGATATGGCTGGAGCGAGAAAGAATTGTTTGAAATTGCAGATATTCTAACAGCTATTCGGATAGGCAAAAGCAATGTTGAGTTTCTAGCGAAAAGAGTAGAGAATCTTTCGAAGCACAAAGAAATCCATTATACTTTTACCGATGAAACATTAGAACAAATCCACACCATTCTACATGACAGTTAATTTCAATTCCTGCTGGCACAACATATGCAGGACCAGATTAGAAAATCGATTCTGCTCACAGTAAATCTTAAATTCCTCTGACGGCTTTTCTCTCAAAAGCAAGAATTTGACATATTGAAGATACGCTCTGTTAATCTCCAATCCTGCTTCTTTCATTTTTAGAAGTTCATCATTTATGACCTGTAACTGTTCTGCTTTCCATTCAGGGTTTCTTGCTCTGTGTGGAAACAAAGTCAGTATTCTACCCATCCGGGCACAACAAGCCAAGTTGATATCACCGTTTTTGTCGGCAAATTCCAGTGCCTTTTCGTAGTAACCCAGTATATCCTGAGGGGGGTGGATACTTTTGTTTTCATTCTCGTTTTGTATTCGCATCCATTCGGCTTTCTCAAAATAGAAATCATAAATAATACGCCATCTTGTTTCCTCCAAAACCTTCAATCCCGAATCTATAATTTCCAACGCATTTGAAGCGGATTTAGTATGTAGCCACTCATAGGTAGCTATGTGGCGAAGGGAATGAGCCCATTCGGGTGTTTTACTTTGATTTATGCCTTTAATACGCTCAAGAACAGAGGTGTAGTCAAAGTCTGCATCTCCCCAGAACATATGAATCGTCAGCCGCGAATACAAGACTTTCACATAAAGGCTGTGGGGTAATTTTTTATGTTCCATCTGAGCTAAAATATAGTCAGCTTCTTCCAAATGATTACCCAGGTGTTTTAAACAATGCGCTTTTAAATAAAGCAGGTAGCAAAGATGATTCTCTGTCAACTTATCTTTTTCCTGTAACAGAGAATCAATTTCTCCCAGCGCCAACTGGAAACGATTGCTCAAGTGGTGTAAATCAATAATAAGGTACTGAAACTCAAATTCGGATTCATCGAATGCCCTCTGTAACGATGGCAGTGGGATATTGGAGTCTTCATATGACTGCAAAGTGGAAATGGCCAGCGCATATTCTCCTAACTGAAGCAGAGAACCCAAATAATAAAATCGGAAGACATTGTATAAATCCAAATTGCTTTTGAATTCAAACAGTATTCCCGCATCATCCAGATTTCCAAGTTTTACAAATAGGAGAAATTTTCGCCTCTCGTAAGCTTCTTGTAGAGTTCGCATTGTATTATTTAAATCAAGATTTTCACCTTGTATTATAGAAGCGACTATTGCGATCTCAGGATTGCGCACTTCATAAAAAGAACATATCTTTGGAAGATATTTACGCCGATTGATTGTCTCCAAACAGCATTTTGCCACCAAATCGTTCATAAAGATGTATGCTTGCTTGTTTATAATGCGCTCTTCAGCCAGCGCCGCATCAAATACACTTTTCAGTTGCAGTTCGGGAACGTCGGCGAGCGACATCAGTTCAGCCTTTGGAATCATACCATCATAACACAGCTTCAAGCATGCTAAATAGCCCGCAATATCTCGCTCCTCACCCAATCGATTCAACTGCATTTGAACTATATTTTGCATATTTTCAAAATTGGATAACGTGGTTGGACGATCCAATATACTAGCTCTAAAAAGTAGAACCACATAAGCAGGAATACCGCTGGAAATGCGAATGATTTCCTCATTTGTGCGGTGAGTGAGCTTTTGATGGAATGTTTTGGCTAGTTCATTAATATGCATTTCTCCAAACAATGGGGGCGTTAATGTACGCTGCTCCCGCGAAGAAGATACGAGCGGCGTCTCTTCTGTAATGGACAAAATTACCCACAAAGATGGGTTATGGTACAAAAGTTTATGGGCCGTTTCTGTCGCTTGATGGTTTTGGGCTCTACTAATGTTATCAATCAGTAAAACGGTATTTTTTGTGTAGCTTGCTTTTCTCAAAAAGGTTTTCACCTTTTCGTAGGTATCTAAATTTCCATGTGGCGATAGCGTTTTGCCAATCTCGGTCAAAATGTCTTCAGCAGAAGAACTTATGGCAATATAGTATGCAGAATACTTCTTGCGGAGTAATCCTCTTTTCCTATGAATTTGATCGTTGTAAAAACCGTTAACATCATCAGCAAACCGCTGAAGCAAAACTGTTTTTCCCCGGCACATTCCTCCCTTTACAACGAATAACCTGTTATCAGTAGAGCCGTCTGCTTGCAGGAAAGCATACAATAAGTTTCTTTCATCAACACGATCAACAAAATGGGGGTCAAAGCAATACTGTTCACGCTTTAAAACCGGTCTTCTTAATTTGATAGAGGATATCCCGAAAACTACCGTTATTATCCAAGTACTGGTATTGACGGAGTTTTCCTTCATTGTCTGAAGCCAAGACATTTCGTTCCCAATATCTACCAGAGGCAGAATCATGAATAGGATTGATACAGTCATTGCCACTATAAAAGCCGCTGTTAATCCCCTGTTTATGGTTTTATTCAGCATCCTCTGTTCCCCCAGTAGAAATGACTTAAAAGATAATTAGAGATTATCTTCTATTTATGGAGTGCGGGAAGAAGCAAATGAGCAGCATAAACGTTGCTGCTTTAATAGGTGAACTCCAAGGTTGCTCGTGGATGCATGGAGGAAAGCACTTTCTTTTGACGCTCAAAACTAGCGTGGACATAACGCTCAGTAGTTTTGATCGAGCTGTGCCCCAAAATCTCTTTTACTTCGTAAACGTCACCACAAGCATCCCATAAATACGTGGCAAAAGAATGACGAAACATATGTGGAGTATAATGGCCGGGTTGGTTTGACAGATCGGTGTACCGGTTGATGATCCTGCGAACGGACTGCTCAGACAATCTGTTCCCATCTCTATTTAAGAAAAAGAAAGGCTCATCGGCAATGCGGGGAACTCTAACTTGCAAGTATTCTTTTAGTGCCCGAACCACAGGGGCGGAAGCTAAGTAGATTTTTCGCTCTTTACTACCTTTCCCGCGGATAAGAACAACCTGGCTATCTAAATTCAAGTTATCGCAGGTGATTGTACAAAGCTCGGAAACACGAATCCCACTAGCGAACAAAAGCTCAAGTACGGCGATATTTCTAATTGTTTCTTGGCGGGCAACTTTGGAATGGGCGGTCGAAAGTTCGCGGTAGGCGGCAGAAAAGATGGCACCAAGTATCGGGCGATCAATAGTTCTAGGGAGTAAAACTTCTTGGCGAATATGTAATTGGATTTTTTCAAAGGGGCTGTGATCCAGAATCTCTTCGTAGACTAGGTAATGATAGTAAGCTTTTATTGCTGCAATTTTACGTTTCACAGTAGACGCTTTGTAGTGTTCCATGAGATGCTCAATGTAAAGTTCCATATCGGTGCGTGTGACTGTTGTTGGCTTTGGATAGAAAGCAACAAACTGCTTGAGATCAATCTGATATGCCTTTAAAGTTTTGTTATCCAGGTTTTTCTGCAACTTGCAGTAAGTGAAATATGCAGATACTATTTGTTGTTCGGTCATAGGGCGGTCTCCTTTCGCAAATTAACTAATCATAATACTACAACAAAAGCAGCGATCGGAAAAAGGGCATTCAGAAGTCTGAATTGCCGATTGTTGAGCGCTGCGTTATGTTTATAATGAGTCCGATAGATAACTACTTATTATCATTCGAAGTATTATGTGCATATCGGGAGAGAAAATATGAAAACAGATCAAACACGTATATGCAAGCTTATTAAAGAATGATGAGAATGACAGGCAAACAAGTCTGCAATTATTATAATGAGTTTCTGGGGGGCAACGAGGTTGGTTTACATTCTATCCTTCAAAAGCGAGCTATTTTAGCGGAACTGTGCGAAAGGCGGAAGTAGGTAGAAGATATAATGTGACCAAAGGAAAGTCATGAAGCGTATGTGAGAGATAGGTATTATACAGTGGAGCGATTGCATACCGGTAAAGAAATAATAAAAGAATCTTGCAATAGTTCTGATGCGTGAATATCCTACTTGTGGTATAATATGAGTATATAAATTATGAGATAGTGTCCGTGTTATATGATACGAAATATAGAACTCTGAGGAGTTGAACCATGATATGGGAGATTCTACAGAAAAAAATTTGAAGAGTTATAGGAATAGTGAACTGAAGTGGTTTCTGCTCGCCAATATTTTTTTAATGTTGGTAACATCTGGTGGATTAAAATTTGATTCCCAAGACGCTAATGTGTTCTCATTTATAAGTGAAATTATTAGTATTACAGCTGTATCTTCTTGCGCGTACATCTTGACTTTTATTTTTGACTCAATTCTTCCCCCCGATTTTTAAAGTGAAACTAATATTTTGGTGGAAGAAACAACCAAGTTGTACCATTTTTACAGATATGCTTAAAAACCTTCAAGATAATAGATTTACGCTGTCCACTGTTCTAGAGAAATATAACGACATTTATGTGATAATCGATAATCTGCCAAAAGGCATTGACCAAACCCCGTATTGGTATTCCATCTATGAGCGCAATAGAAGTAACCCCATTGTTTTTGGTTCAAATCGAGATTATTTGTTGCTAAGAGATATGCATGCACAGATGGTGATGCTGATGGTTGTATATGTTGCCCTTGTGCTTGTTACTGGTTTGATGGATTTTTCTGAACCGTTTATTTTTTATATCCTTTTTATGATTGGCGCACTTAATGTTGGTGCCCGTGTTCAAGGCAAGCGGGTTGTATATAATGTTTTATCTGTTGATATCAATGCGAAAAAGGATGAATGACGGTCTGAAAAATTAAGAAAGACTAACTATTAAAAGTCAAGCCCCAAAACAAAATTTTCGAGAGAAATTTTAAGGTGGTGAAAATTGGTATAGC
>ENA-OQLC01001655-OQLC01001655.1-human-gut-metagenome-genome-assembly--contig:-NODE-1655-length-9679-cov-4.676317_pt1 | contig 9679 bp, 10 predicted proteins | sample MGYA00242653_ERZ504807 | MGnify/ENA primary metagenome ERZ504807 (study PRJEB26092, sample SAMD00036381) | human gut metagenome | host: Homo sapiens | study: EMG produced TPA metagenomics assembly of... | reverse complement strand
TTGGTCGAACTCTATAGTGCAGGTTATAGATTAAGCGATTCTTGAGCCAAGATTAATGTTGGATGAGTTTTTGGGTGACGGTGGGGAAGGGGGTGCTCTTCTGGGTAGCTAGCAGCGAGGTCTAATACTTTCCCGAGAAGTGAACGAGCTAAATCGGACCCCCGAAGCATCGACACATTAGAGGTGCCGTTTCCTGCGGTTTCGATGCTGAAATCCTGCGATTTTGCCGACGAAAAATGTGGATGCTTCAGGGGTCCAAAAACAGACGTTCACTTCGCGGAAAAGTATTAGACCTCGATAGCGGGGGATGGGGTGCCGGTGACAAGTCGGCGTCAAGCGTTGGCCGAGCAGGCGGTTTCTCCATTGATGTCCGCACGGTATGTGACACTTACTCTATCGCCCTGTTCTGCCGCGGCGGCATGTACCCAAACAACGGTCCTCTAAGGAGTTCGATATTGATGAGCGACAACACCAAGCATCTCGCAAAGAAGTGCGTCAAGGACGCAGGGCCGTGCCTCGCGCTGTGCCTTGCCGGCGCAGCGGTCGCGCTGCTGGCTGTTCTGGGGCCGTTCGACGTGCTCCGAAGTGCCAGCTCTCTGCACGTTTGTATGGCCCTTGCCGGCGCCATGATGACCGGCGGCGTGCTCGATCTGATCTTTTGGGTGTTTGATCCGTTTGGTTGGAAGAACGAGGGGTAAGCCCTAAGGGCTGGAACGGTTGGCTTAGCGATCGTGCAGAATGCGGGCTGGCGACTTACAGGGAAGTGGTGATCCGATGACGGTCTATGTGACGGGCGATATTCACGGCGGCCTCGATATGCAAAAGCTGCGCGATTGGGACCTTGGGGATAGCCTGACGAGCGACGACTATCTGATTGTCGCGGGCGACTTTGGCTTTCCGTGGGATTTCTCTGCCGAGGAATGCACCGATATCGCTTGGCTGGAATCGCGCCCCTATGCCGTGCTGTTCGTCGACGGCAACCACGAGCGTTTCGATCACTGGGCGGAGCGTCCCATGGAGCTGTGGCACGGTGGGCTGACGCAGCGCCTGTCGGATACCTCGCCCATACGGCGCCTGACGCGCGGTGAGGTTTTTGAGCTCGACGGCTCAACGGTCTTTTCCATGGGCGGTGCCACGAGCGTGGATAAGGAATACCGCATTCCGTATTCCAGCTGGTGGCCGCAGGAGCTGCCGGACGAGCGCAACTTTGAGGAGGCGCGGACAAAGCTCGACAGCGTAGACTGGAAGGTCGACTACGTGATCACCCACACCTGCTCTACGCGCATGCTTTCGCCCACGCTCTATCCGGGGCCTGGCTGGAATTACCCCGCCGTTGATCGGCTTACGGCATTTTTCGATGAGCTGGAAGACCGCTTGGATTACAAGCGCTGGTACTACGGGCATTTTCATCGGGATGCCAACCCTGCCGAGCGCCATACCGTGCTCTACGACTGCATCGTTCGCCTGGGCGACGAACTCCAGCCCTGGGATGTTGCGTAGGGGCGGGGGGGCTGACTACTCGACCGTTACAGTGATGTTTTCCCGGTGCGCGCGGATGACGTCCCAGGTAAAGTGCTCGACCAGCTGCTCGGCAGAGCGCGGTGTGGTGTCCGGTGCGATGCCCGTTTGCCCAGCGAGCCAGCCCAGTAGTGCCTCGGGTGTGCCAAAGCGGGCGCGGAGCTCGCCCAGGTCCAGATCGCGATCGCGCTTGGAAAGGCGGCGGCCGTCCGGCGACATGAGCAGCGGAATGTGCGCGTAGTGCGGCGTGGGAAGTCCCAGCAGATGCTGCAGGTAGATTTGGCGCGGCGTGGAGCCCAGCAGGTCGCATCCGCGCACGACCTCGGTGACGCCCATGGCGGCGTCGTCGACCACCACGGCCAGCTGGTAGGCAAACACACCGTCGGCCCGCCGCAGGAAAAAATCCCCGCAGTCGCGGGCGAGGTTTTCTTCATAGTGACCCATGTGGCCGTCCTCAAAGGCAATGACCTCGTCGGGCACCTGCACGCGCCAGGCGGGGGCGCGGGTCTTGGAGCGCTCGGCAATTTCGGCGGGCGTCAGGCCGCGGCAGGTCCCGGCGTAGATGACCTGCCCGTCGCTGCGGTGGGGCGCACTGGCCGCGTGCAGCTGACTGCGGCTGCAAAAGCAGGGGTAGACCAGCCCACGGCGGGACAATTCGTCGAAGTACCGCTGATAAATTTCGCTGCGGTCACTCTGGTAGACCGGCGGCGTCGGGCCGTCGGCGGCAAGGCCGAGCCATGCCAAATCGTCCACAATGGCGTCCGCATAGCTGCGGGGGCAGCGCTGTGTGTCCAGATCCTCAATGCGCAGCAGCACCTGCCCGCCCTTGCTTTTGGCGCTCAGCCAGGCCAGCAGGCAGCACATCAGGTTGCCCAGGTGCATCCGCCCGCTGGGGCTGGGCGCGTAGCGTCCCGTGCTCATTCCAGCGTGTAGGTGCCGTCGCCAAGGGCACGCAGATGGACACGGTAGAAGGCGGCCACGGCCTTTGTCATGGCCTCGGCGTCGGCGACGCTGGCCGTCTCGACGGCACTGTGCATCGCGAACTGGGCGCAGCCGATGTCTGCCATCGGGATGGGCAGCGTGTGGCTCTGCAAATTGCCCAGCGTGCTGCCGCCGGCCTCGTCGGCGCGGTTCGTGAACACCTGCACCGGCACGCCGGCCTTCCGGCAGATGGCGCGGAAGATCGCACCGCTGACGGCGTTCGTCGTGTACTTCTGGCTGGCGTTGTACTTGAGCACCACGCCGCCGCCCAGCCGCACGGGCGCACAGGGGTCGGACTTCTGCGGGAAGTTCGGGTGGGTCGCGTGGGCGTTGTCGGCGCTCAGCATAAAGCTGTTGGCCATGGCGCGGTGGCTGGCCTGTGCGCTGTGGGGCACGGCTTCAAGGATGCGGTCCAGCACGTCGCGCAGGTAGCTGCTCTCGGCACCCATCCGGCTCGAGGAGCCGACCTCCTCGTTGTCGAACATCGCCCAGACCGGGGCGCAGGCGCTGTCGGTCTCCCCGGACGCATCCAGAAAGCCCAGCAGCGTCGTGGCGGCGCATTCCAGATCGTCAATGCGCGGGGCCATGAAAAATTCACCGTCGGGGCCGATCTGGGTCGGGGCCTGGCGGGTGACGAGCTGCAGATCGCTGTCCAGAATGTCGGCGGCCTCCACGCCGAGGGACTCGGCGACGAGGTCGGTCAGGGTGCGGCTGCCCGCGGGGCCCCACAGCGGCTGCATATCGACCTGCGGGTTGAAGGTGTGGCCCTTGTTGATGTCCCGCTGAAAGTGGATGGCCAGCGACGGGATGACGAGCAGGTCGCGGTCAAGGTACACAAGGCGGCTCTCGATGCCGTCCTCGGTCTTGACGAGGGCGCGCCCGCCGACGGTCAGCGGGCGGTCCAGCCAGGTGGACATGATCATCCCGCCGTAGCCCTCGACACTCAGGCGGCGGCAGCCGTCGTTTTCAACGGTGTCGGCCTTGATTTTCCACGACGGGGAGTCGCTGTGGCTGGCCACGATGCGCCAGCCGCCGATGGCGTGCTGCGGCACGCGCCACGCCACAACGGACGAGCCGTTGCGGGTCGTGTAGTAGCCCTTGCCCGGCTCAAGGTTCCAGTAGTCGGCCTCCTCCAGCCGGGTGAAGCCGGCGGCGCGCAGCCAGCTTTCGGCGGTGGCAGCGGCGTGGAACGGGGTGACGGACTCCTGCAGAAACTCTACTAAATCATCGTACATAGTTTTTTTCTCCTCTTGGGTGATTTCCCGCACATTTGGCGGTGGATATTGTAGGGCGGGGTGAGGTCAGGCTGCCCTACCTTATAATCATACACAACTATATTACCGCAAACATTCCCAAGAAACAAGTTGCAAACGCGGGGAAAATACCCTATACTTAGTATATTCAAATAGGCACTTTTGACAAGTACGCACTTTTTAGAAACCGCTACCCAAAAGGAGAGTGTGAGCAATGCACCCGAACGAACACTGTAACTGCCGCTATGCGGATGTGGGCTGTGACAGGATGGAGCAGGTCATGGACCAGATCAGCGGCAAGTGGAAGATGCGCATTTTATTCATGGTGGGCGCACACGGCACGCTGCGCTACGGTGAGCTGCGCAAGCTGCTGGACGGCGTGACCCACAAGATGCTGTCGAACCAGTTGAAGGAGCTGGCCGCGGACGGGCTGGTGCAGCGCATCGACTACAACGAGGTCCCGCCCCGGGTCGAGTACCGCCTGACCGAAAACGGCGAGGCGCTGATGCCGATTTTTGACGACATTCAAAACTATATCCGCCGCCAGAGCTGCGGCGACTGCTGCAAGCAGGAAACACGCCACACCTGCTGTGAATAGTATAAGGTAGGATTGGGGGCGTTGGTATGCGTAGGTTAGCGATTCTCTTGGCGGGGGCCGCTCTGCTGGCCGGGTGCGCGGCCCCGGCGGTGCCGGAGGCGGCGTCCGCGGTGCAGGCGGTATCGTCCGAAGCGGGCACCGGGCACGCAGGCAGCCGGACCGAGCAGCTTGCCGTGCTGGATGGGCTGGTGGATTTCGGCGCGGACACGGCAGGCTGCAGCCTGAAAACGGCCCGGGCCGCGGCGGCGCTGGTGGAGTACCTGAGCGCGTCGGAGTTTGAGGATGGTACAGCGGATACCTGGCGGGCCGGGCTGAGCGGCGACGCGCAGGAGCGGCTGGCGCTGAACTGGCCGGGCATCCTGGCCGAAGCACAGGCGATTTGTGCCGACCCCGCGGCCTGTGCCGATGAGCTGGCGTCCGCAGGCGTGGAGACGGATTTCCCCGGTATGGAGCTGGGCAGTGTGCCGGATAAGCTGACGGCGCTGGACGCAGTGCTGTGCGCACAGGGGCAGCCCGGAAAATAATAACAAAAAGACAGCAGGTACGCGGTTTTTGCGTGCCTGCTGTTTTTTCGACAGCGGAAAACAGCTGTCCCTAAAATAAAACGGCGTTCGGTCTTATAATGCGGCAGGATTCGACAAACGGTTATGGTAAGATGAGGGTGTTCCGAGAAGCGGACACCACAAATGATACAAAATGAAAGGCCTACAAGCTATGAAAAAACAAAGTCTGAACGCACTCGCTGCCTCCTACCGCGCTGACCTGCTCTACTACATTGAGCGTGCCAAGCTGGGCAAGTGCCCGCCCCACTGGCAGGCCTACTGCTTTGGGGAAATCGCTGCGGCCAAGGGCACGGATGCCTACCCTGAGGATGGCGACGCACTGCTGGACGAGCTGCACCGGCTGGTGGACACCGTGCCCCAGATCACGAACCGCGAGGAAAGCGTGGCGGAGATCGCCGCCTACCGCGGGCAGATGCTCTTTTACTTTGACCGTGACTACTACACGCTGGCCGAGCTGGTGCGCCTGCCTGACCGGAAAAAGTACGGCGCCTGCGTTTACATTGACGCCGACGGCAGCAGGCAGGACCGCCCGGGCTATGCCAATGACATAGCACTGCAGGTGGACGAATGGCGCAGGGAGAACGGCATCCCGTTTGACAAGTCGACCATCGCCGCCAGCCCCAGCGAGGTAGACGGCGGCGAGTTTGACACGATGGACGAGGCACTGCGGTACCTGTACACCTGCCTGAATTTCCCAGACAGCGTATTATGCTGAAAAAATCCCGCCGGAAAAGGGCATCCGACGGGATTTTTTGTGCGATATAGAGGAGAACGGCGGCGGGGTGGGGGGCACCCCGCCCTACGCATGGCCCGGAAGGGGGAGGCAGGGCGGACGGCAACGGGCGGATATGGAATCCGCCCCTACGGTGTAGGGGGCGATGCTTGCATCGACCCGGGAAGCTGACGGCCTTACAGCTCGTACAGCTCGGTGTATTTCTTCTTTAAATAATCGGTGAAGTGGTGCGGGTCAAACTTGCCGCCGCAGAGGCTCTCGACGAGCCAGGCGGGTTCCTTCATGCTGCCCCACTGCCAGACGCGCTCCTTTAAGGCGGCCTTCAGCGGCTCCACGTCGCCGTTGGCCCACTGGGCGTCAAAGTCGTTTGTTTTGCGCAGGTCGTCGAGGGCCTGTGCGCCGTAGGCACTGCCGAGGGCATAGCTCGGGAAATAGCCGATGTCGCCCATGGACCAGTGGATGTCCTGCAAACAGCCGTGGGCATCGTCGGGCACATCGACGCCGAGGTACTCTTTATACTTGGCGTTCCAGGCGGCGGGCAGGTTGGCCACGGCCAGTGTGCCCTGCATCAGGGCCTTTTCCAGCTCATAGCGCACCATGATATGCAGGGAGTAGGTCAGCTCGTCGGCCTCGGTGCGGATCGGGCCCGGTTCGGCGCGGTTGACGGCGCGCCAGATCTCCTCGGCGGAGACGTCGGCCAGCTGCGCGGGGAACAGCTCCTTCAGCGTCGGGTACAGGTAGTGGACAAAGGCGCGGGAGCGGCCCACCAGGTTCTCAAACAGGCGGGACTGGCTCTCGTGAATGCCCATCGTCGCGCCGTGGGTGACGACGGTGTAGTCGTAGTCGGGGTTGATGTTCAGCTCATACAGCGCGTGGCCGCCCTCGTGGGCGACGCTGTAGAGGTTCGAGAAGATGTCCCGGGGCATGTAGTGGGTCGTGATGCGCACATCGCCGCGCCAGAACTCGGTGGTGAAGGGGTGCTCGCTCTCGGCCAGATAGCAGTGGGCCGGGTCAAGGCCCCACAGCTCCATGATCTTTTTGCTGACCCGGCGCTGGGCGTCGATGGGCCATTCCTGGTCAAGGAAGTCGGTGCGCACGGCCTTGCCGCGGGTCTGGATGTCCGCCAGCAGCGGGACGATGGTTTCGCGCAGCGTCGCGAAAAATTCATCGCACTGGGCAATGGTCAGGCCCTTCTCGTAGCGGTCCAGCAGGACCTCATAGGGGTCGCGGTCCGGCGCAAAATACCGGGCCTGGGCGCGGCGGGCGGCGATGAGCTTTTCCAGATACGGCGCGAACAGGCTGAAATCGTTCGTGCGCTTGGCCTTGGTCCAGGCTGGCACGCTCTGGCTGCACAGCTTGGTGAAGGCGGCGTACTCGTCGGCGGGGATCCGGGCGATCTCGTCGTACTGGCGCTGCAAATTGCGGACCTCGGCGCGCTCCTGCTCGGTCTCGGCGTCGGCAGCGGCCTCCTTCAAAAGGGCGGCGGTGCCGTCGTTGACCAGCAGGTCAAAGCTGGCGCGGCTCAAAACCTCGGTGGCCTCGGCGCGGCCATCGGCGCTGCCCTCGGGCGCGACGGTCTCGGCGTCAAAGTCGATGACGGTCATGGCATACAGGTAGGCGTACAGCTGCTTTTCCAGCGCACGCAGGCGGATGATGGAAGGCTTCATGGTGGTGACCTCGTTTCATAGTGATGCCTTCCCCCTTGGGGGAAGGTGGCCGAAGGCCGGATGAGGGGCAGGTCTGCGGGGGCAGCCCATGAACAGGCTGCGGCGGAAGGCTGCCCTCATCAGTCCGCTTTGCGGACAGCTTCCCCCGATGGGGAAGCCCTTATAAGCATCATACCACACCTCGCGCACTTTTTCCATTGCCAACCGGGCAAAAGTGTGGTATTGTGGATATACTACTACAAAAAGGAGGTCGCCCGCCATGCCGGAGCAGCCGCTTGTCAGTATTATCGTGCCGATTTATAACGCCCAGGATCATATCGCCCGCTGTGTGGAGAGTATCCGCCGCCAGACCTACCGGAATCTTGAAATTCTGCTGCTGAACGACGGCAGCCAGGACGTCAGCCTGGAGGTCTGCAAGATGTATGCCAACGTCGATCCGCGCATCGTGCTCATCGACAAGGCCAACAGCGGCGTGGCCGCGACCCGCAACATGGGCCTGCGGGAGGCCGGGGGCAAGTATCTGCAGTTCGTCGATGCCGATGACACGATCCAGCCCTACGCCACGGAGCTGCTGGTGCAGCGGGCCGAGGAGAGCGGCGCCGATTTGGTCATTGCGCACTACAACCGCATTACGCCGCCCCGCCCCCGTGCCGAGGATGACCCCCGCCCCGAGCGGCCCACCAAGGTGCAGACCTACGGCTTCCTGATGGAGGGCCCGATGACGAAGGAGGAATTCGCCGCGGGCCTGATGCAGGAACCGGCCAGCTTTTACTACGGTGTGATGTGGAATAAGCTCTACCGCGCCGACATTGTCCGCGCGCACGATGACATTATATGCGCCGAGGACATGGACTGGTCGGAGGACCTGTATTTCAATTTGAGCTATATCCGCTATGCGGAGAAGTTCTACGCGCTGTCGACGCCAATCTACAACTATTTCAACACGCCCGGCAGCGCGGTGCACACGGCGCTGAACCCGGTGAACATCGTGGCGACCCGTGCGACCCTGTTTGCATATTATAAGGAGCTGTATGAGCATCTGGGCCTGTATGAGGAGTACAAGCCGCAGATCTACAAGTATCTGGTGGCGGTGGCAGAGGCGTGAGCGCGGCGAATAGTACGCGGTAGGGGCCGGGCAGACGGTGGAAAACGGGCAATAATAAAATAAAAAGTAATAGGGGAGGGCTTTAGCCCTCCCCTACGTATATTCTGTTTTACACCCAATGCCCGAAGCGGTAGACCGGCTTCGTCGGCTCGGGGGGACGCAGGTCGTCGCCAAGATAGATGTCGATGGCGTTGCGCTGCATGCGGCGGGCGACCTTGTCAGGCAGATGGGCAAAGCCCTCGGCCAGGTTTGGCGGGCGCTTGACCGGGTGGTGGCAGTCGCTGCACAGAATGTGCACAAGGTTCCACTCGATCAGCTTGTGCAGCCACTTGGCGGTGTGTCCGTCCCGGATCAGGCCGGTGGCGTTGATCTGCGCCAAACACCCGTCGCAGACCCAGTTGTAGAGCAGCGTCGGATCCTCGGTCACAAAGGGATAGCGCTCCACGTGGGCCAGAATCGGCGTGTACCCCTGCGCACGGATGGCGTAGAGCGTCTCGTCGATGCCCGGCGGGTGCATCGTGGTGGGGAACTCGATCAAAATATAGTTGCTCCCCGCAAAGGCCAGCTGGCGCAGGTCAAGGCTGGGCAGCGCGGTGGAGTAAAACACCTCGGCGCCCATTTTACCGGCCAGCCGCAGGCCCTCGGCCTTGCAGGCCGCGGACACCTGCAGGAACGCTGCCTTGCGCCGCGCGGTAAACTGCTCCACGGAAATGCGCTCATAATGGAAGTGCGGCGTGAACACAATGCCCGCCGCACCATCCTGTAATTCCTTGCGAATGAGCGACATTGACATATCCAGATCTTTGGCACCGTCATCAATGCCGGGCAGGATGTGACAGTGCAGCTCTACAAGGGCATTACTCATGCATCATTTCCCTTTTTATCTTCGTCGTAATAGCTGTAGGAGTAAGCGTAGGAGTAGCCGTCGCGGCGGCCGCTCTGCTTGCCGTTGTAGCCGTTCATGACAACACCCAGGATGTGGGCGTTGACGGCCTCCAGGTTCTTTTTGCTGAGCTGGGCACTCTGGATGGTGGTGACGCCGGGGCGCACGACCAGCAGCACGCCGTCCGCCATGCGGCAGAGGACCGCAGCGTCGGTGACGAGGCTGACGGGCGGGGTATCCACGATAACATAGTCGAATGCCTTCTGCAGGGAGACAAAGATCTTCTCGGTCATGGGGGCGGAGAGCAGCTCGGTGGGGTTCGGCGGGATCGTACCGGCGGGCAGGAACGGGGTGCCGGGATCCCTGACGCGGACAAGC
>ENA-OQLC01001654-OQLC01001654.1-human-gut-metagenome-genome-assembly--contig:-NODE-1654-length-9686-cov-3.652930_pt1 | contig 9686 bp, 8 predicted proteins | sample MGYA00242653_ERZ504807 | MGnify/ENA primary metagenome ERZ504807 (study PRJEB26092, sample SAMD00036381) | human gut metagenome | host: Homo sapiens | study: EMG produced TPA metagenomics assembly of the... | reverse complement strand
ATAAATTATGACTAAATACGATTTTAACAAAATAATCGACAGACGTAACACAGACTGCCTAAAATACGATTTTGCCATTCAACGTGTTCGTCCGGCCGACGTTTTGCCTTTTTGGGTAGCAGATATGGATTTTCCTATTGCCCGGGAAATACAGGAAGCACTTATTGAACGCTGCCAACATGCTGTCTTCGGCTATAGCGAAAGCACAGAAGCATATTTTCACGCTGTCCGCGACTGGTATACTAAGCATTTTAACTGGAGCCCCAAAGCAGAATGGCTCACCAAGACTCACGGCATAGTTTTTGCCCTTGCCATGGCAGTAAAGGCCTTCACTAAAAAAGGTGAGGGCGTACTTGTACAGCAGCCGGTTTACTATCCTTTCAGCGAGGTTATCGAAGATAATGAGCGCAAGCTGATTAATTCACCGCTCATTCTGAAAAATGGTCATTATGAAATGGACTTTGCCGATTTGGAAGAAAAAATCGTCGCTAACAATGTTAAGCTGATACTTTTATGCTCACCGCATAACCCCGTAGGCCGTGTCTGGACACGCGCTGAACTGCAAAAGGTAGGCGATATCTGCCTTAAGCATGGTGTAATTACCGTAAGTGATGAAATTCACGGTGATTTCGTCTGGGGAAATAACTCTCAGACGGTTTTTGCAAGTTTGGGTGAGCAGTACGAGCAAAATTGCGTAATCTGTACTGCTCCCAGCAAAACCTTCAACATTGCCGGTCTGCAGGTATCCAATATCTTCATTCCCAACAAAAATTTACGTCGCCGCTTCCGCAAGCAGGTAGCGGCAGCAGGCTACAGCCAGGTAAACACCTTAGACCTTGTTGCCTGTCAGGCAGCCTACACTTATGGCGAGGATTGGCTGCAGCAGGCGAAGGCTTATATCGAAGATAACATTAAATTTATTGATGCTTATCTGAAGCAGAACCTGCCGCAGATTAAGCTGCTCCAGCCTGAGGAGACATATCTGATTTGGCTCGACTGCAGCGCCTTAGGCCTTACAGCTGCTGAACGCGAGCAGTGGCTCTGGCATAAAGCACACCTCTGGCTCGACGGCGGCGGTATCTTCGGCAAAGAGGGAGAAGCCTTTGAACGTATCAACGTTGCCTGCCCCCGTGCGCTATTATTACAGGGACTTGAGCAGCTGAAGCAAGCTGTTCATGAATTAAATTAAATTTATTAATTTAATTATTTCTTCGATGTAACTGAAAAACTGCTGCCTTCTTTGTAGCAAAAGTAAAGGCAGCAGCTTATTTTTATTTTCGATATACCTTTGCAGTCTCATTATTCCGTCTTGTAAATTGACGCCGATTTGTATATAATGCAAATAAGCTATCCTATGCTTGTTTTCTGTAACGCTCTTACCGGAGCAGATAAAACAGCGGAACAAATTGGTTTTAAAGCTATAATAAAATATAATAAACTTGATCTTTTTATGCTTTTGCCACTATGCAAAAGCATAATGAAGCAGGAAGGGAGCAGGAAGGGAGCATTATATGAAACGTGAACAAATATCCAAAAACATTGTTGCCGATCTCAAGGAGCTGGCAGCCTTAACCTCTGATGCAGACGGAGCACAACGCGTTGCCTGGACACCGACATTCAAGAAAGCAACGGAATGGTTTACTCAAAAGATGCAGGCAGCAGGTGCCGATGTCTGGACCGATGCCGCAGGCAACAGCTGGGCCAAATTTGCCGGCGAAAGCAAGGAGTGCATTGTTATCGGCAGCCACCTCGATTCCGTACCTGACGGAGGCTGGCTGGACGGCGCTTTAGGCGTTGTAGCAGGCATGGGTATCGGTGCCTATGGTCTGGCAGATAAAAAGCCTGCCAAAACTCTTTACGTTGTCGGTTGGGCAGATGAAGAGGGTGTAGCTTTCGGTAAAAGCTGTCTTGGCAGCAGTGCTGTCAGCGGCATTGTCACGAGCAAGGATGTGCTGCCCTTAATCCATCAGGAAAACGGCCGCAGCTTCAGCGATGTCTGGCAGGAATACGGCCTTGATGCCAACAGAATAGGGGAGGCACACACAGCCTTTGCCAAGCTGCCTGTTAAAGCCTATTTGGAGCTGCACATCGAGCAGGCACCGCTGCTGGCTTTAGCCAAAAAAAGCGTAGCCTGCGTTTACGGCGTTTGCGGCTGTAACCGCCAGTACATCACCTTCCGCGGGCAGCAGGGACACTGCGGTTCTCCGGTTGCTTTGCGTCAGGATGCCTTTATTGCGGCAGCGCAGACCACCCTTGATTTACGTGAAATTGCCCTCAAATATGATTCCTATTGCACTGTAGGCAATATTGAGGTCAAGCCTGACCTGACTACTATTTCTCCGGGCTATTGCCGCATTTCGCTGGACCAGCGCAGCATTAAGCCGGAAACAATGCAAACGATAGTTGCAGAAGCCAAGGCTGCGGCGCAAAAGTATGCGCAGGATGGCAGGCTCACTGTAGAGTTTGAGCCTATCTGGCAGGCAGTACCGATTCTGTTTGATGCGCAGCTGGTAGAGGACTGCAACGCTGCCGTAGAGGAGGAAACAGGTGCAAGACACAGCATGTATTCCGCACCGCTGCATGATGCCGTGCCTCTGAATGCCGTTGTACCTTCGGTAATGATGTTCGCCCAATCCGATCCCGGTATTTCTCACTGCAAGGAAGAAAACACACCGCAGCCGCAGCTGGAGGAGGCTATCCGTGCCTTCATCCGTCTGGCAGAAAAAGAGCTGGGGACAAGCTTTGCAGAGTAAGCACTAAAGCCCGCTGCAACCTTGCAACAAAGTAATTTTATATTTTTATACGACAAAAGCAGCTTCTGCGACGCAGAAGCTGCTTTGCTTTTTATACGGCATATTTATTTTATTAAATCCTTCAATCCGCGTATCCGCATAACCTTCCAGGTAAAGCACAGACTGCGCAGCGACTGGTCCAAAAACATCGGTACCCAGGCGCCCACAATACCCAGCTTGCAATAATAGATAAAGAAAGCCGTCATCAGAGGACGCAAAACGGTAATCAGCACAAAGGAATAGACGGCAACGGCAGTAGTCTGACCGCTGCCACGCAATATACCTGCAGTAATAATCGTATGCCCCTGCGGTATGCAAACTGCTGCCACCCAGAACATTACCGTCTCACTGAGAGCAAGTGCCTGCGCATCCTGCGAATAAACGCTGAAAATCGGCACGCGTGCGGCATACAGGATAATAAAAGAGGCAACGGAAAGTCCCAGGCCCCATTTAAAGCCTATACTGCGGCAGCGCTTCCAGTTTGCATAATCAGCGGCACCGCGCATCTGCCCGGCAAGCACCATATTAGCCTTACCGAAGCCGAAGATAAAATCATAAGAAAAATCGCAGATATTATAGCAAATGCTGTGTACTGCATAGGGCAGAGTACCAAGACGCGCAGTCATCCAGCCATAGGCCAGCATACCGATGCGTTCAGCTCCCAGCTCACTGAAAACACCGCCGAATACCGGCATAAATTTCCGCCAAAAGATTTTATCCGGCAGCTGCAGCAGACCGTCACTGAAAAAGCCCTCATGCTTCATAATACAGACGGTGATACCAAGAGTACACAGAGAGCCGATAATCGTGCTGATTGCCGCGCCACGCACACCCCAGCCGGCAAAACTGCCGAAGCCGGTAATGAGAAAATAATTGCAGACGATATTCACTACATTGCCGACAATATTGCTTTTCATAATAGCGCTTGTCCGGCCTACACCCAACAAGGTTCCCTGTAACAAGAGTGACAGTGAGTTTAGCAGTACTGCAGCTACGGCAATATTGCCGTAAGCCAGCGCCAGCTCCAGATAGTCGCTCTGCGCGCCCATCAGCACTACCAGCTTCTCAAAAAAGCCGTAAAATAGCAGATGCAGCACTACAAGCAGGATACCGCTGACAGTAAAGCTTTGGCGCAGCAAAACCTTAATAGTGGAATATTGTCCGGAACCGAATTTATTCGCTGTCAGAATCGTAACTGCTGATGCCAGTGAGCGCGATACTGTCAGCAGTACCAGGCGCAGCGGCAGAAAAATACTTACCGCTGCTATGGCCTTAGCACCCAATACGCCTACCATAATTAAATCAGCCGCAGCCAGAAAGGTCATAAAAATGCCCTCCAACGCAGCGGGGAGGGCAATACGCAAATATTTACCTGTTAATGAATCATTAAAGCTCTTCATTTTCTAGAAAACACATACGTTAAAACAAATAAACAAATTTATTCAGCATCCTCTTCATGATGAATTGCTGCCAAAGAAACAACCTTGTCATCATCGTTCAAGGTCATCAGCTTTACGCCCTGGGTATTACGGCCATATTGGGAAATCTGGTCCACATCGGTACGGATAATCAGACCGGCTGCAGTAATCATCATGATTTCCTGATCCGGATTAATAACCTTCATGCCGATTACCAGACCGGTTTTTTCGGTAATCTTCATGTTGATGATACCCTTGCCGCCACGAGTCTGCTTACGGTATTCCTTAACCTCGGTACGCTTGCCCATGCCGAATTCAGTTGCCGTCAGCACCTCGGAATCCTCATCGGAAACGCTGTCCATAGCTACAACCTCATCGCCGTAGTTGAGGGAAATACCCTTTACGCCATGTGCGGTGCGTCCCGTAGTGCGTACATCCTGCTCATCAAAGCGGATGGCAATACCGTTACGGGTTGCCAAAATGATTTCGCTGTTGCCGTCAGTAAGCTCTACACCGATCAGGTCCTCATCATCGTCCAGATTAATAGCAATCATGCCGTTTTTGCGAACGCTTTCCAGATCCTTAAGGTTGATTTTCTTGACGGTACCCTTATTGGTAGCCATAAACATGTACTGCTCTTCTCTGAATTCCTTCACCGGAATAACAGCTGTAATCTTTTCACCGGGCATCAATGCCAGCAGATTGATAATAGCTGTGCCCTTGGCAGTGCGGCTTGCTTCGGGGATTTCATAGCCCTTCTGGCGATATACACGGCCACGGTTGGTGAAGAAGAGAATGTTATGGTGAGTAGTGGAGAGGAAGAGATGCTCTGCGGAATCATCAATCTTCTTGCCGCTGCCGCCTGTTTTGCCTACGCCGCCGCGTTTTTGGCTGCGGAAGTTGTCCAGAGTCTGGCGTTTGATATAGCCCTGATGGCTGATGGTTACAACGATATCCTCTTCGGCAATCAGATCCTCAATATCCATTTCGGAGCTGTCGATGGAAATTTCGGTACGACGCTCGTCACCAAAGCGCTTCTTCATTTCCTGAAGGTCTTCCTTAATAATGTTCATAACCTTGTGCTCATCTGCCAATACGCTTTCCAGCCAATCAATGGTTTCCAGCAGGTCGGCATATTCTTCGTCAATCTTCTTGCGCTCCAGGCCGGTCAGGCGCTGCAGACGCATATCCAAAATAGCCTGTGCCTGACGCTGGCTCAGCTTAAAGTTTTCCATCAAAGCGGTGCGGGCAATTTCTGCTGTCGCGCTACCGCGGATGGTGCTGATTACAGCATCAATATTATCCAGGGCAATCTTTAAGCCCTCTAAGATGTGAGCTCTGTCCTTGGCCTTGCCCAGCTCGTAGCGGGTACGTCTGGTAATAACGTCCTTCTGGTGCTCCAGATAGTATTCCAGCACCTGCTTAAGGTTCAGGACACGCGGCTGGCCGTTAACCAGCGCCAGCATGATGATGCCAAAAGAGCTTTGCAGGGCGGTATGCTTGTACAAACGGTTCAGAACAACGTCAGGAACAGCATCGCTCTTCAGCTCAACAACAATCTTCATGCCGTCTTTAAGGCTGGAGAAGTCATCAACCTTGGTAATGCCTTCGATTACGCCGTCCTTAGCCAGATTAGCAATATCCTTAATCAGGTTAGCTTTATTAACCTGATAGGGGATTTCGGTAATAACGATATGGTGCTTACCCTTGTTGGCAGGCACGATTTCAGCCTTAGCGCGGATTTTTACTACGCCACGGCCGGTGTTATAAGCGCTGGTAATACCTTCTTTACCCAAAATGCAGGCACCTGTCGGGAAGTCAGGACCTTTGATAGCCGTCATCAGCTGCGGAATTTCCACATCCGGGTTATCAATCAGCATAACAAGGCCGTTAACAACCTCGCACAGATTGTGCGGAGGAATATTGGTAGCCATACCTACCGCAATACCGGCACTGCCGTTAATCAGCAGAGCAGGGACCTTTGAAGGAAGTACGCTAGGCTCTTTTAAGGATTCATCATAGTTAGGTACAAAATCAACTGTATCCTTTTCGATATCCTCCAGCATTGCCTCAGCAATTTTAGCCATACGTACCTCGGTATAACGCATTGCTGCCGGACTGTCGCCGTCAATACTGCCGAAGTTACCATGGCCGTCTACCATCAGATAGCGGGTAGAGAAATCCTGCGCCAGGCGCACGATTGCATCATATACGGAACTATCACCATGCGGGTGATATTTACCTAAAACGTCACCGACGATACGAGCGGATTTTTTATAGGGCTTCGTCGGAGTCATGCCTGCTTCCTGCATTGCGTATAAAATACGGCGATGTACAGGCTTCAAGCCATCGCGGACATCAGGTAAAGCACGTTGGATGATAACGCTCATCGCATAATCGATATAGGATTTTTGCATTTCCTCTTCGATATATACGGGAAGAACTTTACCAGTGGTATTTTCTAAATCCACTTTATCACCTTTCCTTTACAAAAAACAATATTACAACCAGATAACTGAGGCAAAAGGCCTCACCTCAGGTTATTTTAATAATATCTCATAAACCTGCTTGCCAATCAGCAGGGTGGTAACCAATAAATACAAGGGACGCACATAGGAAGCACCCTTTTTAATTGCCAGTCGGGTACCGACAACAGCACCGGCAATCATTGCCGCAGCCATAATTAGGCCGTAGCTCCAGATAATCGTGCCGCTGACAGCGAAGGATACCAACGCTCCCACGCCGCTGGCAAAATTCAACGCCTTGGCATTACCGGCAGCCGTTACAAAATCATATCCCAAATATAAAAAGCCAAAAATTAGGAAGGAGCCTGTACCGGGACCGAAGAAGCCATCATAAAAGCCCATGGCAAACGCCATAACGATGGCACCGATTAAAGCCTGCATACCAAGCTTTTCTACCGTACCGGCATCGCCCCAATCCTTACGGCGATAGGTATAAACAGCAACAGCAACCAAAAGCACGACGATAATATTTTTCATCAGCTGCTCCGGCAGCAGATAAACTACGTAGGCACCTAAGGCTGAACCGATAAAGGAAAGCGGCATCAGCGTAAAGGCTGCCTTTTTTATTTTACCGGCGCGCCAAAAGGAGAGCACGCTGGTAAAGCAGCCGATAGAGGCTGCCAGCTTGTTTGTTCCCAAAGCATATGGAACAGGCAAGCCTAGGCTCAACAGGGCAGGGGTGGAAATTAAACCGCCGCCGCCGACAGTAGAATCAATAAACGAAGCTATAAAGCCTGATACAATCAGGAAAATAACTGTCGTAGTATCTAAATTCGCCACAAAAGTTTCCAAAAAATTCCCCTCATTTCAGTGGCTAGTAATTAGTTGTTAGTGGTTAGCAAGCGGAACTCATTATGCCAAATATCAGGCTGCACGGCTTCACTGCACACTATTTACTAATCACTGCTTACTTTTCACTGTACACTATACACTATTAACTTTTAACTATTTACTTCCTTCCGCCCAACGGATATAGATTCCTAAAGCACCGCTGTGACAGGTGCAGCGGATTTTTTCGGTACCTTCCAGAACCTCATTGCTGATAGCGTAAGGGTAGAGCTGGCGCAGTGTTGCCTGCTGCAAGGGCCAGCGCACGCCGGTAAAATCTACTACCGTGCTTTCGCTTAAGGGCAGCAGTGAAACAGCTTCCTCCGCAGCCTGCAGCTTCAGCTCTACGCTTTCGCCCTCTGTCAGCAGCAGCATAAATTCCTTGTCATCCGCCAGTATAACACTGCAGCCACGCTGCTTTTTTACTCCCAGAAGAGTATAAACGTTGCTGTATAAATGGTCGAAGCGTCCGCCCCAAATACCGCTGGCAAGAATGTCTCCCTCAGGAAGATTATGCAGCAGCAGCTGCAGGTCGGTATCATCCTTAGCAGGATTAAAGCTGTGCACCTCTGTGCCTGCAGCACGCGCCTGCCTGTAAACAGCCTGCGATGAGCTGTCGCAGTCACCGAACAGCTCCGCCGGCACACAGCCGGCTGCAAAGCAATACTCGGCGCCGCGGTCGGCGCAGTAAATTTTCTTATCGCTGCTGACGCTGTGCAGCCACTCAGTTTTCGGTCCGCGTCCGCCTGCAACCACCAGCAAAGTGTCAGCAGGGGAAAGTGCAGCAGCGTGATGTTTCACGTGAAACATCACGCGCAGCTCCAGCTCAGGCAATACAAAAAGCTTAGCAGCCATTATTTTTTCGCTACAGCGACAGGCTTAATCACAATTTGGCCGTTTTCCTTAAGAACCTTCCAGGTGCAGTCACCATTCTTGTTCTTCAGCCATTCCATGCTGATTTCCAGAAGAAAACGGTTCAGACGCTCCTGCGCATCCTCCGGCAGCAGCAGCTCTTTTTTAGCAGGTGCCTTAGCACCCTTTAATTTGCTTTGCTTATCCTTTTCATCCGCATACATACCATTTTCAAAGGTCAGCTCTTCGCTGAAGCCCTTCAGCATATCTGCATCGGAAAGTCCTTTTTTAATTTTAACCATTTAAAGCACCTCTTTTTATGCTACAAGCCTGCTTACAGGTCCAGGTTACGAACCTTCTTAGCATTGTCCTCGATAAACTGACGGCGCGGCTCAACCTTATCGCCCATCAGAATGGAGAAAATGCGATCTGCTTCCGCAGCGTCTTCCAGATGAACCTGCAGAATAGTACGTGCAGCAGGATCCATAGTTGTTTCCCACAGCTGGCCGGGGTTCATCTCGCCTAAGCCTTTGTAACGCTGTACATACGGGTTAGTATCGCGGCCAACCTCGTCGAGGATTTCCTGCAATTCTTCATCGCTGTAAGCGTAGTAATGCTGCTTCTGGTTTTTACGGATTAAATACAGCGGCGGCTGTGCAATAAACACATGGCCTTCCTTAATCAGGGGCTGCATATAACGGTAGAAGAAGGTCAACAGCAGCGTACGGATATGCGCACCGTCGACGTCGGCATCTGTCATAATAATAATCTTGCCATAACGTGCCTTCTCCAGATTAAAGTCATCGCCGATACCACAGCCGAAGGCGGTAATCATATTACGGATTTCTTCACTGCTCAGCACCTTATCAAGACGTGCCTTTTCTACATTAAGGATTTTACCGCGCAGCGGCAAAATAGCCTGGAAATCACTGTTACGTCCCTGCTTGGCACTGCCGCCTGCAGAGTCACCTTCGACCAGATAAATCTCGGTATCCTCAACGTTACGGCTCTTGCAGTCAGCCAGCTTGCCGGGAAGTCCGCCCAAATCCATAGCGTTCTTACGGCGTGTAAGCTCGCGCGCCTTGCGTGCTGCCAAACGGGCGCGTGCAGCAACAATAGCCTTTTCCACCAGCTTTTTGGCAACCTGCGGATTTTCCTCCATAAACTCGGCCAGAGTATCGCCGACCAGATTATCAACGATAGGCATAACCTCGCTGTTGCCCAGCTTAATTTTAGTCTGGCTTTCGAACCGCTTGTTCTGCACCTTCAGG
>ENA-OQLC01001650-OQLC01001650.1-human-gut-metagenome-genome-assembly--contig:-NODE-1650-length-9717-cov-2.830083_pt1 | contig 9717 bp, 17 predicted proteins | sample MGYA00242653_ERZ504807 | MGnify/ENA primary metagenome ERZ504807 (study PRJEB26092, sample SAMD00036381) | human gut metagenome | host: Homo sapiens | study: EMG produced TPA metagenomics assembly of... | reverse complement strand
TGTTTCTGTTGGTTTTTCTTCATTTTCTGTCGGTAATTCCTCACTTTTTGTCTGTGGATTCGGCTGTTTTGTGGCCAATTCTATATTATTGTCTTCGTCCTTTCCTCCCTCTGCAGCCCCAGTTTTTACTGGTATTTCCGCCGATTTTTGCGCCGGCGCAACTCCCTCTTCTGAGTCCTTCTCTGCTGTAGATTCATCTTCGGTACAGTCAGTCTCTTCTCCGGTCTTTTCTCCATCATAAATGTTGCTTTTCTCGTCTGGTAATCCTGTTTTTTTCTCTTCTGTCTCGTCTGTTCCTGCATCAGTAGTTTTGGTTCCGTCTGGATTTTTTTCACAAGCTCCGGTTCCATCGTCCGTAATATCTCCATGATCTCCTTCATTGTTTTCTTCTCCGAAATAATTCTTCCAAGTTTCAGATCCTGCTGCCATTTCTCCAAAAATATTTACCGTCATCTGGTAGAATTCCCACCAGGTCATATTCTCAGGCGTGCTTCCAAATTTCTTGAACGTGACACGATTTTCGTACATCATCATGAAATAAAGTCCTTTTTTATACGATCGGTTTCCTGCTGGATTCAAAATTTCGCTGAATTTGCTAATTCTCGCTTCATCGAACTCTCCGCTGAATACCGTATTCAGAATATTCGGATTATCATGGTAGAATTTCTCGATCACCTGTTTGATATCGTCTGCCACACCTGCTGCCGGCTCTATCTTATTGAATCGTTTTAATTCCCGAATGTCTTCTCTGGAAGTTTCCGGTTGGATCATTTGTCTGTCACTATCTGGAAGTTTCAGCATTTCCTCCAGCTGACTCCTTCCTAGTTCGGCATATTCTGGTCGGAGGCGTTCGGAGTATCCATCAATGGAATACTCCTTGTTTATACTCATGAATCGACTTGTGATAGACTTTCCCAGGCCGTACTCTGCCCGAGCGAATTCTGCTATACTTTTGTACCCGTCTCTCTCATACAGCTTCTGATCATCAATCTGCCTCAAAGCATATCCTATTCGGACAAAGCTCTGTTTCACTCCTATGAGCTCCTGTCTTAATTTCTGTTTCATCTGCACCCAGTCATCCAGGTTTAACTGCACATATTCCATGTTTTCCTCCTTATGCTATATTTGCTGTCCGGACCGCTTCTGTCAGTGTTCCCGTTTTCATTTTCGTCAGCCATGTATCTAACCATGACTGCATATTGTCTTCATCCGGTTTTCCATCCCCGTCTCCATACCACTGTATAATGCTTGATTTTTTCGCATCCACTTCTACCGTGATATATGGGATATCAGGCTCTGCTTTAAATCGCAGCATCAATATGTATGTCTTTCCTGTGTTATGTTTTTTCAGATAGTTGTTCCCTCCAACGCAATGATGAAGCATACGTCCCTCCATGACTATTTCCTCAGCCGATCTTGCCGGTCTAATGATATAACTATCATCTTCGTAGAAATATTTATTTCTCAGTTTTCTGTAGATGTGTCTGATTTCCGGATAACGTTCTGCTACTTCATTAAGACGTTTGTCCATTTCTTCTTTGTTCGTTTCCATGACCATTTTGTTGTGTGCTGCCTCTAAGTTCCTCGGTTGTTGATATACTGCATTGTTTAGATCATATCCCAGGTTTACTCTCATGCTCAGATAATCGGTATAGATTGTTGCCATATGTCTTATCCGGGCCGACGCCCTGCTGCACTCCGTTCCATATTCGCAACCGGCATATTTTTCTATACGATTGAGCAGCTTTTGCAATGTCATGTATCTAGTGGCCGTTTCTATCTGCGTGTATTCCAATCCAGTCTCTGTCAGGTGTTCTACCTGTTCATCTGTCCAATGCTGTCCTTGGCGCTTCTCCGTCTGCATAACTTCCAGAAGTTTTAGATTTCCTTTTCGTCTTATCAGCTGCTTTATCCGTTCTTTTCGAATTCCGAGGAATTTGTCTAATCTATTCGCATCTTCATCTGCTATAATTCCATATTCGTAACCAACCAGTGACTCTACTATGTCAACTAGCCCCATTTTTGACAGAATCTCTATTTGCGGTGTTCGTTTGTAACATTCCAGATAATTTACCGGATTTATATTCCCCTTTTTGTCTTTGACATATTCTCGTAAGCCACTGTATTGAAACATTGTTCCTTTCATCTCTTCGTAAGTTTCCATCATGATTGGTGCGCGATCTATTGTTATATGTTGTTGTCCTTGCAGATCACAATCGTCCCAAAAATCTTTTCCTGTGTACGGATTGTATTTTTGATAATCTTTTTGAGTTTTCTTTCCCGGTTCAAAATATATTCTTGCCGTCTCTATGCCTGAAAGTTTTTCACATGCGTTGTACATTACCGTATCTTTACCACCAGAAATAAATCCCAATCTCCACTCTTTTTCTATTTCCACATACCTGAAAACCATTCCTTGTTCTTTGTATTTCTGTCCAAGAAACACATGGATCGTTTTGCTGTGTGCACCTTTTACCTTGCCCTGGCATTTATATCTTCCGCGTGCTCCACACATCGGACATATTCCATAACGTCCTTCTCTTGGCTCTTCGATATGTCTCTGGAATTGGCTCTCGTAAGATATACCCGTTTTCCATCTTGCGTCTGTAACTCCCCCGCATTTGCTACAGGCTATCTGCGCCCAGCTCCCGTGCTTTTTGTAATACAGATAATGCTCATTAAGAAAATATATTTCATCCGTTCTGTGTAAAATCTTTTCTTTCGGCAGTTCTCCCGTATGTGCAATTCTATCTGCCAACGCTTCTTTGCGGCGTACATATTCTCTTTGTTCCCGTTTCCTTCTGCCCGTTATTACGATATCATTCTCATGTCCACTTATGTATTCCCACCATTTCTTATCATCGTAGACGGTTGCTTTGCAGAATTTCTTTATCCGTTCCAAGTCTTCCTGGCTCTGCAGGATGTTTTCCTCCCTCTCGTATGCAGAAATTCGTTCTGTCCATATCAGTTTGCCGTAGCCACCATCTTCCTCCGCTTGTTGGCGCGTCCATTTTTCTTTTTCTGGCCAATACGTTCCAAAGTCTTTTTTTGTTAATACGATCCGTACCAGCGGTGTTTCTCTTGATTCTTTTTTGTTACGATATATTTCCACAAAAAGATGTTTTTCGCATCCAACAATCTTTACTGCCGTTGCACCGATATATTTGACCGCTTTTTTTCTACTGGTTTTCTTTAACCCTAGATACGGTATCTTTTCAATCGTTCTCTTCTTCATCCACTGGCACCTACTTTCCCATATAGTAGTCTGTGATGATCTGTTTTGCTCTGGCCATGCCAGGGATCCCCATCGTGACTCTGCCCGTCGATACGCCTGCTGCCTTCAATATGCCTCCATTTACTGGCTGTTGATTTTTGAACGACCATGTCAGCAATGCCGCTATGCATCCTTTCAGTGATTTTTCTTTCTTTCGAACCTGGATGGACAACAGATCATTTTCCATGCACTGCCCTCTCAGGTATTCTACCCAATCCTCCATGATTTCTTTTGGCTTCAGTTCTTTTACTTCAATATCGATTTTCCCAAGAGCTGCAGTGAGCTGATCACACAGTGCTGGGAGTTCTCCCTGTAGATACAGGTCCATATATTCTTTCAGTATGCCATTCTCTTCAGCCATTTCTCTCAATGATTTCTCATCGCCTTCGTTGAACAATTTTTCTGCAAGTTCATTAATTTCTGTATAGGAGTTCAATTCTCCAAATTTATCAAACATCTATGTATCCTCCATTATTTTTCTGATTTCATCACTATAGTTGTGCCGTCCCTTTTCCATTCGGATCAGATGCCCCTGCATCTTCTTCCAGAGCTTCTGCCAGCCTTCTGCGTTTGCGATCGGTGTTCCATTGGTTTTTCGGAAGTCATTCCCGGCCCATCCGCTGATGTGATAGTCGATCATGTTCACCACAAATGTGTCCTCACAGTGGATATGGACCTCGCAGGACTGGTTCAGGCGGCTCAATGCTTCTGTGATCGCCTTTACTTCTGTTTCGTGTCGTGTGCCTTTTATCTGACCGGTATCTTGGATTTTTCCAATCTCTCCGGACTTCTTTACGCACGTGCATATGAATCCGTATTTTCCCAGTGTTTTACTGTTGGAACTGGATTTTACAGTCGTGTAGATATCTACTCTAAACATGATTTTTCTGTGCCCCTTTGGTGTTCCTGTTTGGTACTATTCTCTGTTTTGAGAATTTCGTCGATCTGTTCCCGTCTCCTGGCCATCACTTCATCGAGCGCATCTTTTAACACATTTGCATTATCCACTGCAAGTTTAGGTGTGTCCATGTGGTGCTCATGCAGTACTTTGTTCAGCTCGACTGATACCGCAACTAATTCTTTTAGTTTCTGCTCGCTTGCTCCGTTTAAAATCAGCATTCTAAATTCTCCTATCCAACTTAATCATTGTGTAATACCGGTATTTGTATCCAGTGAATTTATTTGTTCCTTCATAGTAAGTATCTTTATCCAGGTAATAACCTTTCCTGTCTTTTACCTCACGCCACTGTACAAAGCGTTCTTCTTTTGGCTCCTTTAGAGGCATGTTCCGGGACGCGTGGTAGCTTGTTTCTCTCAAGTGTTCACCGTAGCGTTCGCACGTCTCTGGCGTTTTCGTGATGTATCCGGCCAGATCTTTGAAGTCGCCCGCCTCGTGCAGATGCTTAAAGGTCACGGCTCCGTGCTCCCAAGCGTCTTTCATGAATACGTCTGCATCCGCTATCCGGTTTATGACTATATGTACGTGCCATGCTCCTTTGGTCCCTACTTCGATATTCGCCATCCACCGCATAGTTTGTCCGGCTTTTTTGTATTTCTCCCTTACCCGGCGCATTGCCTTCGACAGATCTTTCTTTGCTGTATCCATATCCGGTGGACGTTCATTCTTTTTATATGTCAGTAGGACCATGTAATCATTCTTCTTGAACCAGGTCTTTAACTTATGCCTTACTTTTCTTTCCCGGTTCCATTGATTCCGGTAACGGATCGCTTCTTCCGTTAACTTCCTCTTCTTTCCTCTTTTCTTTCCAGGTGCTCCATACTTGCCATCCAGATATTCATATACCTCTATGGAATTTTTGAATGTGTATATAATCCTCTTGTATCTCTTTACCATCCACCTGTATGTCCTATCTTTAATATTCTTAACAAGTGATAAAAGCGGGTGGAAATGCCCGTATTTCTTGACTTTTCCGCCCGCCGATGGTATTATAATTTTGACTTATATTTTCGGTAGGCGAAGAAGTCTTAAGGTGTATCATCCGCTAAATGATGCGCCTTATTTTTTTCACTTGTATCATCATCCCCATCTCCATTCCGGGCATCCGCAGGATCTGTAGTCTTCTGATTCCTGGTATTCTTCCATGACCGTTATGGATGGGTCTTTCCCACATATGCACTCTCCGTCACCCAGATCTCTCATGTAGGCGCAGTTCCTGCACTCCTGCTTAGCAGATGGTGTCTGCCACATTCTCTGTCCCATCGGTATCACCTCCTATGTAAACTAGATCAAACAGTCTCTTAAGCTGTGCCGGTGTATATACCGGTTGGTCATCAGTACTTACCCATCCGGACATTACGATCAAGCCTTTTTCGATGTCATTTTTACAGCTATATTCGTTCAGAGTTTCTTTGGCCAGCTGCAGTTGCTTGGCAAATTCCTCCTCTGACAGAATCTTTGGAATTTCATGCATCTTTTCCACCTCCCGTTAAGTTATTGCATAAAAATTAATTACACAGACGAGTAATACTACGATCAGCATTAACTCTCCAACGATCGTCAGGATCCAGATTCGTGTCCGAAGCATTTCACATTCGTCTTCCAGGCGCTTGATCTGTATTTTTTTCTCCAGCGGTGTTTCTGGTTTTAATTTCACAGTACGCTCACTCCTTTGTTAATGTCTACGAATATGTAAGCTCCGGCCGCTTTCATATCGAACGGTGGAACATACTTTTTCAGGTTCTTGTCTTCCAGACGTGTATGATACTTTTCGTAGTCAGCATATACGGCCACACTTACCAGGTTGTCTAATACAGCGTACTGGTTATATCTTTCTCCGATCAGGGTTTCAATCCCCTTGACTCTTCGATGCACCGTCTGGGTGGTTACTCCAAATAATGTCGCAAGATTCTTTTTGTTTGCATACATGTTTATCACTCCTTTATGCCAGTTCTTTTTCCTGTTTGTCCATCGTGTCTCTGATTCGCAAAGCCTCTGCGCTTCCTTTCACTATTAGAAGGCTTGTCTTGTCCAGATGTTTCAGGTTTTCTACAGTCTCTTTAATTAACTTTTCCTGGTCTTTGCTCATTGCTGTTCTCACCTCTTTCTTTTTTCTTCATTTGTAGCAGCTTCTTCGAGTTCTATAATTTCTCTCAATACGCCTTCTATTCCCGGAAGATCTTTTAAATCAGGTTTTCTTGCCTCAAAAGAAGCCCTAACGGCTGGATTAATATATGCGAAACTGCATATCGCATCTGGGTGAAAACCTAGCATTTTTTCTTGAATCCACGCCTTTATAAATATTACTTCTACGTGTTCAGTTGTGATTCGTCTTCTGTGTGGTTCAAATCTCATTTTTAATGTCGTGAATTCTGAAATCCAATCTCGAAGTATTCGTATGTTTTCCTCATTATCCCGGTGTGTTGCTCCTATGATAAGAATTGTTTTCATCCATCTTTTTTCCTTTCTAGTGGTATCGGGTAACCATCTGGAAGTGCATTTATTAATTTTTCTAACTGTTTTAACCCGATTTTCTGCATTGAGACCAAGGCATTCGACTGACAGACATTTAATTCTGCCATATTCTTATGTATTCCTGCCGTGATATCAGATCGAAGATCTGGTGTTAACGGTTTATAGCATGTTGACACTTGCATTTCCCTCCTAATCCATCCGTTGTATTATTGCCGCTTCGTCTATAACTTCTTTTACTCTTTCCAATATTTTCACTCTGGTTATGACCTTTCCCGATAATGTTTTGCTCACCATTTTTACATCGCAATAGTATTTCATTTGATCACCTCGCTTTGTTGATTTACTGCAATTATATGTTGAATATCATCTTTTGTCAATAGTTTTTGTTGATTATCAACATTTTGTATTGAATTACTATTTGCATTGTGATATGATGAAGCCAGAACGAAAGGAGGTGCGGTAATGAACGAGCGCATCAAAACTCTGAGAAAGGAACTGAAACTTACCCAGCAAGAATTTGCTGACAAACTTGGAACATCTCGTGGGAACATTGGATCATATGAAGTTGGAAAAAGTGCACCTAGTGATGCCGTTATGTCTTTGATATGTAAAACTTTTCACGTGAAAATGGAATGGCTCCGAAATGGAATTGGAGAAATGTTCGAGGATGTTCCGGAAGAAGACGAAAAGGCTGCATTTGTATCCAGTCTTTTGGATGCTGAAAATGATCCTTTTTATAAGATTATAGAAGAAATCATGCGGACCTTTGATCAGCTGTCCCCAAAATCTCAGGAGGCGATTCGTGATTTCAGCGGAAAATTATTGGAAAATTTAAAAAAAGAAAAGGAAAGCTAATGCTTTCCCCTTCTTTCTAAATGCCTTTTAATGATTGTATAGAGTTGCCGCAAGAATTTTTCATCTTCTTCCGGTATGCGCTGCACCCAATCAATTATAAAGTCTTTAGTTACTTTCATATGTACGCACCTCCGCTCTTGTGTGATCAGAACAGCTGTTCGAGATTTTCTTTGTACTTATCATACTTCTTGTTCAAATGAAAATCAATATATTTACAAACATTTGTTCTTTCTGTATATGAGGCTTTTTGTCCCTCTATATATTAAAACACTTGATTTGGTAAAAACTGGTGCGTTTCTGAAATTTGTCCGAACCCTCGGACACTTATTTAAAGTCAGATTCAAACAGGTCGGTGATTCGGACTTTCAGCCCTTTCGCCAATAATTCCATCGTATCCATTCGTGGACTTGTCCCTCCAGACATGATGTCTGCCACTGTGGATTTTGGTACGCCTGTGAGAATAGATACTTGGCGGATTGTTAGATTTTTTTGATTTATGATTTTGTCAAGTAATATCTTCATACTAAGTAGTGTGGGATTTTTCATCTTTGTTTATACTGGTGATTTTTGGTAATAAAACACGAAAAGAGGAAATTATATGAAAAAGAAATTTTTAATAATGTTTTTAGCCGGGACGATGGCTATATCATTATCTGCATGTGACGGATCTGATGATTCAAAGAAAACTTCCGAAGCCAAGACAGAACAGTCTGCCGATGAAAGCAATCAGAAGGATGCTCAAGACGCACAGGCATCCATAGATGCAAAGTATAACCCAAACAATATTGCTCCAGCGGATTATTCAAATACGGATGAATATCTTACAGCTTGGATTGGCGGGGTTGATCAGAATACATCGGATATGGTTGATACTATTGCTCATGCTGCAAAGGCAAGTGCAAATTATGCTGCTACAGATGATAAGCGTGATGAAGCATTAACTTTTATTTCTTCGAATTATCCAAATTATTTTACTGATAACTCTATAATGGAAAAGACAATGTATTATGGATATTACTTGGAATATGCTTATTCGCAGAACGGATCTTCTAATCTATATGCAAATACAGGTATTGATGCTTATCAAGCGGTCAAAAATGTGTATCGTGGTAGCGAAACAGCTGACGATCAGCATGTTACATCAAATCTTGACCAGATAAAAGATGAACTTTCACAGATTGGTTATTCAGTTCAGTGATATGCCTATGAAATATATTTTTGAGAATAAACAGGCTTTGGATATGTATTACGAACTCATTAAAGAGATAGGAATCAACGCAGAGCCGCCAGAGTTAGATGATAATGTTTATATCACAGAACAATTTATGAAGGAATGTTTTAATTTATACATTTCAAAATATTCCAGTTGATAATAAAAAGCCCCGGTGCTACCAACACCGAGACCTTTTGATAAATACTATACAGTGTTGAGCCCGTACAATACTCATCGACAACGATATTGTACCACATTTTCTCAACACCGCATAGGTGTATTTTTTATACTCATTTTAGGAGGAAAGATTGATTATGTGGATAGAACAATTACCAGGTGGAAAATTTAAATTTATAGAGCGTTACACTGATCCCATGACATTAAAAGAGCATCGGGTATCCGTCCGGCTTTCCAAGAATACAGCAAGTACCAGAAAACAGGCTCTGGCAACTCTCGATGATAAAATTGCTCAAAAAATTGCTGCATCTACTGCCAGCGTTCAAAAAGACAGACTCCGCTTGCGTGAACTGGTTGATCTGTACCGAACCAGTCAAAATAATTCCAGGAGAGCTTCTACCTGTGACCGGAATTATTATGCCTGTAACTCGCTCATGAAGATTCTCGGAGAAGATACCCTGGTCGAGAAGTTAACTGCCGGTTATGTAAATAAAAAGCTTCAGGACTAGCACGAAGCAATCGGTACAACGAATGAACGAATTACCCGGTTAAAAGCTCTGATTCGATGGGGATACAAAAATGATTATATTGAAGATATCCGATGGTTGGATAAATTAGAGAAAGAGGAAGATAAAGAAAGAAAAGTAAGACTCGAGGAAAAATATCTGGAAGCTCATGAATTAAAATTACTTATAGCAAATCTTTCTGTTCAAAAATGGGCATACTTAGCTGAATTCACCGCTCTCTCCGGTCTTCGTCTCGGTG
>ENA-OQLC01001632-OQLC01001632.1-human-gut-metagenome-genome-assembly--contig:-NODE-1632-length-9778-cov-4.264818_pt1 | contig 9778 bp, 8 predicted proteins | sample MGYA00242653_ERZ504807 | MGnify/ENA primary metagenome ERZ504807 (study PRJEB26092, sample SAMD00036381) | human gut metagenome | host: Homo sapiens | study: EMG produced TPA metagenomics assembly of the... | reverse complement strand
GCAGAGGATTCATACGGCTGAGGCGACAACGGACAGTAAAACCCGTCAGCGGAGCATCCACGCTCCAAAAAGCTACGGAGAAGTCCGTACGATCCTCAGTTTTGGATTCCAAATCGTAGATGTTCACCGCATCCAGAAAGGCTTCCAATCCTTCGGAAACTTCCACTTCCTCTCCCGGCTCGTTCCGCAACAGATGAAGTATGATTTCCGCCGCATCGCCAAAGTCCGCACGAGGGAACGAAAGCACTTCCTTCTCTGCCGACGCAATGAATGTACCGTCTTTCTCCACTACACCACTGACAATACGAACATCCTCTTCCTCTATATAATAGCGGCGTGTACCGTCATGTTCCTCTCTCTGTATCAGCGCAATGGGCCAACACTTTCTATCATCTTTCTGTGCCTTCGGAGTACCCCCGAAAACTTTTCCATCCGCCAACAAACGGAAGAATGTATAGAGCTCGCCCAGCTCACGCTTAGTCGCTTCAAATGCCATATCAACTCAATTTTTATTAAATAAGTGTACAAAGATAAGTAAATCCATACAAAAGATATGGAATTAACAAACTATTTCCATGCGGAGACGTTCTATCGGATATATGAAACCTAAAAAATAAAAACATGGAAAAAGAAGAAAATACAGTAACCATCACAGCCACCCCCAACGGTCCTTTTATTGTAGAAGGCCGATTCAAACTGGTGGACAGAGAAGGCAAGGCGGAAATGAAAGAAAACCGGACAGCCCTCTGCCGCTGCGGACGCTCCTACAAGCAACCTTTTTGTGACGGCACGCACCGCAAAATCCATTATAATGATTTATCCCTGAAAAAGATTGAAAAGAGTATCTAAAGGTCCGGAGACTTTACTCTTCTTCAAAACGTAGAGTCTCCACCTTCTCCAGACGCGCCCTCATCTTGGGCATCATCGACTTGCGGATGCGAAGTGTCATACGGCAGTCCATATCATAGGACTGTTCCAGCATCTCCGGTTCCTCCTCTTTCACAATGCGCATTACATCATTCATGAAAGGATATTCAAAGAGAACGGTCACCGTTTCATCCACAGTCTTTTCAATAACGGTAGCGGCAGCGATAGCCTCCGCGGCAGCAGCCTTATATGCCACTATCAAGCCACTTGTTCCCAGCTTTATGCCGCCAAAATAGCGGACAACAACAATCAGTATGTCCGTCAGTTCATTCGAATTTATCTGCCCCAGAATAGGCTTTCCTGCCGTACCGGACGGTTCTCCGTTGTCATTGGCACGAAAGTCCTTGCGTTCATGCCCCAGCATATAGGCATAACACACATGGCGGGCATCGTAGTATTTCTTCTGATAAGTTTCCAGATGCGCCTTTACTTCTTCAACCGTACGGACAGGCAAGGCAATGGCTATGAACTTACTGCGCTTCTCGGTGTAAATCCCTTCGGACAGGGTGGCAATGGTTTTGTACGTATCTTCACTCATGCCGTATAGGTATATGTTTCTTAATCAGCTCCAACAACGGCTTTGCCGCAATTATCAGTGTCACTGCGGTCAGTATCATCAATACGCCGAGCATGATACGCGGCGTGAGTTGCTCACCAAACACCACTACTCCGCAAAACAGCGCCGTCACAGGTTCCAATGCTCCCAGAATGGCAGCCGGCGTGGAGCCTATACGATGAATGGAAAGCGTCATTGCAATCAATGAGATAATAGTAGGAAACAATGCCAACGAAAACACATTCACCCACAACAGTGGAGCGGGTACAGGCTGCAAGGCCGTACAGAAATCCAAACGTACCACATAAATGATAATTCCGAACAGCAAAGCATAGAAAGTCAGCTTTGCCGTTGGCAGATTTTTCAGGGAAGAACGGTTCACACCTACTATATATATGGCATACGTCAGCGAAGACAAGATGACGAACAACACACCCAACAGATTCAAAGTCCTACCATCTCCGCCCTCGTACAGCAGAGAGATGCCCGTAAACGCCAGCGCAATGGAGAACATTGTAATAAACGAAACCTTCTCATGAAAGAAGATCGCCATAATGATAGCCACCATTACCGGATAGACAAACAAGATAGTGGATGCAATACCTGCATCCATATAGTTATAACTCTCAAACAAGAAGAGTGAAGAAAAAGAGAACAACAGTCCCATTACCGCCAGCGGAAGTATATCCGTCTTTTTCAAGGCAAAGGATTGCTTCTTTACTTTCATCAGTATGCCCAGCATTACAATGGCAAAAAAATAGCGATAGAACAAGACGGAATCCACTTTCATTCCCGCCCCGTACAAAGGCAATGCGAACAACGGGTTCAGTCCGTAACTGGCTGCGGCAAGAGCTCCGTAAGTAAATCCTTTAAGACGATCGTTAGTCATGACAGTATTTTTCTTAATCGGGCGCAAAGATACTACTTTTATCCACATCTTGTTCACCTTTCCTTCAAATAGAACTTACGCAGCACGCAAAGCGCAGTATTTATAATAAAGCATACCTACTGCATCAGCCAGCAGCCAACCGATAGGAATAGACCACCAAATGCCTGCCACCCCAATGGAAGGAATGGAAGCAAGCACATACGACAACACCACGCGGGTCCCTAAAGAGATCACCGTAAGCACAACCGACATCCCCGGCATGCGGATAGCGCGATAATAACCGTAAAGCAGGAACAGGATGCCGATGCCACAATAGAATGTGCCCTCTATGCGCAGATATTCCACGCCGGTAGCAAGAATTTCAACCTCTTCGGAGCGGACAAAGACCAGCATCAGCGGCTCTGCAAATACAAACACAAGCATGGAAACTATCAAGGAAAAGATGACCGCAGTAAGAAAGGCGCTGCGCACTCCCCTGCGGATACGATCATAACGCTTTGCCCCAAAATTCTGCGCTATGAAGGTAGAGAAGGCGTTTCCGAACTCCTGCACAGGCATATATGCAAAGGAATCTATCTTTACGGCAGCGGCAAAGGCTGCCATAACGGCCGTACCGAAACTGTTGACCAATCCCTGTATCATCAGGATACCGAAATTCATGACCGACTGCTGCACACAGGTCAGTGTGGAGAAAGAGACTATCTCCTTCAGACTGCAACGGTCAAAGCGCATATCCTCCCGGCGCAGTTGCAGTTCCGGCCGTTTCTTGCCTGTGTAGAGCATTATCCCCACAGCAGCCACTCCCTGTGCTATGACGGTGGCCGCGGCAGCCCCTTCGATTCCCCAACCCAGTTGCAGGATAAAGAACAGGTCGAGAATGACATTCAGCACAACAGAAACCGCCAGAAACCAAAGAGGAGTCACAGAATCTCCCACAGCCCGCAACAGCGCCGCATAGAAGTTATAGATAAACGTAAAGGCTATGCCACAAAAGATTATCCACAGGTAACTGCGCATCATCCCATAAATGTCCTGCGGCACTTGAAGCAAATGAAGAATAGGGTCTAAGCATATAAATGCCACCACATTCAGCAAGAATGTCACCGCCCCTATCAGTACGAATGAAACAAAAATGCTACGCCGCAAAGCGGACCGGTCTCCTGCCCCGTAGTGCAACGAGAAAACCGTACCGCTACCGATAGACAACCCTAAAAGAATGGAAATAAGAAAAACCATCAACGTATATGCCGACCCCACTGCTGCCAAAGCGCCCGATCCGAGACACTGTCCCACAATAAGCGTATCGGCAATATTATAACACTGTTGCAGCAACGAACCTGCCATCATAGGCAAGGTGAAGCGCAACAGCGTACTCGTTATGCCGCCCTGAGTGAGGTCTCCATTTCGTAACATCCGCTACCGTATTTCGATATTTTCGTATTCCGTTTCGTATTTTCCTGCAAAGGTCAGCATTTTCAACATAACAGGAAAGAAAATGGCGGTATAAAATAACGGAGCGCCACATACTTTGCAACGCTCCGTTTCCACATTCATTCTTTAAAATTGTATTTTGATTAGTCCAGTTTATGAATTACCAGTCCCGAACGCAACTTCGGTTCGAACCAAGTAGTCTTGGGGGGCATTATGTTGCCGGTATCGGCAATGTCCATCAACTGTTTCATGGACACAGGATACAGAGCCAAAGCCACCTTCATCTCACCGCTATCCACCCGTTTCTTCAATTCGCCCAAACCGCGTATACCGCCCACAAAGTCGATACGCTTATCGGAACGAAGGTCCTTGATGCCGAGGATTTCATCCAATATCAAGTTGGATGAGATGGTAACGTCCAGCACACCGATGGGATCATTATCGTTGTAAGTGCCCGGTTTGGCAGTAAGGCTATACCACTTGCCATCCAGATAAAGGGAGAAATTATGCAATCCTGCCGGTTTGTAGATGTCCGTACCCTTTTCTTCCACCGTAAAGTTCTTGCTTACAGCCGTCAGGAATTGTTCGGGAGTCATACCGTTCAAATCCTTCACCACACGATTATAGTCAATGATAGTCAACTGGTTGGCCGGGAAACAAACTGCCATGAAGTAGTTGTACTCCTCATCTCCACGATGATTGGGATTTTGCTTGGCTTTCTCCGCGCCCACCAGGGCAGCGGCTGCGCTGCGGTGATGTCCGTCTGCAATATAGAGCGCAGGCATCTTGCCAAACTCTTTGGTTATGACGTCAATATCTTCCTGCTTGTCGATAATCCAAAACGTGTGGCCGAAGCCGTCGCCCGGAGCAATAAAGTCGTAAACAGGTTTCTGAGCCGTATAACGGGCAATGACAGCATCCAGCGTGGCATTATCAGGGTAGGCAAAGAATACAGGTTCAATGTTGGCATTGTTCACACGCACATGCTTCATGCGGTCTTCTTCCTTATCCCGACGGGTAAGCTCATGTTTCTTGATGACACCGTTCATATAATCGGGAACGTATGCCCCCACCACCAAACCATATTGCGTTTTGCCATTCATGGTCTGGGCATATACATAATAGTTTTCTTTATCGTCCTGCACCAGCCAGCCTTTGTCCTGAAACATCCGGAAGTTTTCAGCAGCTTTCTGATAAACACGTTCATCATGTTCGTCCGTACCGATAGGAAAATCTATTTCGGGCTTGATGATGTGATACAAAGACTTTTCGTTTCCCGCCGCTTCTTCACGAGCCTCGGCAGAATTCAGTACGTCGTAAGGGCGGGATGCCACCTGTTCTACTAAATTCTGTGGGGGACGAATCCCTCTAAAAGGTTTTATTGTTGCCATGGTTATTAGAATATAAATTTAAATCAGGCATGAATTACATGGAGTTTCACAGAACAAATAATATGTCCAAAGTTCTGCAAGGTTCCATGCAATCCATGCCTGAATCCAATTACTTATTTACTCGGAACTTCTCGCAACCGTCTTTCAGGAAGCCTACAATCTGCTTGGCAGCGGCAATACCTGCATTGATATTGGCTTCGGCAGTCTGCGCACCCATTTTCTTCGGTGTGGAGAAATAACGGCCGGCAAACTTGGCAGCGAAAGTCTCATTGGCTGCAGGCATGATGTCGGTCATGTATTTCAGGTCGGGACGTTCTTCCATGAGCTGAATCAACTCGGCTTCGTTGATAACCTCCTTGCGGGCGGTATTGACCAGCAAACCGCCTTTCGGCATCTTGTTCACCAAAGCATAGTTAATAGAATTCTTGGTTTCTGCCGTTGCAGGAATATGCAGGGAAACAACATCACAAGTAGAATAAAGCTCTTCGGCAGAAGCGACAGCTTTTACGCCATCCTTCTCGATCACTTCTTTCGGGCAGAAAGCGTCGAAAGCATAGATGTCCATGCCGAAACCCTTGGCGATACGCGCCACATTGCGTCCTACATTGCCATAAGCGTGAATACCCAGCTTCTTGCCCATCAGTTCCGTACCGGAGGTGCCGTTGTACATGTTGCGGACAGCCATTACCATAAGTCCGAAAGCCAGTTCGGCTACGGCATTGGAGTTCTGTCCCGGAGTGTTCATCACACATACGTTGTGGGCAGTGGCGGCAGCCAAGTCCACATTGTCATAACCGGCACCGGCACGTACCACGATTTTCAGTTCTTTGGCGGCGTCCAACACCTCGGCATCGATGATGTCGCTACGTATAATAATAGCATTGGCGTCTTTCACAGCTTCCAGCAATTTCGCCTTGTCACCATATTTTTCCAGCAAAGCAAGTTCATAACCTGCTGCTTCAATTTCTTTGCGGATACCGTCTACTGCAACCTTTGCAAACGGCTTGTCTGTTGCGACTAATACTTTCATGATTTAATGGTATTAAAAAAGATTCACCACAGAACCGCACAGAGTTTCACAGAGTTTTCCTTTTCATTTCTCTGTGGGACTCTGTGCCCTCTGTGGTGAACAAATATTATTAATGAAGTTTCTCAAATTCCTGCATGCAGTCTATCAAAGCCTGTACGCTTTCTTTCGGCATAGCGTTGTAGCAAGATGCGCGGAAACCGCCTACTGAACGATGTCCTTTGATACCTACCATACCTTTTTCGGTAGCAAACTTCAGGAAGTCTGCTTCAAATTCTTTGTATTCGGGGGCCATTACGAAGCAGATGTTCATACGTGAACGGTCCTCTTTGGCAGCAGTACCTACGAACATTTTGTTGCGGTCTATCTCGGCATACAGCATATCGGCCTTTTCGATAGCGCGACGTTCCATTTCCTTCACACCGCCTTGTGCCTTGATCCAGCGCAAAGTCTGCAATGCTGCATAAATAGGCACAACCGGAGGAGTATTGAACATTGAGCCACCGTCGATATGTGTCTGATAGTTCAGCATGGTGGGGATGTAACGTGACACCTTGCCCACTGCATCGTTCTTCACGATAACGAATGTCACACCCGCAGGAGCCAGATTCTTCTGTGCACCGCCGTAGATACAGATATATTTGGACACGTCGATAGGACGGGAGAAAATATCAGAAGACATATCGGCCACCATCGGAACGTTTACGTCCAAATCCTCTTTCAGTTCCGTACCGTAGATTGTATTGTTGGTAGTGATGTGGAAATAGTCTGCATCAGCAGGCACTGTATAGTCCTTCGGAATATAAGTATAAGTAGATTCAGCGGAAGAAGCGACTTCAACTACTTCACCGAATGCCTTAGCTTCTTTCATGGCTTTCTTGGCCCATACACCCGTATTCAGGTAAGCAGCTTTCTTTTCAAGGAAGTTGAAGGGTACCATGCAGAATTCCAAACTGGCACCACCGCCCAAGAACAGTACCGAATAACCTTCGGGAATGTTAAGTAGTTCTTTGAACAGTGCTACGGCTTCGTCCACTACGGGCTGGAAGTCTTTAGCGCGGTGGCTAATCTCCATAAGAGAAAGACCGGATCCATTGAAATCTAAAATAGCCTTCGCTGTATCCTCTATCACCTCACGCGGAAGAATGGAAGGTCCTGCATTGAAATTATGCTTTTTCATTTGAAGTTTGTTTTGGTTATACAATTTCGTTCATTTTGTGTCTTTCGACATGGCGAAATTACGGAATTATTTCTGTATTGCAAATCTTTCCTTATAAAAATCCTTCTTTATGGCGCATTTGCCTTACTTTTTATTGGTATATACAAGAATTATACACCAATCTGTTATGTATACTTACCAAAAAAGGTGTTAAAAGGTAAACTGAAAGAAAGAAGCGGAAATAACTTTCTACTACGAATAAAAACTGAAAAGAAAGTGCATATTTATCAGAAACAAGCCATTCTCCTATGCTTAATAACATTCCCCGCCATGCTTAATAACATCAGTCTACCGGGCTTCTTCTATCAAGGTCTTCATGCCTTTGATTTTTTCTCCACGCAGCAGCATGAGCAGTTGCTTCACCTTGCTGCGGCGAACTGCCACAAAAGCGTAGTGTTCTTTTACGTCCACCTGTCCCACATCTTCACGCGCCAATCCACCTTTTTTATATAGGAAGCCCACGATGTCCACTTTGTTAAGTTTGTCTTTCTTGCCTTTACCTATATATAAGGTAGTCCAACGGGATTTGGCAGGCTTCGGCGTTTGTTCCGGCAGCCCGAATACGGGGATTTCTTCCGGAAGATAATCGGGCAAACGCTCTTCCGCATGGAGAAGCAGGAAGGACGAGCCGCGTGCCTCCCAGCGTGCCGTACGTCCGTTGCGGTGCGTAAAGGCTTCCTCGTTGACGGGCATGTGGTAGTGGACAACATTGTCGATACCCGGAATATCCAATCCGCGTGCGGCAAGGTCGGTGGACACCAGAACGGGGCAACTGCCATTACGGAACTTATAGAGCGCCCGTTCGCGATCTTCCTGCTCCATGCCGCCATGAAAGGCGTCGCAGGGGAATTTCTTTGACTTCAAGTAGGCAGCCACGCGCTCCACACTCTCGCGGTAGTTCACGAACACCAGTGTAGAACGGTCGCCCAAGGTACAAAGCAGGCGGTACAATGTTTCCAGTTTATCTTTTTCGGGCGAAATGACCTTCTGTAAGTCAAGGCGATTGGAAACGGCTTCTTCCGAAAGGAAGTTCAGCCTGATGACTTGTGACGACGGTGCGTCACTGCCGGATACCACTCCCCCTACTCCTGCAAATTGCGGGATCTCCTCGGCATCTGTTGCCGAAAGCAGCACGCGTTTCTGCAAGGCGGGCAGTTGCCCGATAACCTCTGCCATTTCGTCGTGGAAGCCGAATTCAAGACATTTGTCAAACTCGTCAATCACCAGTGTGGTGATAGAGTGCACCTCGAAGTTCCGTTTCCTCAAATGGTCGTTCATACGGCCGGGAGTACCAATGATGACAGCCGGATTGATGCCCCTCATTGTGCGATGCTCTTCCATTGCCGGGCGTCCGCCATAGCAGCTCATCGCCTTGAAGGGTACATTCATCGACTTGAATACGGTTTCTATCTGCAAGGCAAGCTCACGCGAAGGAACAAGCACCACTGCCTGCACGCCCTGCACATCCGCTTTGAGCGATTGTACCAGCGGCAACAGGAATGCCAGTGTCTTGCCCGAACCTGTGGGCGACAGCAGGACGAGGTCTTTATTGGATTGGTAAGCATCCCGCGCAGCCTCTTGCATCGGGGTGAGCTGTTCTATCTGTAAGTTGCGAAGTATATCGGATTGTTCCATAAATTTCTTTGAATTAATGGAGCAAAGATACGAAAAGATTATATGTTTGATGTACCGGACAATCCTTTTGATTAGCCTGACTATAAAAAAACTCCGGCAAGAGCCAAAGCCCGCCGGAGTTTCCTCACTATTTTACTATTATGTATCTTAACAATGCACCTTATCCGCCGAAGTTGTCGAACATCAGGTTCTGAGCCGGAACGCCGAGGTCGTCGAGCATCTTCTCAACGGCTTTGGACATCGGGCCGGGACCGCACATGTAGTATTCGATATCTTCGGGAGCTTCGTGATCTTTCAGGTAAGTCTCGTAGATTACGTTGTGAACGAAGCCCGGAGTGTACTTCACGCCCGCTGCATCGGCTGCCGGATCGGGACGGTCCAGTGCGAGGTGGAACTTGAAGTTGGGGAAGTCTTTTTCAATCTGCAGGAAGTCTTCCAGATAGAACACTTCATTGAGCGCACGTGCACCGTAGAAATAGTTCATCACGCGGTCGGTAGTATGCAACGTCTTTGTCAAGTGCATAATCTGCGCACGCAACGGAGCCATACCGGCACCACCACCAATCCACATCATTTCCTTCTTGGAGTCGAAAATCGGATGGAAGTCTCCGTAAGGACCGCTCATCGTCACCTTATCACCCGGTTTCAGCGTGAAGATATAGGATGAAGCGATACCCGGCATTACATCCATGAAGCCCGGACC
>ENA-OQLC01001614-OQLC01001614.1-human-gut-metagenome-genome-assembly--contig:-NODE-1614-length-9864-cov-23.951568_pt1 | contig 9864 bp, 9 predicted proteins | sample MGYA00242653_ERZ504807 | MGnify/ENA primary metagenome ERZ504807 (study PRJEB26092, sample SAMD00036381) | human gut metagenome | host: Homo sapiens | study: EMG produced TPA metagenomics assembly of... | reverse complement strand
GGATATATCAAATAATCAAAAGAACGAGAAACATTACAGAGAATAATTCCTAAACAAAAAGCGTTAGTCTTTGTAGAGTTTGAATAGGATTTTGCAAAAATAGACCCAGTGTTTATGCTGGTTCCAAGCAAATTCCGTTATTTTTTGGCAACGGATTGGCAACGTTCTTGTAATATCCGTTGAATAAAATCTTATTTCTATAATATAAAAACCTTACTGATGAACTGTTTCCAAAATTGGAAAGAGCAGTCAGTAAGGTTTTTTTCTTTTAAGATAAACTGATTTGGCAATATAGCTTACCAAGAGAGTTTGTTTGGATGTAGCGTTGGGTTTGGCTACCGGTTGAACTGCTGATGGTCATAGATTTGGTAGCTGAATCCAATAATCCCAAAGTAATTAGTCTGTCTGCTTTGTAGACAGGACATTGGGAGGTATTAGATACTTGCAAATGGTAAATATCGTATAAAAGCTGTAAATCCGACACAAATAGACGGGAGGTGATATCTGAGAATTCGCAAAAGGTATCCCAGTCTATAGTTTCATTTACATATATGCGACTAGTGTGAATATGAGGGTATATCTCTGGAAAGATGAAATTGAAGGAAATGAGCCTGTAATGGTAGTGGAGTATAAAACCACTGGGTATGGAGAAGAATATGACATTGTGCATGATCCAGAGCAGTTTGATTTGTTTATTGACGGAAATTGTGTGAATGATTATTGAGATACTCAACTTTGGGATGCACATAAATTAAGTGGGCGAAAGTATGTTCGATTATTTCACTTGCTTTTTTTATGCTTTAATAGTATAATGGGAAAAAACAGGTATAAAATTATTCCCAGGAGTGATTAACATGAAACAGGTACATATCAGAGTGGAAGACGAGTTATATGACAAACTGAATGCATATTCCTTACAGAGTGAGCAGAGTATGCAGGACTGTGTTCGAGAAGCCGTAGCCTATTATGTAACAGATATGAAAAGAAGGCAGAAAGATATTTCGAACAAACAATTTTCTTTTATAGATTTATTTGCAGGAATTGGAGGAATGAGAATTGCATTTGACAGAGCCGGGGGACATTGTGTTTATTCGAATGAGTGGAATAAATACAGTCAACAGACATATTTTGCAAATTTTGGTGAGCAGCCGGATGGTGATATTACACAGGTAAATGAGAAAGATATACCAGATCATGATATTCTGGTTGCAGGGTTTCCGTGCCAGCCTTTTTCTATTGCCGGGGTTTCCAAAAAAAACAGTATGGGTCGAGAAACTGGATTTGCAGATAAAACACAGGGAACTTTGTTTTTTGATGTTTGTCGAATTTTGAAAGAAAAGCGTCCTAAAGCATTTATGTTGGAAAATGTTAAAAATCTTTGCAGTCATGACAAGGGGCGAACATTTCATGTGATTAAAGAATCTCTGGATGAGCTGAATTATGAAGTGTTCTATGCGATTTTAGATGGTCAGAATTATGTACCACAGCATAGAGAAAGAATTATTATAGTTGGATTTGACAGAGAAAGGTATGGAAAAGATATTGACTTTAAATTTAACTTGATACCGAAAATTCCAAAGCCGGTTATGCAGGATATTTTGGATAAGGATGTCGATGCGAAATATACTTTGTCAGATAAATTGTGGACATATCTGCAAAATTATGCTGCAAAGCATAAAGCTGCGGGTAATGGTTTCGGTTATGGAATAGCTCCGTTAGATGGCGTGTCAAGAACGATAAGTGCAAGATATTATAAAGATGGTTCAGAGATATTGATAGCACAGGAAGGCAAAAACCCAAGAAGGCTTACTCCAAGAGAGTGTGCGAGGTTACAGGGATTCCCCGACAGTTTCAAAATTCCGGTATCAGATACGCAGGCATATAAACAGTTTGGCAATTCAGTTGTTGTTCCTTTGATGGAAAATGTTGCCAAGTTAATAGTTGAGAAACTTAAATATATGGATGCAGAGGTAGCAGATGAAGAGCGGAGGAAGGTGATTTAATGTCTACAGAATATTCTAATCAGGCAATAAATTCAGTGCTAAACAGTGAACAGGCCTTTTGTAAATTCCTGTCAGCGAATGATACTGGAGCCACAGGAGGACATCAATCGGGAATATTGATTTCAAAATCAGCAGAGTTGATGTTATTTTCACTGCAGCAGCTTAAACAGGATGGCATATTAAAACGTACGGTTAAAATTAGATGGCAAGATGATTTTGTGACAGAAAGCTGTTTTACATATTACGAAAGTAAGAATGAATTGAGGATTACCCGTTTTGGTAGAGGATTCCCCTTTCTGAAACCGGATAAGACAGGTACATTATTTGTGTTTACCAAACAGAGTGAAGAAGATTATAGTGGATATTTTCTGGAAACGGAAGAAGAAATTGAAGAATTTCTAAACACATTTGGTATTGGACCGACTCAGACTAATTGTCTTATTGATACAGGAAAAGTGGGCGCACTTTTGGGAAGGAGAGAAGAACTTGCTATAAGAGAGTTTATCGAGAGGTTAAACGTTGATTTTCCAGTATCTGAAGAAATGTCAGCGGCTTCCAGATATATTGAAAACACAGTGTATGATCGAATTGAAGATATTCAGGAAAATCCGGACAGGAAGTTAATTGCGTGGACAAATATGGAATATAAGCTGTTCAAGGCATTAGAGCATGATAGATACAGAGATTTGATCTATAAGGGATTCACATCTGTTGATGAATTTGTAAAGGTTGCCAATATTGTATTGAATAGAAGAAAGAGTAGGGCAGGAAAAAGTCTGGAACATCATCTTGCTGCAATATTTGATGGAAATGAACTGGAGTACTCGGCACAGGTTGTAACAGAAGGTAATAAAAAACCAGATTTCATTTTCCCATCTAAAGAAGCCTATCATAACAGTGGCTTTTCAGTAGAAAGATTAATTTCTCTGGCTGCAAAAACTACATGTAAAGACAGATGGAGACAGGTACTTAATGAAGCGGACAGGTTAAAAGATAAACCGAAATATTTATGTACACTTCAGCAGGGGATCTCCGGTGCGCAGATGGATGAAATGCAGGCAGCAAATGTAATTCTCGTTGTTCCGCAGCTTTATATTAAAACATATCCTTCTGATAGACAGGACAGAATCTGGACATTATCGAGATTTGTGCAGTATGTAAAGGCAATAGAGGGAAAGTAAAATGGATATAGTAACACCGGAACAGCGAAGTAAAAATATGGCTGCTATTCGATCAAAAGATACAAAACCGGAGGTTTATTTTCGTAAGCTATTGTTTGCGAAAGGCTACAGATACAGCCTAAATTCAACAAAAGTACCGGGGCATCCAGATATTTATTTAAGAAAGTACAATACAGCTGTATTTATTCATGGGTGTTTCTGGCACAGGCATGAGGGGTGTAAATTTGCATATATGCCAAAATCAAGAATTGAGTTTTGGCAAAACAAATTTGAAGCAAATCGGAAAAGAGATTTTGTGGTAAGAAATGAATTACGTGAGAAAGGTATCAAGTGTCTTGTTGTATGGGAATGTTCTGTCAAAAAGATGCAAAAAGATGAAGAATTTCAAATCAGACTACTTGACAAAGTAGTAGCTTTTTTGACATCAGAAGATTCTTTTATGGAACTATAATGATTGTTTGGAAGGGGAAGAAAACAGTGCAATTATATTCATTGAATATTGAAGGGTTTAGAAAGCATACAGATACGAAAATTATTTTTTCGGATTCCACTTTTTTGATTGGTGAAAATAATGTTGGGAAAAGTAGTATATTGTATGCATTGGAATACTTATTGGGTGCAAGTCAAAGTATTTCACTGGATGAATTTTATTCGTTGGAGGAAGATGGAGAAAAAAGAATTGCGGTGGATAAGATTGTGTTCACAGCTGAATTTCATAAAATTCCTCCGGAGGCAAGCTCTTGGAGAGGATTTAAGGGAAGATTGCTAAATTATGAAGCGGATAAAAATGATCCGACAGACACAGGAATAAAATTCATTTATAGGAAAACGTATCCTAAAGGTGGGAAAGTAAAAATTGAAACATTAGAAAATCCTAAAATTATTAAAGATGAATTTAAGAATTGTACAAATATACAAGAATATTTAGATGCAGGACTTCCTGAAGAAGAATTAACTGAAGATTTAAAGAAAATTAAATATGATAAAAAATTATCGACAAAGGAAAAAGGTCTTTTTTACGATGTGGAGTACATATATGATCTGGATGAGAGCAAAGAATGTTGGATTGAAAATCCGGGAGGAATTCCACAAAATGTATTAAGTAAGCTTCCTAAGTATTTGCTAATACCAGCACAGGATAGTGAAGGAGAAATATCTGGCACATCTGGCACATTGCAAAAGACATTAAATGAATTATTTAATGAGGTTCGAGAAAAATCAGAAAACTATAAAAAAGCACAAGAGTATTTAAATAAATTGGCAAAGGAATTGGATCCGTCCGATGAGAATACTGAAATATCGAAAATGATAGGGGAGCTCAACGACATTATTTCGGATGTGTTTCCCCATACTGGAATTAGTGCAGCAGCAAATCTCAGTGATGCAGATAAAGTCATAAAACCTGCATTTGATATACAAATGAGTAGTAATGTAGCGACTCCATCAAATTTGCAGGGAACAGGTTTAATACGTTCTACTGTTTTTGCACTATTACGCTATAAAGCATTGCGGGATAATAGAAAAGATGAAATTAGTGATAGACAATTGATAATTGGATTTGAAGAGCCGGAAATATATTTACACCCAAATGCAATAAATAAAATGCGTGACACTATTTATAGTTTGGCAGAAACTGGAAAGAATCAGATTGTATGTACGACACATTCACCTTATATGATAGATGTAAGTAAAAAACCGAAACAAACATTAAATAGTTTGTTCCTGAAAAAATCTGTTGTATGTGAAAGTAAGATAGAAACAGTAGGTAGTGTTCCTTTTAATATTACAAAGGAATTCCTCGAACTTCAGGAAGATGAAAAAAATTATATAAAAATGCTTTTGCGAATCGAGGACTCTATTGCCAAGAGCTTTTTTGTAAAGAATGTACTTATAGTTGAAGGAGATACTGAGCAATTGGTATTATCAGAAACAATTAACAGAATGCCCTTAAAAATCCAGAGCGATATTTTATCCGAATGGTATATTTTGCGGGCGAGGGGAAAGGCAGCGATTATTCCATTAATAAAGTATTTAAAAGCTATGCACATAAATATTTATGTTATGCATGATAAAGATAAAAACACTCCGGGAGCGGTTGTTTTTAACGAGCCAATCCGACAGGCATTGAATGATGATACTCGTTTGTTTGTATTGGAAAATTGTGTAGAAGATGTATTGGGATATTCAGCACCGTCATCAGATAAACCTTATAAGGCATATTGTTATATTAAAGATAACTGGAATTCTTGGAATGACGTAAGCCCTAAATGGAAGTCAATAGTAGAGCAGATCTTTAATGAGGGTAAAACGATAGCATGATCGTCCTTGGATTGTGTGGAGTTAAAAAACACTGCATCAACCAGAAAGAATAGTAAAGAGAAATTCACATTAGTTTATTAAAGTATACAGTAAGGTAAGAATATGGAAAATAGCATTGGCGAAATAGATTTAAATATGAAAAAATCTTTGAAAGACATTTATTCAAAAATTTTCTGTCGTATTGAGGAACAGTATATAATTGTATTTCTTTGCGGTGGAGCAAGTACAAAGTCAAAAAAATCTTTAAGAGATAAGATGAGATTATTATTGGAAAATGAGAAAAAAAGATATTCTTGGCAATTACCTATTAAAGTATTTTATCCGGAAGATTTATTAATTGATGTCTTGAACAAAACGAAAGATGCAGATTTGCTTAGTTATGAGCAATTTTTAGCTAATAATTCACATATTATATCTATTATCTGTGAAAGTGCAGGTTCATTAGTTGAATTGGGAGCATTTACTAATAATGAATATACAGTTAATAAAGTAATAGCAGCAGTTGATAAAAAAAGGGTTAAAGATAAAAGTTTTATAATGCTTGGACCAATTAAATATTTGAAAAAGAAAAATAAGCTAAATGTTGTTGAATATTCGTCAGATGAAAAAGAGTTTGCACGTGTTCTATTAAAAAATATTAGAGAGAAGCATGCAAAAGATAATAATGATAAAAAAATACGTTTAAATACAATTGTTGGCATGCATTATTTTATTCAGCTTTTACTGTACTATTTTAAACAGATTAATTCGAAAAAATTAGTTGATATGATTCAAATGGTTGCTCAAGACGAAAATATAGAAATGAAAGAATTCAATGTGCTTTTCAATGCTGCCTTGAAGTTGTTATTTTATGATAAACAAATTATAAAAATGACGGATCAGAGATATGCGGTATATGAATTGACAAAAAAAGGATATCATTCTATAGAAGGAATGATTGCACGCTGTACAAGCCGTGAAACATGTGATATGATACGAATTGAGATAATGTATTGTGATTTCTATAAATCACCCCATTCTTAGAATTGTTGTTAATATGCATTACATAACAACTAGGGGTTGATTCGACCTCGGAAGAAATATAAACACATGAAATTAGCTAAATCAACGGTGAACTTCCACGACAGTAGAACTCCCCCGTTGATTTACCCAAAAACATACTGAGTAAGGATGGGGTGATTTGTATGAATATGAGCAATAATGTTGTATTGAATACATTAAATGTACCAATTATCAATGATTTTGAACATCTTGCAGAGCAACTTTCATTAACACAAGAGTTGCTTTATTTTTTGACATATAAAAAGCAATATTGTTATACACGAAAAGAAATTCCTAAAAAAGATGGGACGAGTAGAATTTTGTATGTTCCACATTTGGCTTTGAAGGTTGTTCAGCGATGGATTTTAAAAGAAATACTAGAAAAAATAAATGTTTCAAATCAAGCAATGGCGTTTGTTCCAAAGAAGAATGGATTAAAAGTTAATGCAGAATATCATAAGAAGAACATCTTTATATTAGAGATGGATATAAAAAAATTTTTTGACTCAATAAAAGAAACCCAAGTGTTTCAGCTATTTTGTAAAATAGGATACAATACGGATGTCTCTGCAATATTGGCAAATTTGTGTACATATGAAGATGCATTGCCGCAGGGAGCAGTTACATCTCCTTATATTGCAAATTTGGTTACATATCATCTGGATGTTAGATTGAATGGTTTGTGTAGTAGGAAAGACATTGTGTATACTCGTTATGCAGATGATTTAAGCTTTTCTTCTAATAATAGAACTAAGTTAAATAGTATTGAAAAGTTTGTACAATGTATTGTAAGAGAAGAGGGTTTTGAAATTAATGAAAAGAAAACGAGATATTTATCTAATGATGTGAAGAAAACAATAACGGGCATAACGATCAATAATGAGGAGTTACATGTAGATAAGGACTTTAAGAAAAAGATAAGGGCAATGATATTTAATTCTATAGTAAACAAAGATTATTCTAAAAATGAAAAAATAATAGGTTGTATTGCATATGTTGATTCTATAGAAGAAGGCTATAAAGAAAAAATATTCAATTATATTATTCATGTTACAGAAAAAGGGCAATTGAAAGATGACATTGATATTGTTAATGCATATAATAAAAATAAATTTTTTAAATCATTACCGGATATGAAGTATGAGGAATCCCCTTTTTCTTAGAATATATATGTGGTGGCAACATTCTGGCAACAGTTCATCAGAAAGCCAGTGGAAATTATGTAATAGAAATAAAAACAAGGCATATTGTAAGTGAAACCTTAATCAATTCCGTTAAGTTTCGCCGCTGCGGAGCCGAGTTTGAATAATGAGCAAAATCCCAGAGGCCCTTTATTTACAAGGGTTTCCGGGATTTTATTTTTTGCACGTGATGCTACGGTGATGTTAATGGGGAGAAAGTGTCTTATTTTTGGGGATTTTTTGTTCTTATATGATGTTATATGTTTCATTTGTATAATCCACCTTTCTGCGAAAGGCACCAATGCGTCATGAAACTAGTGCATTAACCTTTCACTATCTAATCTGTTTTCCTTCTGATATTATCTTTTTACAAGACTGACACACTACAGAACACGTGGAGGTGAGTGGCGGGGCTGTATAGCGGCGACCTCACATTTGTATATGTTGTCGGTCATCCGTTAAGGCATCAATGATTGGCGCATAACGTAGCCCGTAAACTTATCTCTTCCAAAGTCGACTCGATTTTGCCGGATGACCAGTCACTGTCAGTTTTAAACTTACAAAATTATCAGGAGGTTATTTTATTGTCGTTTAAAATTCTCAAAAATAACTGTTGCGGACTTGATGTCCACAAAACCTGGATCTATGCCTGTATTGGTATTACCGATTCCAACGGACGTACAGAATATAAGCAAGCTCGCTTTTCTTCCTTTACTAAAGGATTGCAAGAGTTGTGTGACTGGCTTGTTAAATATAACTGTAACGATGTGTGCATGGAATCTACCGGAAAGTATTGGATTCCAGTTTTTAATATCTTAGAGAAGAATAACTTATGGGTTACTCTGTCTCATCCCAAATATACCAAACCACAAAAAGGAAATAAGACTGACCGTAAAGATGCAAAATGGATCTGCGATCTATATATGTGTGGTATGGTCAAGCCTTCCTTTATACCACCAGCTGATATTCGTCAGTTAAGAGATCTTGTAAGATATCGTTTCAAACTTACCTGTATGATTACCGGTGAAAAAAACCGTGCTCAGAATTGTCTTACTGTATCCAACTTTAAACTTGACGATGTCTTTTCTGATGTATTTGGGAAATCTTCACGTTCCATCACGGAACAGATTTTACAACACCTTGGGGAAACTTTTGATGTGGCACCTTTTGTTGACGGCAGGTGTAAAACTCCTATTGAAGAAATACAGGCTGCTGTTGATGGTGCTATTTCTACGGAACAGGCTGTAAAACTTAGACAATGTCTGAATCACATCGATGAATTAGAAAAGCATCAAGCAGAAATAGAACGGGAAATCTTTCGTCTCAGTGATAAGTATGAAAGCATTCTCAATCTTATACGAACCGTACCAGGATTCGATAAGAACCCATTGACTGCTATTCAGGTGCTCTCTGAAATCGGAGGTGATATGTCTGTCTTCCCCACAGCTAAAAACCTCGTATCATGGGCTGGATGTTGTCCTCATAATGATCAAAGCAATCATAAAATCAAATCCACTAGGATTTCCCGTGCTGGTTCCTATTTTAAACCAGTTTTGGTGCAAGTTGCAAATGCTTTAATTAAATCCAAGAAACATCCTGAATTTACTACCCGTTATCGACGTATAAAAGCACGCCGAGGGCACAAGAAAGCTATCATTGCCATCTGTCGTATGATCCTGACCGCTATCTGGCACATACTCACAGATTTAAAGCCATATACACCGGAAGGCTTTCTTGAGTCACGTCCTGTGAACGCTTCAAAAGTATTGACCACTTCACAGGCACTTAATCTGCTGAAACAACGAGGATATGTCATCAAAGATGATACTGTTCCTGTTACCTGATTAGGTGTTGTGCCTATATTTGATTTTCAAACCACCGAAAGATGGTTTATTTGCTATGTCCTTTATTTCTTAGTTGTCTTCTACTTATTTGTTTCAAACTTTATCTTCTGCATTGTCATTTGTGGCTCTTACTTCATTGAGAGCGTCAGCAAGTTTCCTGTCTTTTCCTGGATACAAATGAGCATAAACTTTCCAGGTTGTTTCCGGCACTCTCATGCAAAGGAGATATAGAGAAAATGAAAGAAATTATTAGCGAGCAAGAAATTAAAAAGTTTAATTATTATGGTTCCATCTA
>ENA-OQLC01001608-OQLC01001608.1-human-gut-metagenome-genome-assembly--contig:-NODE-1608-length-9906-cov-2.976905_pt1 | contig 9906 bp, 8 predicted proteins | sample MGYA00242653_ERZ504807 | MGnify/ENA primary metagenome ERZ504807 (study PRJEB26092, sample SAMD00036381) | human gut metagenome | host: Homo sapiens | study: EMG produced TPA metagenomics assembly of the... | reverse complement strand
AATTCAATGACAGACTTAAGGTAAACGCCGGACTTACCGGCTATGCTCAGGTATATGGCAAGTACAATACGACTCCGTATGACAAGCTGAAGCTTGACCTGTTTTATATTGAGAACTATTCATTTCTTCTGGATATCAAGCTGTTGTTTATGACTGTGAAGATCTTTTTCCAGAAAGAAGTATCTGAAGGTGTGGATGACGATCAGAAGAATGCTTTGAAGGATTCACAGGAAGAGAAATAAGATTTTTTAAGTGCGTGTCAGGCTGGCTCTGATGCGCACTTTGCAAATGGAGACATATGAGACATAAAGGAGGCGTTTTTTATGGAAAAACCACTGGTTTCAGTGATCATGCCTGTTTATAATGGTGAGAAATATATTGGAAAAGCAATCCGGTCAGTTCTGGAGCAGAATGTTCCTGTCGAGATCCTGGTGATCGATGACTGCTCCACAGACGGAACAGAACTTACTGTGATGAAATATATGGAAAGCGGAAGTATCCGTTATATCCGCAACGAGAACAATGTGGGAGCAGCCCGTTCCAGAAACAGAGGTGTGAAGGAATCACGGGGAAAATATATCGCCTTCCTGGATGCGGATGACTGGTGGGAAAAGGGTAAGCTTAGAGAGCAGATCGAAGTGATGGAGCTTACCGGATGTGTGATCTGCTCCACAGGAAGAGAGCTGATGCAGCCGGATGGCCGTACAACAGGGAAATATATCCCGGTTAATGAGCGGATCACCTACCGGGATCTTCTGAAGCATAACAGTATCAACTGTTCCTCTGTGCTCCTCAGAAGGGAAGATGCGATCGCTTTTCCAATGGAGCATGATGACAGCCATGAGGATTATATCACCTGGCTGAAGGTGGTGCGAAAATACGGACATGCCACAGGAATTAATAGGCCCTATCTGAAATATCGTCTGTCCCAGGGCGGAAAGTCAAGAAACAAAGCCAAATCTGCCATCATGACCTATCAGGTGTACCGTTACGTTGGCTATGGACCGCTGAGAAGTGCCTGTTTCTTTTTGTCCTATGCACTTCACGGAATCTGGAAATATCGTTAAAGTATCAATGGGGCTCTCCCATTTTCCTGCGCCATTGCAGGGGAGAGCATCCTGCCTGTTTCCTGAAATATCTGCTGAAATGGGAAAAATCTGAAAATCCGCACATCTGCGCAATCTGCTGGACAGTCAGTGCTTCATTTGTCAGCAGGTTCTTTGCCTTATCCATACGGATCTGAAGCAAATCTGCATGAGGGGTACTCTGGAAAAATTTCTGATAGCAGGAATAGAACTGGCTTTTTTCCAGGCTGACCGTTTTACAAAGCTCTGTGGTGTCCCATGGCTTAGCGTAGTTCGTGAGCATTTCCAGCCGAAGCTTTCGAAATGCAGAATAAAGATTGTCTCCTTCTGTTCCACTTCCATGTATCTGATGGCTTTTAAGTCCCCTTGCAATCGTAATCATAAGCTGCTGAAAGAGAGTATACTCGTATTCATCGGAAAATAAATCATTTGCTATATGTTCTTTGTGAAGGAGCCGGATGCAGGCATCGATCTCTTCACAGTTTCCCGGATAAAAAACAGTGTTAAGTGGGATTCCATACTGTTTTTTCAGATCTGCCTTACAGGAAAAATGAAGGTAGCTGTTCCGGAACCTGTGAACAGCCTTATAATGCTGCTCATACCCGGGAGCATAGAGAATACACGCATTTTCCCCGGAAATACTGAGCTTTTTATCCAGATAAACCTTCATGGGTGTCTTAAAAAGCAAAAACAGATAGTCTCCGCTTCCGTTGGGGCGGTAGATCTGATCATAATCAGGGTTTGAATAGTTGTATTCGCAGAACTGAATGGAAAAATCCCTGTCTGCGGATTCGTGAAAATTCATGATCCGGACTCCTTTCACCATTTTTTTTACTGTAATCATTATCGGAAAAAAAGTCAACTATATCGGAAGAAAAAAACTGGTAAAAAAATCGTATGCCATTAAAATAATAGATACATAAAGAGCAGAAAAATGCCATACAACTGGCACCATATAAGGAGGACACCATGAAAAAAGCACAGATCATCATCGATAAATATTTCCTCACCGGCAAGGTGGATAAACGAATTTTCGGATCATTTATTGAGCAGCTTGGTCGAGCTGTTTACCAGGGAATTTATCAGGAGGGCAGCCCACTGTCTGACGAGCAGGGCTTTCGTAAAGATACTCTGGAACTGGTAAGGGAACTTCAGGTTCCGATTGTCCGTTATCCGGGAGGCAACTTTGTTTCCGGTTTTAAATGGGAAGACAGTGTTGGACCAAAGGAGCTAAGACCTGCCAGACCGGAACTTGCCTGGGGTGTGATCGAGAACAATCACTTTGGCCTGGACGAGTTCGTGGACTGGGCGAAGAAAGCAGACACAGATATTATGATGGCAGTGAATCTTGGAACAAGAGGACCGGAGGAAGCCAGAAATCTTCTGGAATACTGTAATTTTAAGGGCGGTACCTATTACAGCGACATGCGTAAGGCCAATGGTCATGCAGAGCCGCATAACATTAAGACCTGGTGTCTGGGAAATGAAATGGATGGTCCATGGCAGATGGGACACAAGACTGCATATGAATATGGAAGAACAGCAGCGGAGACCTCCCGTATTATGAAAATGCTGGATCCGGAGATCGAGACAGTTGCCTGCGGAAGCTCCAATCTGATGATGCCGACATTTGGAGATTGGGAGTACACGGTTCTGGACGAGTGCTATGATCTGGTGGATTATATGTCCCTTCACCAGTATTACGGCAATGCTGCTGATGACACCCCTGATTTTCTTGCAAATTCCAAAGGGATGGATGACTTTATTTCCGGCGTAGTCAGCATCTGCGACGCTGTCCGTGCGAAAAAGCATGGCAAAAAGCGCATTAACCTTTCCTTTGATGAGTGGAATGTGTGGTATCACAGCAATGCAGCCGACGAGAAACTGGAAAAATGGGGACAGGCTCCACATCAGCTTGAGGATATTTATAATTTTGAAGATGCCCTTCTGGTTGGAAGCATGCTGATCACTTTACTTCGCCATGCAGACCGTGTGAAAATGGCATGCCTGGCACAACTGGTAAATGTAATCGCGCCGATCATGACCTCCGATACAGGTGCCTGGCGCCAGACTATCTTTTATCCATATATGTACACAAGCATTTTCGGAAGAGGAACTGTGTTGAATACACAGGTACTGGCTCCGGTATACGACAGCAGGAATTACTGTGACGTTTCCTGTCTGGATTCTGTGTGCGTATGGAATGAGGAGAAAGATACTCTTACAATTTTTGCAGTGAATAAAAGTCTTGAGGAAGATCTGGAGGTAAGCTGCGATTTGCGCCAGTTTGAAGGCTATCAGGTGAAAGAACACATTGTATTTACTAATGACGATATGAAAGCTGTAAATACAGAAACGGATCCCGAAAAGGTTGTGCCTGTGAAATCCGCTGCAAGCCGGATTGACGGCGGTAAATTAAGTACTGTGCTTGGAAAACACAGCTGGAATATGATCCGTTTTGCTAAGTAGTCCGGGAAAAATCGCGCGCACATTGCTGTCATGAAATAAAAAAGTCAGAGATTTCGTAACCTGCATGAATCATACGAAATCTCTGACTATATAATTACCAATGCTTCCTACTTCTGCAGATCCGCCTTAATCTGCGTAGTAGAAATCTCAGGTGTCCTCGGCAGGTACACCACGTCACAGTAAGGCTTCAGAAAGTCAAACTTCCCTTCCCAATCGTCACCCATAACAAAGGTATCTACATGGTATTCTTTAATATCACTTACCTTCTGCTCCCAGTTCTCCTCCGGAATTACCAGATCTACGTAGCGGATGGCTTCCAGCAGGGATTTCCTTTTTTCATAAGAGAAATAGCATTTTTTATGCTTCTCGTTCCAGTTAAATTCATCTGTAGATAAAGCTACGATCAGGTAGTCGCCATAAGCTTTCGCCCTGCGCAGCAGATTAATGTGTCCATAGTGCAGCAAATCAAAGGTACCGTAAGTAATTACTCGTTTCATGAATTGTGTGCCTTTCATAAAGAAATCTGAAAATAGTTTTGCCTGAATGGTTCCAGGCGATTTACACACAACTATTTTACCACAGTCCAGGTAGAAAGGAAACATAAGATTATTTATCGGGAGTATTGTGCATTGCGAAGCGCGTTACTGTGAATGGAGTGAACAGTAAACAAGAAGTAAACAGTTACCCTTTATCCATGTTGTAAAAGGTATGTTTTAATGTTAAGATGGAACAATAACAGTGCAGATGTGAGCGGTAACGTGAAAACATCTGCAGGCTGCCGGAAACGAAAAAAGGCAGCGGATGAATAAAAGGAAGAGGAAAATAAGTATGAATGTATTTGACATTCTGGGGCCGGTCATGATCGGACCGTCCAGCTCACACACTGCGGGAGCAGCCCGGATCGGTCTGGTGACAAGGGCTCTTCTTGGAAAAACTCCGGTGAAAGCGCACATATTTTTGCATGGTTCTTTTGCGAAAACCTATAAGGGACACGGCACGGATAAGGCTCTTGTGGCGGGAATACTGGGAATGCAGACAGATGATGAGCGTATCCGCTTTTCACTTGATGTGGCGAAAAAGGAGGGACTGGAAATTCAGATTGAGACTGGTGAACTGGAGAATACGCACCCGAATACTGCGGAGATCACTTTGACTGCAGCAGACGGGGAAAAGGTGTCTCTTCGGGGCAGCAGTATTGGCGGGGGGAATATCCTGATCACCCGGGTGAATGGAATGGAGGTTGCCCTTACCGGGCAGAATCCTGCTTTGATCGTGCTTCACAAGGATGCACCAGGGACGATTGCTGCGGTTACAGAGCTGATGGCAGAGTATGGGGTGAATATCTGCAATTTTCACTTGGCGCGCGAGACCAAGGGTGGTCTGGCGGTAATGACTATCGAGAGCGACAGCCACTTTGTCCCGGAACTCAATGAGAAGATTAACCGGCTGGAGAATATATATTCTAGTACGATGTTAGAGCGTGTATAAATTGCTAGTTAGTGGGTCGAAGTTCCAGCCGACATTGCCCAAATGCGTCCCTTTTTGAAAAACATCTCACCCCACTAAAAATACGGTAAAGGAGAATTCACTGTGGATCTAAACTACCACTCAATAGAATCCCTGCTGAAAGCAGCGAAGGAGAACAACTGTCGTCTGTCCGCGCTGGTTCTGGAGCAGCAGGCGGAGCAGATGGAACTGCAGAAGCAGGAGATATATGAAAAAATGAGGGAAAACTATCGGGTTATGGCATCCTGTATCCAGCCTGGCAGCGCCCCGGATCTGAAAAGCACAAGCGGCCTCACTGGTGGAGATGCCTATCGCATGCGCACTGCTGTAGAGCAAGGGAAAAATCTTACAGGCCCCCTTCTTGGAGGCGCCCTCTATCGTGCCCTTGCAGTATCAGAACTGAACGCTTCCATGGGAAGAATTGTAGCAGCGCCTACAGCAGGAAGCTGCGGCATTGTACCGGCAGCTGTACTCACCATGCAGGAGCAGTACCAGCTTACAGAAGAGGAATGCGTCATGTCCCTTTTCACAGCATCTGCAGTGGGAATGGTAATTGCCAATAATGCGTCACTTGCAGGAGCGCAGGGAGGCTGTCAGGCTGAGTGCGGTTCTGCATCTGCCATGGCAGCGGCGGCAATTGTGGAACTTGCCGGCGGCACACCTGATATGATCCAGTCGGCAGTAGCCACTGCCCTAAAAAATATTCTGGGTCTTGTATGTGACCCTGTTGCAGGGCTGGTTGAAATTCCATGCATTAAGAGAAATGCATCAGGCGTAGCAGGGGCGTTTGTGGCAGCAGAACTGGCTCTGGCCGGAATCCGAAGTGCAATTCCGGCTGACGAGGTGATCTGGACTATGAAAAAGGTAGGAGATGTGATGCCCACTGCCCTTAAAGAAACAGCAGAGGGTGGCCTGGCGGCAACACCTACAGGGCGCAAACTGCACCAGCAGGTTTTTGGAGAAATGAAATAGTATATTATTGCGATTCATCGGCAACACAAAACCACAGGAAAATATTTCAAAATACGTTAAAATGTTAAAAAGTTATTCCAAAAACCACAAAAATATGTTATCCTTTATTCATAAAACTGACATGTCTGAAAAATAATTAAGTCAGAGTATAAAGGTGGCTAAAATGAGCAAGAATACGAAGGAACAGGAAATCCCATATTCCTTCCTTGTGGATAATATAAAAATATTTTTGATTTTTCTGGTGGTTTTTAATCATATCATTGCATTCCAGCTGGTTAAAGCAGATCAGGTTGTGCGTTTTGTGTGGTATGGAATTACCATATTTCATATGCCGGCGTTTATATTTATTTCCGGTTATCTGTCCAAGAAGCCTCAGGATGTGATGAAGAATGTTAAGAATTTATTGATTCCATATATTCTGGGCTATACACTTACCTGGGCAGCGCAGATCTGGCTGGGAAATAAAATGGATTATGAACTGCTCCGTCCTTCCGGAACCGTTATGTGGTATGTGCTTGCGTTGTTTGCATACCGTCTGACCATAGAAGCATTTGGAAAAATAAGGTTTATTGTACCTCTCAGCATTATTTTTGCGCTGTGGGCAGGAACCAGAATGGAATTCAGTACATTTTTATCAGCTTCAAGAATTGTGGTATTTTTCCCGTTTTTTGTGGCAGGATATTTATGGAAGAGTGAATACACCAAGGTGATCCGCAAATTTAAAGGCAAGATCGTGGTTGCACTTTTCGTGATCATTCTGCTGTTTGTGGCGACCAATTATATGATCGGAAATAATATTCCGGTAGATCTTTTCCGAGGCAATCATTCCTATCTTGCAAGTGGAATGGACAATGTGGAGGGAATGGTAGTCAGAGGAATGATGTATCTGATTTCCTTTACGGTTATTTTTGCATTGCTGGTGCTGATGCCAGATAAACGCCATCCATTTATTTTCCTGGGAAGAAACACAATGGGAATTTACTTTTTCCATTATCCCATCATGATTCTGATGAACGGACTTATGATTCTGAATATTCCGCAGCTGATGAATGTCTGGGCATTGTTCGGAGTGTCGCTGCTGTTTGTACTGATACTTGGAAGCCTTCCTGTAGACTGGATCTACACTAACATTATGGGACTGATCACATTTATTCTTTTCAAACGTGAGAAGAAGGTGGAGGATGAAGGCCTGGAAGACGAATACGATAATGAAGAGGAAGACCGGTTCGCAGTACTGGCACAGCGTAGAATGGCTATTGAAGAGCTGGCCGCTACATGGGATACATCGTTTGATACAGAAGAGAAAGAGGAGCATGAAGAAGGACAGTCCTGAGGGATTGTCTTTCTTTGTATCGGAAAGGGACTACTGTGAGCAGAAATTTTGTTCATATTTTTTCACAGGCAGATGTTCTTTCATAATGACTTACTATGCAAATTGTGTTATACTAAATGTATTTAGTGATTGCTGTTTGCAAAACATACAGGAGAAATTAATGCAGAATCTTTGGGTGAATGAGTGGTGGATTGCGAATAGTAATTTTTTTGCGGTAATCCTTACGCGCGCCTGGGAAACGCGCTGAATGATATGGGTTTCGAATTTTGACAGGGAGTATTTTTCAGGGGAAAACACTATGAAAAAAGTAATCACTTACGGAACTTTTGACCTGTTCCACGAGGGACATTATAATATTTTAAAAAGAGCGAAAGCATTGGGCGATTATCTGATCGTGGGCGTGACCAGCGAGAGCTACGATATTGAGCGTGGTAAGCTGAACGTGCGGGACAGCCTTCTGAAAAGGATTGAGAACGTGCGCCGTACCGGTTTTGCAGATGAGATCATCATCGAGGAGTACCAGGGGCAGAAGCTCAGTGATATCATCAAGTATAAGGTAGACCTTCTGGTACTTGGTTCTGACTGGCGCGGCAAATTTGACTACCTTAAGAATTACTGTGATGTGGTGTACCTGGAGCGTACCAAGAATATTTCCAGCACCAAGCTGCGCGGTGAGGGAACCACTTACACCGTGGGTGTAGTTACAGATAATGACCAGGATAATGGGATTGTGTGGGAGACAAAATATGTCAGCGGTCTTCATGTGGAGTGCGTTTTTTCTGAGAATGCAGAGGCAGCGGAGTCGTTTTGTGACAAATATGAATTGGATTCCTATTACAGCGTGGAGGCAGATAATGGGGAATGGCAGCAGGGATTTGACTGCTTTTTGTCCCAGGTAGACATAGTTTATATCAAAACCGAGCAGCCTAAGAGGGAGAAATACATCCGCAGATCCCTGGAGCTTGGAAAATATGTGATAAGTGATGCGCCTATGACAGAGAATAAGGAGAAGCTGAAGGACTTGTTTGCACTTGCAGCAGCCCGTCATGTACTTCTTGTGGAGAAAATAAATCTGGTGTATCTGCGGGCCTTTAACCAGCTTGTCTGGCAGACACACAGCGCCTTGGTGGGCGATATTGTGTGTGTGAAATGCTCTATTTCCCAGGACCATTTCGAAGGAGGAAGAAGTTTTTCCGAAACTGCAGTTCTGCCTTTGTGTGCTATTATCAAGATACTGGGCAGAAATTACCAGGAAGTGAATTCCAATGTGGTGAAGGACAGATCTGGAAACTGCATTTACGACATGATCACCATGAAATATCAGGATGCTCTTGCTACAATCGAGATTGGCACCACAGTAGATGTGGAGGATGAGTTTGTTGTGATCGGTACGAAAGGCCGTGTGACCATCCCGGGAGACTGGTGGAATACAGGATATTTTGAGGCAAAGATAGACGACAGCAAGGGACTGAAGCGGTACTGCTTTAACTTCGAAGGCAATGGCCTCCGTTACCTTTTGCAGGAGCTGCTTATTATGATCAGTGATGAGAGAACGGAATGTACCAGACTTTTTAATGAGGAATCAGAGACTCTGGCAGACATTCTGGAAATCATAAACCAGAGAGGATAACCAATGACAGAGAAACAGGAACATCTGCTGCAGCTTTTTCGTGAGCTGGATGAGATCTGTAAAAAGAATAATCTGAGATATGTGATGGCGGGAGGAACAGCCATCGGTGTTGTGCGAAACGAGGGATTTATTCCCTGGGATGATGATGTGGACATCTATATGCCCAGAGACGACTGGAACAAACTGGTGGAAATTTCCGGATCCGTGCTTCCGGAGCACCGCGCCCTTCAGTGTGTGGATGTAGACCGCAGCTATACCAATACTTTTCCAAGGTATGTTGCTACGGATAGCTGCGCCCTTCACAAGCATCAGATTATCGGCAGGGACAGTGCCGGTGAAATCATCGACGTGCTCACCCTGGATCCCATTCCCGCAGATGATAAGGAATATGAGAAATACAGAACTCATATGATGATCTACTCTGAGCTGGTAAATATGGTTGTTGTATATGGTGCCCGCTGGGAAATTCCGGTGACTGCCTATCTGCGCTGGCTTTTTTCCTATACATTTCTGGGGAAAGACCGCACATTGAAGAAACTGGAGAAGATCATGTATTCCTATAAGGAAGAGGATTGTCCGCGCTATGCAATGCGCTGGGGCGGCTGTCCGTTCCTTTTTGATAAGGACATGATGTTTCCTGTGAAATATATGAGCTTTGAAAATACAAAGGTAATGGTGCCGCACAGAATGAGTGACTATCTGATCTGGCATTACGGAGATGAATGGTCCTATATTCCACCCCATGGGGAAAGAGAATCCCATGATGCGGTTACGGTAGAGGGAATTACCTATAAAGAGCTTCGGGATGATTATCTGCCGGGAATCCGCAAGGGCAGGCTTCGCAGAGATTCCATCTGGCGCAAGATCTATTCTCTTGCAGGCGCGAAGCGGAACCACCGTCTTCAGTATAA
>ENA-OQLC01001607-OQLC01001607.1-human-gut-metagenome-genome-assembly--contig:-NODE-1607-length-9910-cov-5.880301_pt1 | contig 9910 bp, 8 predicted proteins | sample MGYA00242653_ERZ504807 | MGnify/ENA primary metagenome ERZ504807 (study PRJEB26092, sample SAMD00036381) | human gut metagenome | host: Homo sapiens | study: EMG produced TPA metagenomics assembly of the... | reverse complement strand
AAAAGACCGATTGGAGCAAGAAGTGCTTCAGATGTTAGAGTCATATATGGGAACTGTGATTATGGTATCACATAATCGAGATGAAATTTACCGTTTTAGTGAAGAGCTTTTCGTTATGGATAAGGGGAGGATTGTCGCATCCGGCAAAACCGAGGAGCTGTTTCAAAATCCGAAAAATAAGACTGCCGCCATACTTACAGGATGTAAAAATTTCTCAAGTATTATCTATATAGATGATCATACAGTAGAAGCAAAGGAGTGGGGAATTTGCTTAAAGACAAAGAGAAAAGTACCAAAAGATGCGAAATGGATTGGGTATCGGGCACATGATTTTATTCCTGTGTGGGGAACAAGGGGAGAAAATATGCTTAAATTTCAACTTGAGAGCAGCGCCCGCCTTCCGTTTGAGCAGAACTATTATATTGCGGCAGAGAATAGAATAGGAAACAGTACAGAAAAAAACGGTGAAAAAGACAAAACTATGATTTGTTGGTTTGTTCAAAGGGAAAAAATGGAAGAAATAGAGAAAAAAGGATTTCCTGACTATTTGTGGATCGATGAGGGGAAAATATTGTTTTTGAATGAATAACAGTCGATCCTTAACAGATAATAAGATACCGCTGTTTTAATATTTTTCATATTTAGGCGAAGTCCGACGACTGTACATACCGACTGCATATACAGTCGTCGTCTCCTTTTATGGAAACAACAGAAACTGAATTTTGATCATGCTTTCTGTTGTTATGGACGATGGGGAATACACTGTTTTGTGTTTCCTATCGTTTTCATATATTTAAGATAACACGTAATTGTGAATGTGATGTGACAATATATGGAAGAAAAATTAAAATTTCTAAAAAGAAACTAAAGTGTATGCTTTTTGACAGTATGCATTATTTCCTGTGATGCCTGCGTCCAACGGTCACGTTCGGCTTCAAACCGCTCCCACAACCATGTGATCGCCAGATCAAGCCCTTCTTCGGAAAGGTCAAAAGTATGACTTTCAATTTGATCTTCCGGCGTTTGTTCAAAACACCATGGTTCAGGATAGACAAAAACGGTGAATGTTGTGCTGTCTCTGCCATTGTCTGAACGCATCATGTACCGCATTCCGTTATGGCTGCCTGAAAAAGGTTCTTTTTTTAAACCGCTGTAAGGAACAAGTCTTTTGTCAATCATAAAAATCTCCCGTTGTTTTAGTGTTTGTCACATCAAATATAAGCTATTATATCATTTGGCGGCATTTTCTGCAAATTCAGTCGTTATAAGATCTTTATACGGAGCTCTTTTTTCAAGCTCCCCGGCGCTTTCTAGGATATCCTGAAGCAGATCAAAGCTGCTTTCTTCAAAAATCAGATTGCTTTTCCACGTGTCTTGTTCATAGTAACGTGTTACGATGGTCGTGATCATCTCAAGTGTTGTTTCCGGAAACTGAGGCTTGATTACAGATGCGGTTTCGGAAGGACTGTGAGAGCGGACATAATCCATTCCCTTTTGAAGCGCGTTTGTAAAACGCTGGATCACATCAGGGTTTTCTTTCAGATAACTTTTTTTGGCGCTGAATGCGGTGTAAGGAACATAGCCGCTGTCTTTGCCAAGCGATGCAATAACATGACCTTTTCCTTCGGATTCAAGAGAAGTCGCTCCGGGCTCAAATTCAATCGTAAAATCTCCGCGGCCATCCGCAAAAGCCGGAGCTGTAGATCCGAAATCAATATTTTGGATAATTGTAAGATCTTTTTCAGGGTCAATTCCGTTCTCTTTTAAAATATATTCAAATACCATTTCCGGCATACCGCCTTTTCTACCGCCCAGAACAGTTTTTCCTTTGAGATCTGCCCACTGAAAATGCTCGTTGTCTTGCCGTGCAACGAGAAAGTTTCCGGCTCGCTGTGTGAGCTGTGCAAAATTAACGACATAGTCGGAAGCTCCTTCGCTGTACATATAAACGGAAGCTTCAGATCCCATAAATCCAATATCGGCTTCTCCGGAAATAACGGCAGTCATTGTTTTATCGGCTCCAAATCCGGTGACAAGTGTGAGGTCGATGTTTTCATCTTTGAAGTATCCTTTCTCAATCGCCACATATAGTGGAGCATAGAAAACAGAATGAGCCACTTCGTTTAGTGTGATTTTTACAGGGGAAGTTTTTTGAGACGATACTTCAAAGGAGTCGGAAGCTGTCGTTTTATCTCCGGTTTCGGCTTTAGAGCATCCCATACACAAAGAAAATACAAGAAGGAAGGCAAAAAGAGAGGTTAAAAGTTGTTTTTTCATGAAATCTCCAGATGATTTGGTTTTATTGTAATATATGTAAAATATAACCGTACAGTGAAAAGGATATAAAAACAGAGCGATACGCAAGTCTCCCGGTTTTGGGGATTCCTGTAAGTAACGCTCTGCTTTTAAATTTCAGTTTTTCTAAAACAGTTATGGCTTTCTAATCGTCAAATTCTTCCTCGGCATAATCGTCTTCAAAGGCTTCATCATAATTTTCTTCACTATCATCATAATCAGATCCTCCGCGGGAAGTGATCGCAAGTATGAGTGAAATAATTGCCAATACTCCGCTTACAATAGCTGCGATGAGAAGCTGCAGATCATCTCCACGTTTCAAAAATGCAAATACGCCGCTTCCGAGATAAAAAAGCATCGGAAGAAGGAAAGCAAAAATCGTATTTGACTTTTGCATGATAAAATAGAGAAGTGAAGATACGAGCATACAAAGGGCAAGGATAATGTATAAAGTGCCGCTTGTGCCGCCGCCGTCTGTTGTGCCGTTAAGTCCGGTCATGAATCCTTTATAAGTAAAGAATCCGAATCCTGCGAGAGAGATGATCCCGAGAATGATGCGCACTGCGCGGAATCTCGGAACGCTTTCGTAATAATCATCTTCATAATCGTCGATTTCCGGTTCAGGCATTTTACGCGAAGCTTTTGTGTCATATTTGTCGTTTTTATTTTTGGATGATTTTGAGGAGGCTTTTTTTACTTTGTCAGTATCAAGAACTCCTGTTGCAAGCATATCATCATAGCCTTTTTTAACAGCTTTCTCCCGTTTTGTGCGGACTTGTTCCGGTGGGATGTTACTGTACCGTTTATCTTCGTTCGGAGCTGATTTTTCAGTAGTTTGTTTGGATGAAGGCTTTCTTTTCGGGACTTTCTTTTCGGGATTTTCCTGAATCCGAACTGTTTTCTCGTCAGTTGCTTTTTCATCAGGCCGCCGTTTTTGATTTTGCGCAGGTGACTTCACCCGGTCGGAAGCTTTTGGGGAAGCTTCTGCAGCAGCGCGTTTTTTGGGGCTGCCGGTATGAGCTGCTTCCGGCTCTTTGTGCGCCTTTTTGATTTTGTTTTCGTCTTTTTTTTGAGCAACGTCGCTCTCGTTTTTTTTGCGGCTGGTCTTATCTGCCGCTTCGGCTTTTTTGGCAGATGCCTTTGCCGCTGCTTTTTTTGCACGTTGCTTGTCTAAATTCCACTGTTTTTTACAGTCACGGCAGACTGCATATTCATTAAAGACAGGATCTCCGCTGTTGTCAGTGCCGATTTGTTTGTTTTTGATCTCAAGTTTGTTTCCGCATATCGGACATTTCATAAAAATCAATACTCCTCTCTCTTCGTTAAATCGAATTTATAATGGTTTTATTATAACATTTCAAATGAGTTAGAACAATGAAAAATGTAACAATAAATCGAAAAATATCAAATATGATCGAAAATATAGCGCGATATGTGATATGATATCAAAATTAAAAGATAAAAAACAGCGTCATAATTATACAGATATTGCAAAAAATGACAGCAGAATTTGTAACAAAGGCGAAAGGAGAAATTATGAGATTTGAAGCAGATACACATTCACACACGCTGGCAAGCGGACATGCATACAGCACGATAAAAGAAATGGCGGCGGCAGCAGAAGCAAAAGGCTTAAAAGCGCTTGCGCTTACGGAACATGCTCCGAAAATGCCGGGAACGTGCGGGTTGTTTTATTTTCAAAACCTGGATGTCGTTCCAAGAAAATGCGGAGGAATTCGCCTCTTAATGGGAGCGGAAGTAAATATAATGGATGAAACAGGCAGGATCGACCTTCCGGAAAGTACCTGCCGTGATCTGGATATAGTTATTGCGAGCATTCATCCGCCATGCTATGGGATGGGGCACACAGAAGAGGAAAATATGAGAGCATACGAGGCTGTGATGAAGAAACCGTATATTAACATTATCGGGCATCCTGATGACGGTCGTTTTCAGATTGATTACGAACGTCTTGTGAAGATGGCAAAAGAGACGGGAACGCTTTTGGAAGTAAATAATTCTTCCATGAGACCGTCAAGCAGCAGAAAGGGAACTCGTGAAAATATTCTTACAATGCTTGATCTTTGTAAACAGTATGATGTTCCGGTTACGACAGGCAGTGATGCACATGTAGATGTAGATGCAGGCAATTTTACTTATGTAAAAGAAGTGCTTAAATTTTGCGATTTTCCGGAGGAACTTGTTGTTACGACAAAATTTGATGTATTAAAACAATATTTGAATATGAACACTTTCGGTATGTAGGAGAGAGCGGACTTTTGTATGCAGATGAAAGGGATAAGGTACTTTTGTAAAACTTTATAAATTTAACTGATTAACGTATGGACTTCAAGAATTTAATGTGCTAAAATATAACAGTGCTTGAAATAATTGCTGTGGATGCAGAGGTTGCTCGGATATATGCCACGGTGTTGAAAAGGAGAAGTTTATATGAGTAAAAAAATCAGGACAGAGGCAGTTGACTATCTTTTTGAAGCGATTCTCAGTCTGAAAAATAAAGGAGAATGTTATACTTTTTTTGAGGATATTTGTACGATTAACGAGCTGCTGTCTCTGTCACAGAGATTTGAAGTGGCAAAAATGCTCAGAGAGCAGAAAACTTATCTTGAAATTGCGGAAAAGACAGGCGCTTCAACGGCAACGATCAGCCGGGTGAACCGTTCTCTTAATTACGGCAATGATGGATATGACATGGTTTTTGAAAGAATTGATAAAAAATAAAAAAATGCCGGAGCGTTCATGCGTGTCCGGCATTTTTAATACGTACTTTTGTACTCGTCAATCTTCTTTTTGAGCAGAAAGTTCGTCTATGATTTTCTCTATCATAACTTTTTTCAAATAGACGTCAAAGCTTAAAGAGCAAATAAATGCAAAAAGACGAAGTTCTTTTTGATCGGCGTCATCTTCTATATTTGAAAAAGCAGAGAATGAACTTTCGTATGCTTCTTGAACGGATTCGGAAAGCGGCTTGATACGGGATTTTTCAAGCTTGCAAACTTCGGTATACAGTTCGGAGAGGCTAAGCGCCGCCTCGTCTGAAAAATATTTGTCCCGCAGAGGAGCAAGTACGGTTTCAATATCTTTGATAGAAAGAATGCTTTTAAAGTAGTAAATAAATATAAGAAGAAGTACATGTTCTTTAGAATATTTTTTCTTGACGGACGGAGGAAGAAGATTATTTTTTGAGTAGTTGTTTATCATTGTTTTTGTCAAAATCTTATCTTCGTCACGGCGTTTTGTTCCGGCAAGATGTTCGTCCATAAAAGTTGTTACCTGATCCATATATAAATCAATATTCGGTATTTCTTCCGGTTTGATGTAATCAATACGTTTTAAGTTTTCTGTTATGCTGTTTAACAGATCTGTCATGTCTATTTTCATAATATCACCTCGATATCCTTATTATATAGTAGTGAAAACTAGATGGCAAGCCTTTTCTAAACCTTTATTAACCGGGATTTCCCATCGTTGTTTTTGTATAAAAATGTAGTTATCAGCCGTTTTATCAGGAGTGCGCCTTGATAAATGATAACGATATGGAAGCGTTTGGCATGGGATAAATGAACGAAAAAAGAAGGTTGACTTTAACGAAAATATGTTCGATAATAAGAACAATACACACTCGTTATTTGAACTAAATATTTTACGGGTAATTGAGAAAAAGAAAGATAAGGAGCATATAAATGGCTGTATATGATACGTTGAATAAACCTCAAAAGGAGGCTGTATTTCATACGGAAGGTCCGCTTTTGATCCTGGCGGGAGCGGGTTCGGGAAAAACAAGAGTTTTGACTCACAGAATTGCATACCTGATTGAGGAAAAGGGAGTGAATCCATGGAATATTCTTGCCATTACGTTTACAAATAAAGCGGCGGAAGAGATGCGTCAGAGAGTAGACAGCCTTGTCGGGATCGGAGCAGAGAGTATTTGGGTCAGTACGTTTCATTCCATGTGTGTACGGATCTTAAGAAGATACATAGATCGTCTCGGATATGACAACAGATTTACGATTTATGATACGGATGATCAGAAGACGCTGATGAAAGAAGTATGTCGTAAGACAGATATTGATACAAAGCGGTTTAAAGAAAGGATGCTTTTATCGGTAATTTCTTCTGCTAAAAACGAGATGATCCTTCCGGTAGAGTTTGAATTGAATGCCGGAGGAGATTTTGTACAGCTTAAGATCGCAAAAGTCTATAAAGAATATGAGGCGCAGATGCGGGCGAATAATGCGTTGGATTTTGACGATTTGCTTGTAAAGACAGTTCAGCTTCTGGAAACGCAGCCTGATGTGAGGGAGAATTATCAGGAACGTTTCAGATATATCATGGTTGACGAATATCAGGACACGAATACCGTACAGTTTCGGCTTGTCAGCCTGCTTGCGGGAAAGTATAGGAATTTGTGTGTAGTCGGCGATGACGACCAGTCGATCTATAAGTTCCGCGGAGCTAATATACGAAATATTTTGGATTTTGAAAAAGAATTTTCAGATGCAAAAGTAATTAAACTGGAACAGAACTACCGCTCTGTCGGGAATGTATTGGAAGTTGCGAATAGTGTGATCCGCAACAATAAAGGCAGAAAAGAAAAGACTCTTTGGACTGATAATGAAAAAGGGGAGAAGATCCGTCTGCGGCAGTTTGATACGGCATATGACGAAGCGCAGTTTATTGCAGAGGATATTAAGGACGAAACGGCACAGGGAGCAAATTACAGTGATCATGCAGTTTTATACCGAACGAACGCGCAGTCGCGTCTTCTTGAGGAAAAGTTTGTCGCGATGAATATTCCGTATAAGATTGTCGGAGGCATCAATTTTTATTCCCGAAGAGAGATTAAGGATGTTTTGTCATACTTAAAAACGATTGATAACGGAAAAGACGATCTGGCTGTGAGAAGGATTATTAATGTTCCGAAACGGGGGATCGGTTTGACAACGATTAATCGGATTCAGGAGTCGGCTGCTGCGAGAGGAATAGGGTTTTATGACGCCCTTTCAGCTCCGGACCTTATTCCCGGGATCGGACGCAGCGCATCGAAACTTGATTCATTTGCAGCTTTGATCGAATATTTTAAAGGAAGATCGGAAGAGAGCGGGGTGACAGATCTTCTGACGGAAGTGATCGAGAAGACAGGGTATACGGAAAGTCTGGAAGCGGATGATCCTGAGGAACTGGAAGCAAGAGTGCAGAATATAGACGAACTTGTCAGTAAGGCGGCCGTATATGAGGAAAGCTGCAGTGACAGAGGAGAAAGACCGACGCTGAGCGGTTTCCTTGAAGAGGTGGCTCTTGTCGCTGATATCGACAGCGTAGCGGAAGATCGGGATTACGTGATCCTTATGACTCTTCACAGTGCGAAAGGTCTGGAATTTCCACATGTATATCTTGCGGGAATGGAAGATGGATTGTTCCCAAGTTATATGTCGATCAGCGGAGATGATCCGGAAGAGTTGGAGGAGGAACGAAGACTTTGTTATGTGGGCGTGACCCGCGCTGAAGAAAAATTGACTCTTACCTGCGCGCGTATGCGTTTGGTCAGAGGTGAGAGACAATATAACAGTATGTCCCGTTTCATTAAAGAGATGCCTTCTGCATTGATTGATACAGGAAAGCGAGAAGGCGGTTTTTCTCAAAATGTTTCTTTGGGAGAGAAGAGGACGTATTCGTCCGAGGTCAGTGGATACAAAAGATCTGCGTATGCTCAGAAACCGGCATTTGCCGCGATCCAAAAGGGGAGCGGACTGATGGCGAAAAAGTCGGAGGGACTCTCTTACGGAGTCGGAGATCGTGTACGGCATGTAAAGTTTGGAGACGGCACGGTGACGGAGATTAAAGAGGGTGGAAGAGATTATGAGGTGACGGTGCAGTTTGATACTGCAGGAGTCAGAAAAATGTTTGCTTTGTTTGCAAAGCTTATAAAAATATAGATTGGAGGATAACATTGTGAAAATAGGTTCACATGTCGGAATGAGTGGTAAGGAGATGCTGCTTGGTTCTGCAAAAGAAGCAGTATCTTACGGGGCGGATACATTTATGTTTTATACGGGAGCGCCTCAAAATACGAGGCGGAAAGAAATCGAAGAATTAAATATCGATCCTGCATGGGAATATATGAAAGAGCACGGGATTCAAGAAATCATTGTTCATGCTCCGTATATTATTAATTTAGGCAATGCGGTAAAGCCGGAAACATTTTCTCTTGCGGTTGAGTTTCTCGCAAAGGAGATAGACCGTACGGTAAGCTGCAGAAGCCATACGTTGATTCTGCATCCGGGAGCCCATGTAGGAGAAGGAGTCAGCATAGGAACAGAGCAGATCATAAAAGGACTAAACGAAGTTCTTACGCAGGATATGGATTGTTGTGTGGCGTTAGAAACAATGGCGGGGAAAGGATCGGAGATCGGTCGTACGTTTGAAGAATTAGCCAGGATTTACGACGGGGTAAAATATAGCGATAAATTGAGAGTTTGTTTTGATACATGTCATACGAGCGACAGTGGGTATGATATTATTCATCATTTTGATGATGTGATAGAAGAGTTCGATCGTATTATAGGAAAAGATCAGATTGCCGTATTTCATATTAACGACAGTAAGAATGTTCCAGGCGCTGCAAAGGACAGGCATGAGAACATCGGATTCGGACATATCGGTTTTGAAGCGATCAATTATATCGTTCATCATGCGGACTTTAGGGATGTTCCGAAAATACTTGAGACGCCATATATACCATCTGTGGAAAATCCAAAGAAATCATATGCTCCTTATAAATATGAAATTGAGATGCTTCGGGCAGGGAAATTTGATCCTGATATGAAAGAACGGATTGTAAAAGAGCATGAAAAAAGCGTCTGAACGGAGTCGAACCGTCGCACATGCCTCCGGAGGGCATTGCTCTATCCACTGAGCTACAGACGCATCGTTGTGTTAAACAACTTTAATTATCCTAGCATAAAGTAAGCAAAATGTAAAGTGTTTTCAAGTTGTTTGTTGCCGTGAAAACTGATACATGTTAGAATAGCATTCATATGATAAAGAGTTTCTATATAAAGGAGTGTGGAAAAATTGAAAACAATGTTGGAATTGATCACAACGGAAATGGAAGCGGCTTTTGAAAAAGCCGGTTATGATAAAGAACTTGCAAAAGTAACTCTTTCAAATCGTCCCGATTTGTGCGAATATCAGTGCAACGGCGCGATGGCAGGAGCAAAGAAATATAAAAAAGCCCCGTTTATGATTGCGGAAGATGTGGCGGTATATTTAAAGGAAAGTTCTTATTTTGAGACGGTAGAAGTTGTAAAGCCGGGATTTATCAATCTGAAACTTGCTCCGCAAAGTGTTGCGGATTATTTAAATCAAATGTCAGAAACAGAAAAACTCGGAGTAGAAGAAGCGGAAGAACCAAAAACGATCATGATAGATTACGGCGGACCGAATGTTGCGAAACCGCTTCATGTAGGACATCTGCGTTCTGCAATTATCGGCGAAAGCGTAAAACGGATTACTCGTTTTAAAGGAAACAAAGTGATCGGTGATATTCATCTGGGAGACTGGGGATATCAGATGGGGCTGATCATTACAGAAT
>ENA-OQLC01001603-OQLC01001603.1-human-gut-metagenome-genome-assembly--contig:-NODE-1603-length-9928-cov-3.078571_pt1 | contig 9928 bp, 5 predicted proteins | sample MGYA00242653_ERZ504807 | MGnify/ENA primary metagenome ERZ504807 (study PRJEB26092, sample SAMD00036381) | human gut metagenome | host: Homo sapiens | study: EMG produced TPA metagenomics assembly of the... | reverse complement strand
TCTTCGAATTCCTCTTCCAGTTCCTCTGCTGCGTCTTCTGTCAGAAGGTCTTCATAATCTTCTGCACTGTCAACCTCCAGAGTCAGCTCTTCTGATTCCATTCTAAGCTCTTCTGTTGCTTCCTCCTTATTCTCAAGAGGTTCAACAGGAGTACTCGTGTGTACCGGAATCTCCTCACTCTCTTCTTCCGGGATCACACCTTCGATCTCATCAATCATCCTCTGAATATCCGGGGATAAAATCGGGCTCTTTGGCTTGCGCTCAATCTGTTCTATATCCTCTTCGTTCACTTCTGGAACTTCTTCCGGTTCAACACTGCCCTCTGCGGCTTCCCACTCAGCAAGAATATCATCAATATCAAGTATATCGTCAACCGGCTCGTCTATTCTCTCATCCTCTTTGATTTCTGTTTCTTCTAATTTAATAGATTCTTTTTCCATATCTTCCTTCTCAGCCTCTTCTGCTACTTCAGGTTCCTCGATTACTTCCACATCTGCTGCATCTGCCGTTTCCGGTTCTGCCAGCTCTTCTAATTCTTTCAGGTCAACTTCCTTAACTTTCGTCTCGATCGTCTCCTCAATAATCTCTTCTACAGGTTCTTCCTCTGTCACTTGATCCAGCAATTCCAGATCTGATAATGACTCAATCTCTTCCAGTGCTTCTGCCAGATCTGAGCAATCATCTTCCCCTGTACTCTCCTCGTCATCACCTTCCACCGGTTCTGCGTCCTCTTCTGCCAATTCTTCGATGTCTTCTTCGTACTCTTCCGCATCCTCTTCTGAAAGTTCCAGCTCTTCCTGCTCCTGCGCTTCTTCTTTTTCTGTATGGAACAGATTCTGAAGTGCCTCGCCAAGCTTCATCGTATCACCCAGCTTCTTCTTCGGCGGCTCCGCTTTTTTCAGCTGCTCTGCTACTTCCTCCTCACTGAGTTCAACATTCTCCGGCTCTGCGATCTGCTCTGAACGCTCCAGCATATCCTCTGTATAGCGGGCAGCTTCTTCCTGCTCTCTTCTCCGCTTTTCTTCTTCCTCAGCTTTTATTCTGCCCAGATCGATCAGTTTTTCTGCTTCTCTTTCTGAAGATTTTTCTGCTTCTTCCAGCCTTCTGTCATACTTTTCCTGCTGAAGCGGAGTCAATGGCTTGTATCGCATCTTCAGTTCCATAGCCTTGTATACATACTTGCCTTCGCTGAACCACAGAATCAGATCATCACACTCTTCCAGACATTCGGCTGTCATCCCGGCTTCTTCATATCTCTTGGCCAGCTCGTATGCCCACTCTTCGACATACTCTGCTTTTTTGAACTGCTCCAACGCACGGATCTGCTGCTCGATCGGAGCTCTTCGTGCTCTCAACAGGCGGTATCTTAGGATGTACTGATTCGGATCTTTTGGCGCAGCCTGTACGTATTCATCATAATAGTCGATTGCCTCTTCCAGATTTCCAACCTTTATCGCAAGAGTGCACAAGCGATATAATATCTTTCTGCTCCCCTCTGTTCTATGATAGGCAGCTCTCAGAACTCCAAAACTCTTACGGTAATCTCTGATCTTTTCATATATATTGCTGACGTTTAACAGCATATTTACATTTCTGACACGCTTCCAATCAATGCTGTCAGCAATCTCAGCGGCTCTGTTGTATGCACCGTTTTCCATAAGTTTTAGCATCTGTTCTGTCTTCAACTTATATTCATACTTGTCCACTATGCTCACCTCATTATACTTAGTCTGTACCTTACAGGTATCTTTCTCTTCATTGCCTAGTTTGTTCTAGTTTACCATATGACTCCCGTAATGTCAAAAAAATGCACCCTCAATTGACATTGAAGATGCATTTTACTTTTTATTCAAATTTTTCATATTTTATTTTATAAATCGAAGGAACTATCTCGATTCTGTTCCTGCAAGACCTCTACCTATGTTAATTGATATAGCAGTCTGTCCACTAAGACTGGCTTATATGAAACCTCCTGTTCTTCAATTTAACAATATCTATAACCTAAATCCGACTCGGTATCGGTATCATCCTATCATGAAAGTCCTCTCTTCAGTTATTCTCTCTATAACCTTTCGGCTGCTGCAGTATCATCTGACGATATTCCAACATCCTATTTGATTATTCTTTCTATAACTGGGGGTGCTTCATATAAAACTGATATTCCTTATCCATGTTTCTTTACACATGTTCGGGAACTTTGGCTACATGTGGTATCTATATTCAATACGTCTGTAGATGTCGAATCTTTTCATTTTCATCCAGCTTTACAATCTCTTCGATTTGATCTTTTCATTCACTTTTACTGGATCTTATCTTTCGTGGTAAAGGTCTCTTTCACAGGAACCTGCATCTACCGTACCACTGACATATTGAAATGTAACTGATGATATACTGTCCATTGGACCTCTGCCTCCTTAGTTCGTTTATTTTTAATCTAACAGAACGACTGCTTACTAAATTAAGAATCGCTCTTTAGTTAAATATCCTTTTGAGATGTGTGATTGTTGTATCTCTTTTGGATTGACTTAATAATAACACTATCCCTTTTAGTTGTCAACACACTTTTTTATATTTTATCGAAATGATTTTTAAATTATTACTTTTTATCAGAATTTTCTGAATATTTATTTTGTATAATCTGCGTATTGTTATTATAATCCGAACCGGATATAATGAATTTACTTTTTAGCTGTCGTCTGTACAGCATTGGCTTCTTTCTTTTAGAAGCTGTCTGTTTTTCGGCGTTTCGCCAGATTTTCAGTTGATTTTAACCGAACACAAGAATAAGAAGATTGCATCTACAGGATAAGTTTTTTATAATGGAGGAAAGTACATGAGAAAAAATAAAAAAAGAAATCACCAGAAACACCCTGTCCCGAATCACAAATATAAGGATCGGCTTTTTCGTCTGGTTTTCAATAACAAGAAGGATCTTTTGGATCTATACAATGCATTGAATAATACCTGCTATGAAAATCCGAATGATCTTGAAGTTAATACACTGGAGGACGCTGTTTATCTCTCTATGAAAAATGATATTTCATTCCTGATCGGCGGGACACTGAATCTCTATGAGCATCAGAGCACGTATAATCCAAATATGCCATTGCGCGGACTGATCTATCTCGCCAGGTTGTATGATGGATACGTCGAGACGGAAAACATCAATTTATACAGCAGCACTTTGAAGAAGCTGCCGATTCCTCAATACTTTGTGTTCTATAACGGCACAAAAGAACAACCGGATGAGACGATTCTTCAATTGACGGATGCGTTTGAATCTGTATCCGATAATCGGCAGCCTTGTCTGCAGTGCACCGCAGTGATGCTGAATATCAATTACGGACATAACCTTGCGCTTATGGAAAAATGCCAGCGGCTGAAAGAGTATTCTATTTTTGTGGATACGGTAAGGATCCAATGTAAGAAAACGAGCGATCCGAGGCACGCTGTCACGAAAGCGGTGGACATCTGTATTGAAAAGGGAATTCTTCGGGATGTACTGGTGAAACATAAAGCGGAGGTAATCAGTATGGTTCTGACATCGTTTAATCAAAAGGCTTATGAAGAAGATTTAAAAAACCAGTATAAAGAGGGTATTGAGGAGGGCATTAATCTTGGACAAAAAGAAATTGTTCTCCATATGCTTCATTCCGGCAACTCTCCGGAGCAGATTGCTCAGCTGACCGGAATTGATGTTGAAGTTGTAAAACAATGGATTGAAGAGGCTAAATAATTTTTGTAAAACACATCCCCCGGATACAAAACTTTTCTGTCTTGCATCCGGGGGATTTTCTCACATTTTCTTTATTCTCTTAGCAGATCTCTGCTCCTGCCGGCATTGATTTTTCCGGTGTCATCAGTGCAAGGTTGCCTTCTGCATCTTCTGCGCATAACAGCATTCCTTCTGATAATACGCCTGCCAGTTTTGCAGGTTTCAGATTCACGAGAACCATGACTTTCTTTCCAACCATTTCTTCGGCTGTGTAATGACCTTTGATTCCGGATACGATCTGTTTTACCTGGCTTCCGATCTTCACCTGTGAGCAAAGGAGTTTTCTGGATTTTTTCACTTCTTCGCAGGCAATGATCTCTCCGACCTGGAACTGCATTTTTCCAAAATCGTCAAATGTGATCTCTGGTTTTGCTTCAATATCGATCACATCTTCCTCTTCTTTTTCTTCTTCAACCGGTGGATGCAGCTCTTCTACTTTTTTCAGAACTTCTTCCAGATCCAGTCTTGCAAAGAGGATTTCCGGTTTTTCTGTTACATGACCATTTCCGAGCTGCTCCAGAATCTTTTTGCTGGTGGATGGCATGAAGGATTCCAGAAGTTCTGCACCGCGGGAAATGCTCTGAATGAGGTTCCAGAGAACTGTTTCCAGACGGTCTTTTTTCGCTTCATCTTTTGCCAGTACCCATGGCATTGTCTCGTCAATGTATTTGTTGCAGCGTTTGAAGAGATTGAAAATTTCTGTCATTGCATCTGCCACACGCAGCTCTTCCATCTTGTCTTCGACTGCTTTTGGTGTGCTTTCTGTCACTGCCTTCAGATCTGCATCAACCTCTTCTGCCACACCTTTGTCTGTTACAGTTCCGCTGAAATATTTATTTGTCATGGAAACGGTTCTGTTGACCAGATTTCCCAGTGTGTTGGCAAGATCAGAATTCATGCGCTCTACCATCAGTTCCCATGTGATAACTCCATCATTTTCAAATGGCATCTCATGAAGAACAAAGTAACGAACTGCATCAACGCCGAAGAAATCTACCAGTTCATCTGCGTAAAGGACGTTTCCTTTGGATTTACTCATTTTTCCGTCTCCCTGAAGCAGCCATGGATGTCCGAATACCTGTTTTGGAAGCGGAAGATCCAGTGCCATCAAAAAGATTGGCCAGTAAATTGTATGGAAGCGAATGATATCTTTTCCGATCAGATGCAGATCTGCCGGCCATAATTTGTGAAACTGCTCCGTGCTGTTTCCATCGCAGTCGTATCCGATTCCTGTGATATAGTTTGTAAGCGCATCCAGCCATACGTAAGTTACATGTTTCGGATCGAAGTCTACCGGGATTCCCCATTTGAATGATGTTCTGGAAACACACAGATCCTGCAGTCCCGGAAGCAGGAAGTTGTTCATCATCTCGTTCTTTCTGGATACCGGCTGAATAAACTCCGGATGCTCGTTGATATATTCGATGAGCTTCGGAGCATATTTACTCATACGGAAGAAATATGCCTCTTCCTTTGCCGGCTGTACCGGACGTCCGCAGTCCGGGCATTTTCCGTCTACGACCTGGGACGGAGTCCAGAAAGACTCACACGGTGTGCAGTAAAGTCCCTCATAATGTCCTTTGTAGATATCGCCCTGATCATATAATTTCTTGAAGATCTTCTGGACCTGTTTCTCATGGTAATCATCTGTGGTACGGATGAATTTATCATAGGAAGTGTTCATGAGGTCCCAGATCTCCTTGATCTGTCCTGCTACGTTATCAACGAACTCCTTCGGAGTTACGCCTGCGTCCGCAGCCTTTAACTCGATCTTCTGACCGTGCTCGTCGGTTCCTGTCTGGAAATAAACGTCATAGCCCTGTTCTCTCTTGTAGCGTGCGATCGCGTCTGCTAATACGATCTCATAAGTGTTTCCAATATGCGGTTTGCCAGATGTATAGGCGATCGCTGTGGAAATGTAGTATGGTTTCTTACAGTTTGTACACATGGATTGATTCCTCCTGTTTTTTTATCTCTTTTTACGGCTCTTCTCCTGCCGGTCGTTTTTATTGCACAATGACATAAAAAAGAATGTGCTTTGGCACGTTCAGAGCTCTCGCGCAGTCTCTTGCGACAACCTGCCTCCTCGCGCAAGTGTGCGTTTTTGTTTAACAGGACGTTCCTTCGGAGTTTCCTGTCAAATAAAAAAAGCCCGTCTTTAATTATTAAAGACGAGTCTCCCCGTGTTACCACTTTAAATTCGGCGGTGCCTCACGGTCATCGCCCTCACCGGCTGTCAAAAACAGCCTGACACGCTAACGGGCGCTTCCGGCACAGGCTAACACGGTTTCCGCTTTCACCTGCACAGCTCCGGGACCATCTTCTGCCGTCTCTTTGCTCCCCTTTCTCACCAACCGGGGTCTCTGAAAGCTTCCTTTCGGCATACTCTTCCCTTCCAAGCTTTTTCCATATGATGCCTTTAGTCTATCCTGTTCGAATAAATTTGTCAAGGTATCGTTTGTTTTTCCGGCGTTTTATGTTACAGTTCAGCCATGCATCTTCATCAAAACCATCGCATAAATGAACTCTGATATTTTTATTGATTTTTTATCCGCAAAAGACTACACTGTGGTTACCAAAAAACTTTTTCACAGATCTTTGCATCGGTATCCTGCGGATCTGCGGCGTCTCTTAACTCTGGAGGAATGAGCTTATGAATCATACATTACTTAACAATCAGGAACGCGCAAGACAGCTCCGGATCCGGGTCGAAAATATCACGATCCTTCTGCTCGCCGTCTTTTCCTTTTTCCTGTTCCTTTTAACCTTTTTCCCGTTTTCCAGGATCTCGAAGGCCATGCAGGGATCCTTTGAGATGGGGCGCATGGTTCAGCGTGCCTTTTCCATTGTTCTTTTCGTATTGTCCCTGCAGTTATGGAAGAGAAAACGGAACGCATGGACAATCGCCGTAGGGATCTTTGTCCTCAATTTTCTGCGCGGACTCATTGGAATGGGACATCCGCTGCACAACGGGATCATGATTCTCGACCTTTTCTTATTTATCCTGTTTTTCATCACGCGGAAAGATTTCTGCTGCCCGGCCGGACGCGGAAACCGCCGACAAACACTGTTTCTGGCACTTTTTGCCATCATCGGTGTCCTCATAAATGTAGGGATCACCTGGCACTATATGCGGCTCGGAACCGCGGACGGTGCTTCTGTCTCCTTTGCCGACAGCTTCACTCAGGGAATCAGTATGATCTTCGGCATGGGAAGTCTTCCCGCGTCTATGGCTGACCGCCATGGAACGGAGTTCGTCCTATTCTGGTTCAGCTGGGGCTGTATTCTCGCCGCTATTCTCTGTGCCGTGCGCCCGTGGATTCAGAAACAGGCCCACGGATCCCAGGAAATCCAGCATGCCAGAACACTTTTAAACCTTTACAGTCAGAATCCATGCTCCTATCTCGCGCTGGAGGATGACAAATGTCTGTATTTCGGTCATTCTGTCGATGGAGTGCTTCCTTATGGAACCGTCGGAGATACCATTGTTGTAAACGGTGAGCCTGTGTGCAGGGATGAAGATTTTCCGGCTCTTCTCGCGGAATTTAAAGAATTCTGCCAGAACAGCGCCCACAACATTTTCTTTCTCGGGCTGACGGACTATTATCTCAGGGAATATGAAAAACAGGGTTTTGGTCTCGTAAAGAGCGGTGAGGAGGCGCGTTTTAAACTCGCCGATTACGAGATCAGCGGCAAAAAGGGCGCGAAAATGCGCATGAACATCAACCATGCCACGAAAGCCGGTGTCACCGTCCATGAATACAAGGTCCTTGAGAAACGCGATCCGGCTCTTGACCGGGAATTCGACCGGATCACCGATGAATGGCTGGATGGCAAGAAGAGCGGCATGCTCCAGTTCACCATGGGTACCGTAGGACTTGAGGATCCGATGGATAAGCGTTATTTCTACGCATTAAATTCTGATGGAAAAATGGTTGCCTTTATCGTCTTTGTTCCATTTCTTGGAAAAAACGGCTACATGGCAGATGTGACGAGGCACGGGAAAGACGCGCCCAGTGGTGTCATGGAGACGATCATATACGAGGCATTTCAGGTATTTAAGGAAGAAGGCATCGGCTACGGCAGCCTCGGTGTTGCCCCTCTGGCAGGATTAAGTGCCGAGAGCAAAAATCCGATGGAACGTCTTCTGCAGTTTATCTATGACCACTTAAATGCCTGCTATGGATTCCGGGATCTTTACCGCGCGAAAGAAAAGTACAGTCCCACCGAATGGGTTCCGTCCTATTACGCATATCTTCCGAAATATCCGACGCCGGGCATGCTCTACGCCGCTGTCGAGATCCAGAATCCACACGGGATCCGCGGTTACATTCTGACTCTTCTTAAAGGGGAACTGCACAAATGGAAAAAATGACCTGCCGTCAGGGAATGGCGGACACGCCCCAGGCGTGGATCTATTATAAGGAAAGCGGCGCTGGTATCCCGGTCCTGATGCTGCACGGAAACGCGGAGACGCACCTGATCTTTGATTATTATGAAAAAAAGCTGTCCATGAAATACCGTGTCATTCTCATGGACAGCCGCGCCCACGGGCGCTCACGAATCAAACCGGAATACGCTGGATCTGAATTTACTACCGCGGATATGGCAAAAGATGCCGCGGCGCTTCTGGATGTTCTTCGTATCCAATCCTGTATTCTTTTTGGATTCAGCGATGGGGCAAATATCGCCTTGGAATTCGCATCCCTGTTTCCGGATCGGACTCGTGCCGTGATTGCCATCAGTGGAAATGTCTCACCGGATGGGCTGATTCTTCCTGTCCGGGCTTTTTGTGTGGGGAAATACTTCTGTCTGAAAGCGGCGACAAGTCTGTTCCGGGAAATCTGCAAAAAAAATCCTGCCGCTTCCTGCATCCTTTCATGTCTTTTCCGTCATCAACAGCTCGCTTCCCTGCTCTGCAATTCTCCCATGATGTCCCGGGAGCAGCTTGAAAATGTCCAGGCGCCGGTTCTCCTGATCGCCGGAACGAGAGATCTGGTGAAGGTCTCCCACTCCCGCCTTATGGCCCGGCTGATTCCCCGGGCGCAGTTAGTTTTGATCAAGGGGGCGACCCATACGTCCATGTTTGGGCGTAAAGCGTTTTATTTGAAAATCATCCATGATTTTCTGGACAAATCACAAGCATAACAATAAGCCCTTTTCTCTTTCTCAACAATAAGTCCCGGCACTTCCACCGGTCGGTCATTTTTTATCGCTGTATAGTTCTGTTTTTACCGGCAAAGCATATATTGAACCAAATGGCTGTTTCTTCCGCGCCTGGTCAGCCAATATTTTTCGGAGGTCCGAAGATCTATGGCTTTTAAAACATTCCGCCTTGCTGTTGCCGCTTTAGTTTTGACCGTTTTCATTACTGCCTGCCAGAATGACCGGATCTCCCGGGCCCTTTCCCCGGAGACCGGGGAATTTTATTCTTCTGATGCTCTTTCCTCTACCCGATCCGGTCATTCCGAAGAGGAGCGAAAGCTTCAGGCAGATTTCGACGCCTTCTGCACGGAACTGTTTCAGAAAGAAATGGAGTCTTCCAGCACTCTGGATCTTCACTATACACTTCTGCACCCGGAAAATTATGGAATTGATGCTGAGGATGCTGCTCTCGGTACATACCGTCTGTCGGAGCTCATAAAAAACAGCCGTGAGATTCATGACCTGAAGGAAAAGCTCTCCGAGTTTGATCCCCATATGCTGCCCGATGACCAGCAGATCCTCTATGACTCCCTTTCCGAGAGAATTGAGACCGGTCTGATGGCAGAAGGTTTAGAACTTTATGATCAGCCTCTCGCTCCCACCATCGGGATCCAGGCACAGCTTCCGATCCTGCTGGCGGAGTATTCTTTTCACTCGCTTCAGGATGTGGAAGATTATCTCACTCTGCTTTCCCAGCTTGATTCCTATTATGGGGATATCCTCTACTTTGAAGAGCAGAAGGCGGCTGCCGGACTCGGACCATCTGATGCCTCGATTGAACGGATCCTGGAATCCTGTCAGAGTTATCTCATAGATCCCGTGAACAATTTTCTCACGGAAACCTTTGAGACACGGTTAAATTCTCTTTCCACAGATATTTCCCTGTCGGAACAGCAGAAAAATAATTTCCGCTCCCGCCATCTTGAGGTCATAAAGAACTCGTTTCTT
>ENA-OQLC01001602-OQLC01001602.1-human-gut-metagenome-genome-assembly--contig:-NODE-1602-length-9948-cov-4.419714_pt1 | contig 9948 bp, 8 predicted proteins | sample MGYA00242653_ERZ504807 | MGnify/ENA primary metagenome ERZ504807 (study PRJEB26092, sample SAMD00036381) | human gut metagenome | host: Homo sapiens | study: EMG produced TPA metagenomics assembly of the... | reverse complement strand
CGGCTTCCGCCTGCTTGACGATGATCTTGTCTTCCAACGGTGTGAGTGAGATCGACACTGTGGACCTCCTCTTTCTAAAGAGAAATCGATACTTACCGCGCCGGGACCCGCTAGCAAGAGGCTGACGATCACTTACGGCGTCGTCCTTTCGCGCTGTGACTTATCCTAGCGCGATTATTAGCACTCTGCCAACTCGAGTGCTAACGCTCTGAGAGAAATTATCAAAAAAGCCTGAAACCATGCGGTTCCAGGCTTTGTAAAAAACGGTTCAAGCGTTTCGTCAGGCGCTACGACGGGCCAGAATGGCCTCCAGGCCGGTGCCCAGAGAGTCCAAAGTCACATCCGGAGCCTCCACATCGGCACGTACTTCGGCATCGTGGAATCCCGGAACGTCGACCTCTCTGAGGTGCACGCCCTCATCCACGCGGGCGGCGGCCTCATCGGCATCCATGCTGCCCATTGCGTCGCTTGGCGGAATCAACGGCTCAGCCTCGTCGGAAGGCGTTTCGACGGGCACGGCCTTGGCCACTTGTTTGGTGGATTTGATCTCCATGCTTTCCGGAGCATCCACCTCAACGTCGGCACCGTCGCGAGGCGCACCCAACGAGAAGGAAATCAAGTCCTGCGTGGACTTGACGGCAACGGTTTTGGCTTCTTCGGCCATATTGCCTCGCTCATCGTGGATGGACAGTCCCACTTCCTTGACGTCAGCGGGCGCGGCATCCGCACGTTCGGCTGTCTGGTCGACGGCCTTCTCGGCAGTCTGCGTCTCTTCCTTGGAAGACATCTCTTCCTTGCGCCGTTTCACCGCGGCGTCCCGATCGGCCTTGCCGCGGGCGATCGCCTGGCGAATCTCCCCCTCGGGAACGACATCGGTCTTCAACTGCTCGTCGGCGACCTTGCGGGCCTCGGCCAGCTCCTGCGCGCGCAGTCTGGCACGTTCCGCCTGCTCCGCCTGCGCACGTTTGCGTTCGGCGGCGGCACGCTTCTTCACCTTGGCATGGTATCTGGCGACCTTCCGCTCCCACGCCACGGCCTGCTTGGACGCACGCACACCCAACGCGAGCACCGCGGCCAGCAACGCGGCCGGAATGAGCGCGAACAGCGGGCTGAAGTGCAGTGCGAACGCACAGACCAGCACAACGACCGTGATTGTCAGCAATGAGACGGCGATGGCGCGCCTCCTGCGGACCGCGGCGTGACGAAGGGCGCGAATTTCCGCGATCCGTTCTTCGGATGTTGCGCCTTTGTGCGCCTCTGTGGACTGCATCAGTACCCCTTTCGCTGCCGCGACGGTCTCATCGGAAAATCGCGTTCCGCTGTCGGCATCCACCAGATGCAACGACGGTGAAAAGCGGTCCTCGCGATGTTCGATCACCCTCTTCATGCCTTTAATCGTCCGTCTGGGCAACCAAATGAGCATCAGGATGACAACGATCGCAAGCACGACCACCGTGCTTAACGATTCATAACCCATATGTCATAAGAATAGGTGACATTCCGACATTCGAGGCGAGTCCTCCCCGGCGTGTCGAATCAGGAGGGTGAATTCCCGGTCATCAGACGCGCGGTGAAACCGTTTGGCGCGTCCTCGGCCATCAATACGTAGCTTTCATGATCGCGCCATTGGCCGTTGACGTACATATACGCGCGCCGCACCCCCTCCAACGTTGCTCCGACCTTGCGTGCGACGGCACGGGACCGCTTGTTTTCCGGCAAAATGTCGATTTCCATGCGATGCAGTCGAGGTCCGGTCGGGTCGAACATGGCCCAATCCGCCAACAGCGCCACCGCCATCGGCGCGTAGCCACGCCCGGCGCAACGCTCGTCCACCCAATAACCGACCACGCCGGAACGCATCGCGCCGTAGCAGATCGCGCCCAACGAGATCTGCCCGACGATACGACCATGCTGTTCGATGGCGAACACGGCACCGGTACCGGCCCGTTCGTTGCGCCGCAGTTGTTTCATCCATTCCTTGTAGGTGATGGGGGCGCCGTGCAGCGGGTCGCCGGATTCCCACGGCTTGAGCCAGGCATCGTTGCGCCAGCGAACCTCGTTCCACTCGTCATAGTCGGCACCCGTCAACGGGCGCAGACTCACCGGGACGCGCATGCTGTGCGATTGGATGAATTCCGGCATTTCAAAGGAATTATTCCCCGGACGACGCATCATGTCGCTCAAGGATTGCAAAATCGTCACCCTTCCATTGTGCCCCACCCATACCCCATGTTCCGTTTTCCACGCAATCGAACCGTGGTACAACGAACGATATGGACATGTATGAGCAACAACGAGAGCTGAAACGGCATTGGCGCGCGGCTGCGATCGAACGACGAAAGCGGACGTCCGCCGACCAGCGGCGCGAAGCGGGACGACTGCTTGCCGAACACGCATTGGAAGCGTCGCTGATTCGACCGCGATCAACCGTCGCGGCCTTCGCCTCGATGGGCAGTGAAATATCGATGATGCCGTTGCTCGAAGCGATGTTCGACGCGGATTGCCGTGTTTTGGTGCCGCGTCTGGGTGCTGGCATGGAAGTCGGCTGGAGTGAGCTGAACGGTCTTGACGATCTGCGCGACCAGCGCAATGCTGATGGTTCCATCAACACACATCGCCCGCAGGAGCCGGAAAACGCAGCGGAAGGACCGGAAGTTCTCGCTTCGGCCGAGCTGATCATTGTGCCAGCGTTCGCTGTGGACGAACATGGTTTCCGATTGGGGCGCGGCGGCGGTTGGTACGACCGCGCTTTGGAGCATCGTAGCAGCACCGCGCGCGTGGTCGCCGTTTGCTGGCCTTGGGAGCCGACCGACGAGACCGTGCCGCATGAGCCGCATGATATTCCCGTCGACGGCGTGCTCACGCCGGATGGTTATGCCGATGTCCGAGGATAGGACGGTTGCGGGGCCGTCTCAGGGAACGTACTAGGATATGTCCCGTTAAGAAATTTGGGATTGTGCGTAAAGCGAGGATATCGTGCCTACTTACCATTACCGTTGCAAGAACTGCAACTACGACTTCACCGAGCAGCAGTCGTTCACCGACGATCCGATCACCGTATGCCCGGAATGCGGCGAGGAGCAGGTCCGCAAGGTTTATTCCGCGGTGCCGATCGAGTTCAAGGGGTCCGGCTTCTACCGCACCGACAAATCCAAGTGACCCACAGGCGCGGAATCCAACGCGACACGCCGGAGATTGTGGATAACTCCCATTCTCCGACCACAACCCCGGATTCCGCTTGCCGTGGTCATAACAATCAGGTCATCATGCATGCATGATGACCTTTTTTCATTCCTTGATGGACCGCCGGCCACATTCGAGTTTGCGCACATCGACGGCTTCGGAAGGACGGACCGCGCGCACGACGCGTCTGCAACGAGACCGTCATGGTTCGACTGCCGCATCGTTGGAAGCCAGACGAAGCAACGCACGCCTGCATCGGTTCCTCGCCGCATTGTGCGCTGGCCTGACGGTATTCGCCACGCTGCAATGCGTACGCGCAGCCATCGCCACGCAGCCTATTGTGGTCGCGGTGCGGAATGTCGCCAAAGGCACGGCCATCACACGCGAAGACGTGGAGTTACGTGAGGCACCGAGCGATGGCTCGCTGAGCAACGCCTTCCATACGCTTGACGACGCCGTCGGCCTGATCGCACAGGTGGGCATCGGCGCGCACGATGTGCTTATGTCGGGCATGGCCCGTGCGTCCCCCGTTGTGCCGCAGGGCCATACGAGTATCGAAGTGCGTTTGGCAAGTGTGGCCGGCGGTTTGATTCCCGGAGACAAGGTGACACTTTCCAGCGCCACCATGACAGATGCTGAGATGCAGTCCGGCACACCGAATGTCGCGGATATGCCAAACGGTACGGAAACGCCGTCCGGCATGGCTAATGATATGCCGGACGGTGGTGTGGATGCGCAGTTACACACGATCTGCGCCGAAGCGCTGCTGACCGGCAAACCGGCTAAGGATACGCAAGGCAATACCATCGCGGTGTTCGCCATGCCGCCCAATGAGGCGGCCGTCGTGTTGCGGGTTCAGGAATACAGTGCGGTCATCGCCACCATCAATTAATGGCTGATAATCCTAATCGATAGCTGGCACCCGGCTGGACGTATCAGCGGCCGCGTTCGGAGAAGACCGCCCAATGTGGCGGAAGCTCGTTTAGGATGCGCTTGTCGTCATCCGCCTCGCGTTGGCGCTTGGTGAGCACGTCCGAAGGTTCGAGTTTGACGCCATCGGCATCGAACAGTTCCGTACCTTGGCGGACCACGCGCTTATGCTTGCGTGCGGTCCGCCGCGTGGCGGAATAACTGGGTGTGGAGTGCGTCTCGGACTGGGTCTGCGAATCGTCATGCTCCATGACGTTTTCGATATGCTCGGCGCTCACCGTTCCTCCCGGTACAGGCTTCCCAGTCGTGCCACGATGCGGTCGACTTCCTTATCGGGGTTCACGAACGCGCCGACGCTCCATACCGTCATCACCGACCAGCCAAGCGATTCGATGTCCTGCAGCAGCACGCGATGGCGTTCCCTGGTGGATTGCAGTCCCATGAACTGCGCGTCATCGGTGAGCACGGCCAAAGCGAACGGCTCGCCTTTCAGACCAACCACCAACGGCAGTTTGAGTCCGTCATCGAAACCGTAATCGACGGCCACGTCCAAGCCGCGTTCGCGGATCCTCTCGGCGAGATCGTTGAAGAGCACGTTCTCTCCGGACTCCTTGATCGCCGGGCGAACCATGCTGTCATCAAGCTGTTCGGCCCAACACAGCACGGTTTTGAGCGCCTTCGGACCATCCTGATGCAGTCGCTCGTCGTCCATATCGTCGGATGCGAAGGACGAGACGATGTCGAGATGACGGTCCGGTACCGCCAAAGCGTCCAGCAGCATGCCTCGGCCGCCGTCGGATTCCAGCGCGCCGAACTGCTGCAGCAGCCTGCCGTGCGAGGTCTTGGCGTAGCACATCGCAAGAATCGCGTCAGTGGCGTGGGCGCCGGCCACATCGACGATGTCCACGATGCGCACGTGGCGCAGGAACATGCCCATGGCCTTGTCTTTGTTGGCAAGCGACTTGAGCTCGGCACCCAGACGGATGCGGAACGTGTGCGTGAGCGCCACCACGGTAAGCACATACGATGCGGGAACGATGGTGAAACCGGCCGCGCGCTTGCGGATGATGCTCACCACTTCGTCGATCTCCTGCTGGCTTGATTCGACCAGGCCGGAATTGATGACCGGCACACCGTTGGCGTCCGGCACGAAATGGTATGCGACTTCGCCTTGGTATCCTTCACGCGCCACATCGCACGGCACGGAGCCGTATCCTTCCGATTCAAGGAAGGCGTTGAGCTTCGGCGCACGGCGAACCGGCCTGTCGGTTATCTTCACGCTTGGCAGCAGTGCGATCAGTCGCTGCAGGCCATCGGATGTGACGGTCTTGCGGTGCGCGATCACCACGACCTGCTTCGCGCGGGCGATGATGCTGAGCAGCTCGATGGACGGAATATGCGCGGCCGTATCGATGATGACGGTATCGGCAAGCGGCGCCGGGTCGGTGATGGCAGCGAGCGTGGCTGGCGTTGCCACCAGAATCGGCTTTGCCGCGGCCAAAATCTGCGGATGCTCCCTGCGCAGCCTGTTCAACGGCACGTTTCGGGAACCGGCAAGCGTGGTATGCAGCAGATTGGCTTCCTGCGTGCGGGAGAAAAGCATGTCGCACAGACGGCGTACGGACTCTTGGGCGACCATCGGTCCGATGGAACGCACGTGTTCGACATCCACCTGGGTGAATCGGTCGGCGGCGCTTTGCATGGCGGAGCCATCCTGGTTGGAAATGATGGCGGAGGACTTCACGATGTCTTCGAAAGCCGTGGTCCACCACGCCAGCTGCAGTTCTCCGGCCACGGCGTCGTTCGGCACGCCGCGGTTGCTCAGGTCCGCCACAAGCTCATCCAGACCGGCCGAATGGAACTCACGTTCCAGACGGGCGCGTTCCGGCAGCGTATCCAACGCCTGCTTGTCGTCATACAGGGCCTTCAGACGCTCTTCCACCTGGTTGAGGTCGACGGTGTCCAGATTGCCGCCCTGCGGTGTGGTGGCGAGCGCCACGTTCAACGCGGTCATATCGTTCGTCAGCTGGTCCTGCGTGTTGATGATGTCGTCGAGTTTGGCGGGCAGCACCGGCCATCCGCCGTGAGGAACGAACATGTGCCACTGTTCGGCCTGCTTGGCCACCACGAGCAGCGCCTCATGCAGGTTCTCCACCTGCGCGCCGACGCGCAGCATCGACTTGGCCTCCTTGATATGGCGGCGACGTTCCCAGAATCCCATGGAGCTGCCTTCGGCCTTGCGCTGGGCCTTGGGCTTGGTGGCCTCGATCATGGAATCGATGTCGCGTTCGAAGATTTCCGGCTGGAAGACGTCGAGCACGCGGCGCAGGTTCTTGAGCACCATGACCTGGCGTCCCCACTCCTGCGCGGTGGTGGGAATCGGGAAGCCGCAGGTCTGCACGGTGCTGGACACCTGTTTGCGGGTGGCGGGCAGCACCTTGCGCAGCAGCTCGACCACACGCTGGTATGCGCTGACCGCTTCCTCTTCGGAATACAGGGAGGCTTTGTACCAGGCGGTGTCCTGCGCGCCGATGGTGTATTCGCCGAGTTCTCCCGCGCGATACAGCTTCTGGGCCCATTCCTCCATCTTGTCCGCGATGGAATGGGCGGACTGCTTGGCCAGACGCACATGCGTGGTCGGATGCGTGGGCAGGACGGCGATTTGTGCGAGGTTCTGGATGGTCTGGTATGCGGACACGCCCCATTCCTGGCTGACGCCGTGCAGGTCGCCCAGATAGCGGGCCAGGCGGGAACGCACACCCACCAGCTCATCCGAAATCTGGTCGAAACGCGAAGTCGCGACGCCGGATTGGAAACCGACTGCGGCTATCAGCTGACGGTCGATTGCCGCATTGGCGCCGTCATCGGCAATGTCCAGCAATTGGCCGCTCATCTCGTTGGCCGCGATCGTCTGCATGAAACGGCGCTTTTGGTCGGTGACGCACGGCACGTACAGCACGCTGTGTCCGCCCATCACGCAACGGGAGGCGATTGCCGCGGCCTGTTCGGCCGTGTTGCCGCTGATCGCGCTGTCCACGAAAATCGAATGCCCGGATGCGGCCAGCTGCGCCGCGTATCGGACGGTGTTGTCAACGTCGCCAATCTCGTATTCGCCATGGGGATCGGCGTCGAACGGACTGTATTCGGGAATCTGCGCGTCTTTCAGCGCGTCCGCGGCTTCCTTGTTCCCGGCGAGCGCGTCCAGGACGGTGTTGCCTGTCGGGCCTTGGGACAGCTGGTTGATGATCTGGCGACTTTCCACCAGCATCTGCGAGGACGGGTCCATGAAGCAGCCGAGGATGATGTGACGTTCGATTTCGAAATCGGGGAAAACGCTGGACGCGCGCGCTGTGATGGCCGCGAACACCGCGGACGTTTCGGGGGTGCCGCTTTCGTAATTCGAACCATCGAAGAGCTTGGTCTCGTCCAATGTCACGTTGTTTTCACGCATCACGGCGGCGAAGGCCGCGTTCAGACGCACTCGTCCGGTGAACGCGATGACGGTGCCGTTCTCGACGTTGCGGCCTTCCTTGCGCACTTCGACCGGATACATGAGCACCGGCATCTGGTTGCCTTTCCAAATGGCCACGCCGACCACCAAGGAGAGTTCGCCGACGCCGCTGACACGGCTTTTCGCGTCACGGTCGTCGAGCACGCGTTCCACACGCCTGCCCGCGGCGCGCAGCATGCCGTTGTCTCGGAACAACGAGTCCAAGGTGACGTGTCCTTTGGCGAACAGCTGCGCGATGCCCGATGGGTGCGCATGCGTCAGGTCAAGCTGGGCGCTCAGTTGCGTCACATCCTCAAGCGGGGATGGTGCCAGACCAAGGCGATACTCCTCACGCCATCCGCGGATACGGTCCAACGCGGTGGCCGTCTCTTCGTTTTCGCTCATATACCGACTCACTTCCCTACTGCCTTGCGGTATTCCTCATATCCCGGATTGTGTGCCAAAGCCGCATCGATGTCTTGGTTGCCCAATGCGCCCAACCACGCGTACAGGTCATCGTATAGGGATGGGTTCATGGCGAGGAACGGCAACAGTTCCGGATGACGCGCCATCTGGAACTGCACTGTGAAATCATCCGTGCGTTTGGCGTCATCGGAGGTCAGGCCGTCGACCTCGATGGTCTGCTCCTGCTTGGCGAGGCCGCCTTTGGACACACGGTCGAATACCGATCCCGGTTCGAAGATCGGCTTGAATGCGGCGGTTTCGTCCGGCGCGGGCTGCGATTGGCTGTTTTGCGGGCGGAACCGCTCGTCGTCGTCTTCCGCGGTCACCGTTCCCGGCTGTTCCGTCTGCGGCTGCGTAGCGTGCATCGGCTTCGACTGCTGTTCGGCGGGCTGCTGTTCGGCAGTTTCCGATGTGGGCTGTTCCGCCATCTGCGATTGTTCGGCGGACTGCGTCTGTTCCTGGGCGGACGCGTCAGCCGCATTGTCAGCCTTGTCAACGTTGCCTGTGTTATCGCCAGTGTCGTTCCTGTCGGGCAGAGCGACGGCGATTGGCGTGCTGGGGCGCGCGCTGAACAGCTTGTCCACCGGAATCAGGTTGTTCTTGTTACCGTCATGGGATGCTTCCAAGGGCTGAGCGGCTGTCTCGGTTGAGACGGCAGCCACCTCGGCATCGGTCGCAGCCGCATCAGCGGAATCGGCCGCATCGGCCTCGATCTCAGCTTCAGCCTCGGCCTGCGCTGCGGCGTCGGCGAACAGGTCGCGGGGCTTGTCCGCGGCCACGACGGTTTCCTGAACCAAGGAGACCGAGGGGAATGCATCTTCGAGTTCCGGCTTGTCGGCATGCTCCGGCGTGAAGGTCTGACGTTCCGCCTGGTGCAGAGCATCGGCACGGTCGGTGACATTGCGCGCGTGGAAGAACGTCGTCGGCTCGCCGGCACGCAGATTGAGGATGTCGTCCACGGACATGTCGGCTGCATCCGGTTCCTGCGGAGCCTCGTCGGAGACCGCGTATTCGAACAGGTTCGAAACCGGCTGGCTTGTATCATCCGAGACACCGGAGGTGGCGTCGTCATCCTCGTCACCGTGTTCGAATGCGGATTCGAGCGTAAGACGCACGTCGCCGAACTGCAGGGTCATCGAGTCGATGGGCAGCTTGATGTCCTCGCCTGCGGGCAGGCGCATCAGTTGGCCGTTGTTCGTCACCACGAACGAGCCGTTGGTGGAATGCAGATCTCGTACGGAGCAATTGCCCTGCTTGTCGACGGAGAGGACCGCATGTCTTTTCGACATGGACTTGCCCGGATCCATGATGTCGAGACGAGCGAACCCGTCATCCGACAGCGGGCGCAACGGTTTGCGCCCGATTTCCACGCTTTCGCCGTCATGAAGCGTTTTCACGTTGTTTCCGTCAACTTTGACGGTCCACTGCCGCGTCATTCGTCGATCCTCGCTCACCGTTGTCGGCCTTCCTTTCGCACTACACTATCTGCCATTGTGTCATGATTCATCGCGAAAGTAAGGATTCCGAACCGATAAATTGACAACTTTCGCCTAATTCCCCCATTTTAGAACATGCCTGAGTCATGCTCCATATGCGGAAAACCCCGCTGCCTTACGGCAAACGGGGTTTCCATTACAGCTTGGTGATTGCGGCTTGAAGCCGCGCGAATCACTTGAGCTCGACGGTAGCGCCGGCTTCTTCGAGCTGGGACTTGGCCTTCTCGGCGTCTTCCTTCTTGGCCTTCTCCAGGACAGCCTTCGGAGCGCCGTCGACGAGAGCCTTGGCCTCAGCCAGGCCCAGGTTGGTGATAGCGCGGACGGCCTTGATGACCTGGATCTTCTTGTCGCCAACGGCGGAGAGGATGACGTCGAACTCGTCCT
>ENA-OQLC01001599-OQLC01001599.1-human-gut-metagenome-genome-assembly--contig:-NODE-1599-length-9982-cov-52.313781_pt1 | contig 9982 bp, 7 predicted proteins | sample MGYA00242653_ERZ504807 | MGnify/ENA primary metagenome ERZ504807 (study PRJEB26092, sample SAMD00036381) | human gut metagenome | host: Homo sapiens | study: EMG produced TPA metagenomics assembly of... | reverse complement strand
AAGACCTTCAACTACACCTGCCACACCCTGCTTCCGGAAGCCCTGGAAGTGTGGCCGTCCAAGCTCATCGGCGAACTCCTGCCGCGTCACCTCGAAATCATCGAGAAGATCCAGGACCAGTTCGCAGCCGAGCTCAAGGCCAAGGGCGTCGACGAAGCCACCATCAAGGACATGGCCATCTACACCGGCGACTCCGTGCGCATGGCCTACCTGGCCACCTACGGCGGCTCCCACGTCAACGGCGTTGCCGAGCTGCACTCCCAGCTGCTCAAGGACGTCACCCTGAAGAACTTCTCCGACGTGTATCCGGACAAGTTCACCAACGTGACCAACGGCGTGACCCCTCGCCGCTTCGTCAAGCTCGCCAACCCGCGTCTGTCCGACCTCATCACCGAAGGTCTCGGCACCGACAAGTGGGTGAGCGACCTCGAACTGCTCAAGGGCCTCGAACCGCTCGCAGCCGATGACGAATTCGTCAAGAAGTTCGCCGCCGTCAAGCAGGCCAACAAGGTTGACTTCTCCAACTACGCCAAGCGCGAATACGGCTTCGACATCGACCCGAACACCATGATCAACACCATGGTCAAGCGTCTGCACGAATACAAGCGTCAGGCACTGAAGATCCTCGCCGTGATCGCACGCTACGCCGACATCAAGTCCGGCAAGGTCGCCGCCGACGATGTCATGCCGCGCACCATCGTGTTCGGCGCCAAGGCCGCTCCGGGCTACTACCTCGCCAAGCAGACCATCCAGCTGATCAACAACGTCGCCCGCGTCATCAACAACGACCCGGATGCCAAGGGCAAGCTGAACGTCTACTTCCCGTGGAACTACAACGTGCGTCTCGCACAGCACCTCATCCCGGCAACCGACCTCGACGAGCAGATCTCCCAGGCCGGCAAGGAAGCCTCCGGTACCGGCAACATGAAGTTCGCTCTCAACGGCGCCATGACCGTCGGCACCCTCGACGGTGCCAACGTCGAAATCCGTGAGCGCGTCGGCGCTGAGAACTTCTTCCTCTTCGGCATGACCGTCGACGAGGTGGACGCCCTCTACGCCGAAGGCTACGATCCGAAGAAGTACTACGAGGCCGATCCTCGTCTCAAAGCCGCCATCGACATGGTCGCGGACGGCACCTTCTCCAACGGCGACAAGACCGTGTACGAAGACCTTGTCCACGATTGGCTCACCAAGGACTGGTTCATGACCCTCGCCGACTTCGGCGCCTACACCGCCATCCAGTCGGAAATCGAGGCCCTCTACGCCCAGCCGCTCGAATGGAACCGCAAGGCCCTCATCAACGTGGCGAACTCGGGCTACTTCAGCTCCGACCGCTCGATGGAGGATTACCTCGAGCGCATCTGGATGACCGGTCCGCTCAAGTAATGACGGAGCGTTATCTGCGTTGTGGAAGGCTTGACGTATCTTCGTACGCTTTCGCCTTCCACGCCTTGTGATACTGCGCTCGTCATTACTTTCGCTTCGCACGGGCCATATGTGACGTGAATTATCGCGTGATGTATGACTCGTAGCGTTAGATAGGGCGTGATGACGAAGGGACGATTCCGTTTTGGAATCGTCCCTTTTCGTTTTCCAGGGCAAAACAAAAAGCCCTGCGCGTGGGGCGCAGGGCTTGAAAGAAAGAGAAATCAGGCAGCTTCTGGGGTGGTGGGAGCGACTTCGGCTTCGCCATCCTCGGCATCCTTGGTCAGGCCAAGATCGACAGGAGACGAGCTGTTCTCCCATGGCTCCTCCCACGGATCGTAATCCGGATTCTGCTGCTTGTACACATACAGACCGACGACACCGGCAAGCAAAGCTCCGAAGAGCAGTGCGAAGAACTTCCAACCGTTAGAAGACTTGTTCTCCATGACGGATCCTTTCCCAAATATCGGCGAACATTGGCTGACCTGCTCGTTCAAGCCAACTCTGTTCACTATATTAATTCCTTGAATGTGTTGATTGGGTGGATTTACGCGCCGGGGATTCACAAGAATGCAATCATTTGCAATGATTTCGCAGATTCGCGGATTCGCACGTTCCAGTAAGGTTGAAACATGGCTTATCAACGTTTCAGTCTGTTTCCCGATTCCCCGTCGTTCAAAGACTTCTTCTCTGCACGTTCCATGCGATACCGTTGGCGTAACGGCGATCCTGTGATCACCGTTACGATCATGGCGATATGCGTCGCGGTCTGGATTGTCGAAACACTATTGAAAATCGTCTGGCCGACCGGCTGCAACGCATTCGTCGGCTCAGGCGTATTCATGCCCGCGCTGGCGACTCACCGCCCATGGACCTTCATTACGTCAATGTTCCTGCACCAGCCGGCCTCCCTATGGCACATTCTTTTCAACATGCTGACCTTGTGGTGCGTCGGGCCTGTATTGGAACGCATGATGGGGCATCTGCCATATCTCGCGTTATACGTGCTGTCAGGACTCGGCGGAAGCGCCGGCATGATGGTCTGGGCACTGTTCTCGCAAGACGGTTGGCTGACATCCGCATACGGCGCTTCCGGCGCGCTATTCGGCCTGTTCGCGGCAATTCTGGTGGTATACCAGCGCATTGGCATCGACATTCGATCCATGCTGATCTGGATGCTCATCAACTTCCTGATGCCAATCATCACGCCGAACATCGCATGGCAGGCGCATGTCGGCGGATTCATCATCGGAGGAGTGTTCGCCTGGCTGCTGGTTTCCGGTCTGCACGCGTTGCGCGGCAAAAGCCTGCAGCAGCGCACGCTGATGTACGGCGTAATCATGTTGGCCGTGATTATTGCGATTGTCGTCGCATGCAATATGAGCAATCCACTTCGCGCAAACCCCCTTCTTGGCATGTTCTCCTAGTTGGCAGGAAGGAGAAAAACAGATTTGGGGAATCGCAGACACACACTTATCCACAAATGTGGATAAGTGTGTGGATAAGTGAGGGTTGAGCTGTGGGTAAGTCGGGGATAACTCGGTGCATTATCCACAAGGATATTCACAAAACGGTGGATTCCCCGGCTTTTCAACGGTGGAAAATGTGGATAACCCGACTGTGCATAGTGGAAAAATGGGGAAAAACACCATCCTATATATTGTGGACGGTCATAAAACTGCCTACAAGATATAGACGCTATCCACATTCGTCCACAATAATCCACGACTTATCCACATCGTGTGAAACCAGAAAATCCCCAGAATGACGACGAATCAACACAACGAAATCAGGTACGTCACCAATGACAATCATGAATGACGAGACGCGCGAATTCGTGGCGATGCATCGCAACGAGGACGTGCGCGAACTGGCGTTGAAGGCCAAACGTGTGGAAGGGCTCGACCTGCCGTTGGCGCTCGACCAGATTGCCGGATGGCAGATCGCACGCAAAAAACTGCCACAATGGGCCTCCTGCGAGGGAATCGTATACCCTCCGCACATTTCCATGGAACAGTGCTCATCGCAGTTCACAGCCCAATACAAGTCAGAAATCGCACAAACACTGCTTGCGCCGGCCGCAACCGTGCGCGCCAGAGTGTCCGATTCTGGAGAATCGGACAACCAAACCACGAAAAGTGAGCCACAGTTGTCCGATTCTGCCGAATCGGTCATGCAAACGGCAAAAAGTGCGTTCCAGTTGTCCGATTCTCCAGAATCGGACACATTGGTGGCGAGAAGTTCGATGGTGGATCTGACGGGCGGGTTCGGCGTGGACTTCTCGTATCTGGCGCGCGGATTCAGCCAAGCCACTTATGTGGAACGGCAGCGGCATCTGTGCGATCTGGCCGAACACAATATGGCCGCACTGGGACTCGACCAGGCGCGTATCGTGTGCGGCGACGGCGTGGAATACCTCAGGCAGATGGGTCCGGTGGACTTCATCTACCTTGATCCGGCCCGCCGCGACGAGCATGGATCGCGCACTTACGCGATCGAGGATTGCACGCCGAACGTGTTCGAATTGCGTGACCTGTTGCTCGCCAAATCGCAGTACACGCTGGTCAAGCTTTCGCCGATGTTGGATTGGCGCAAGGCGGTCGCCGATTTCGACGGGACCGTACGCGAAGTGCATATCGTGGCCACCGGCAACGAATGCAAGGAACTGTTGCTGGTATTGGGTCAGCAGGTGCATGAGGAACCATCCGCGCCGCGCGTGTTCTGCGTGAACGACAATCAGCGGATCGACTATGATTCCGCCGCATATACGCAGGGCCTGCGCATTGGCGGCAAACCGCTGCCGGAGGCGAAAAACTACTTGTATGAGCCGAATGCGTCGATTATGAAGGCCGGTTGCTTCGATCTGGTGGAGGAACGATTCGGTGTGACGCAGGTCGGTCCAAGTAGTCACCTTTTCGTGTCGGCAACGCCGGTTGCCGATTTTCCCGGCAGAGGATTCGCGATTGAAGCGATCGGCGGCATGAATAAAAAGGATATAAAACGACTGCTGAATGGCACGAAACAGGCCAATATCGCGGTACGTAACTTCCCGCTTACCGCACCGCAGCTACGCAAGAAATTGAAGCTTGCCGACGGTGGTCCGGTCTATCTGTTCGGCACTACCATGCAAGGCTGCGGTCATGTGCTGCTGCGCACGTCGAAAATCTGAACAAGCAAACCGGAATCGAAAAAAGAAACAGGCGAACCGGGATTGGCAAGGCAGTCGCGAAAGACCGTGTACGTTTGCGAAAGAGCGTGAAATCTACGAAGAAAACCTACGAAAAGATTGCGAGATAATCGTAAAAGGGCATGCGAAAAGGGCGTCTGACCGCACGTTGTACAGACGCCCTCAAATCGCAGGAAAGGCGAAACTACGCTTTAGCGCCACCACATGGTCATGATGAATCCGATCATGATGATCGCGAATGCGATGGCCAGATTCCACGCGCCGATGTTCGGAATCGGGTAGTCGGAAGTCAGGTAGTAGACGACCGCCCAGATCAGACCGATGATCATCAGTGCGCAGAACAGCGGCACGAACCAGCGTGGATTGGACTTGGTGCCCTTGATGGTTTCCTCCACGCGGCGGGTGTTCTCCGCCTGACGGTTCATCATGCGCTGCATCTGCGGGCTCAGGGAGTCCTTATCGGCGGTAGCGTTCAGCACCGCTTCGACGCGATCCATCGGAATGTCGTGATCGTCATCGTCGTCGGAATCAGCGGATTCGTCAGAAGTGGAATCGACGGTGGTTTCCTCAGCGGCATCCTGAACGGTTTCGTTGCTCTCTTCAACGGCAGCGGTGTCGTCCGTGGACTGCAGATCGTTCTGATCGTCCGCGGTGGTTTCGTGCAGCTCTTCGTCAGCCATCAGCATAGTCTCCTTTAATAGGCTAAAAGTCATAATAGTGGGTAGACTCGAAAGCGGCGAACTCACAGCGCAAAACTGTTCATAATCAGAGCAAATGCTTAATGGGAATCAGGAAGGTCCGCATGGCGAAGCACACCGGCAAGCACACCGCGAAACGGTCGAAAGCGGCCGGAGTGGCGGCATTCCTTGTGCTCATGTTCTCCGGATTCCTGCTCGCCACGAATCTGCGCGTGAACCGTTCCGTCGTGGTGACCAACGACACCGCCGAACTCGTGGAACAACGCGTGAAAAAAGTCAACTCCCTGCAGACGGAAGTCGACGCGCTCAGCTCCCGCGTGAACGATCTGAGCAAAACCCTGAACAGCCAGGACGACGCCGACCAGCAAGACAGCGAAAGCGCCGGCAACGGCACCATGCTGCCCGCGGTGGAAGGCCCCGGACTCGTGGTGACGCTCGACGATTCGCCACTCTGGGAAAACATGGTCGATTCCAGCGGCTCCACCTCCAACATCAACGATTACGTGGTGCACCAGCAAGACGTCGAAGCCGTGGTGAACGCGCTTTGGGCGGGCGGCGCGGAATCCATGATGATCATGGACCAGCGTGTGCTGTTCAATTCCGCAGTGCGCTGTTCCGGCAACGTGCTGCTTTTGCAGGGCAAAAAGTATTCGCCGCCATTCACCATTTCCGCGATCGGCCCGGTCGAGACAATGAAAAAGGCGCTCGACAATTCGCAGGAAGTGACCATATACCGGCAGTACGTCAGCGCGTTCGGCTTGGGATGGCAGGTCGACGAAAAAGAAAAACTCCATTTCGACGCGACCGACGCATTGCAACAGCCGCTGCAATACGCGCAGGCGATGAACAACGAAACAGACGGATCGCAGCAAACGGACGAAACGCAGGAATCGCAAGAGGGGAAGTAACCGATGAAGCACGTGGCACCAAAACAGCGTCGCAAAAGCGTGGTCTGGACGATACTTGGCATCCTCGCCGAACTCATGCTGACCGCGGCGGCCGTCTGCGCGCTCTACATCGCATGGCAAATGTGGTGGACGGGCGTGCAGGCCGAACACAACCAAATCGAAACACGCCAATCCGTATCATGGTCCGACCCCGGCCAATCCGACAGCGTCACCATTGCGCAAGCGCAGGAAGGCGACCCGCCAACGCAACCGCAAAGCGCACAGGAAGGCGAGCTCATCGCCCAGGTCTACATTCCGCGATTCGGCAGCCAATGGCAGCGCAACCTCGTTGAAGGCACCTCTCTCACCGAACTCAACAAGCACGGACTCGGCCACTACAAGGATTCGCAAATGCCTGGCCAAGTCGGCAATTTCGCCTTCGCAGGGCACCGCAACGGCTACGGACAGCCACTCGGCGACGTCGACAAACTGCAGGAAGGCGACCCGATCATCGTGCGCACGCAGGATTACTGGTACGTCTACCACTACACCAGCTACAAAATCGTGCTGCCGACCGACATCGAAGTGGTCGCCGCCAACCCCGAAAACCCCGGCGCGACGCCAACCAAACGCATGCTGACCATGACCACATGCGAACCGAAATACTCCACGCCGACACACCGCTGGATCAGCTACGCGGAATTCTCATACTGGGCGAAGGTGTCCGACGGCATCCCCCAGGAGCTCGCCTCCACCGATTCCAACGGCAAAGTCAAATTCGTCAACAACGAAAAATCGTCGATCGTCGCATCCGTCAGCTCACTCAAACCGTGGATTCTCGGCGCGCTCGCCGCATATGCGATCATCTTCCTTTCCGCGCTGGTGGCATGGCGTTGGCCGTATCTCGCCGACGTGCGCGCAGGACGCCGCGAAAAGCCGGAATTCAGCTTGTACGGCGGATTGATGCGATTGCAGCCGGGTGTGCTTCCGATTCGACTTGTGCTCATGGCGTTGCTGATTTTCGCGGCGGCCGCATCGTGCTTTGAATGGCTGTTCCCGTGGGCTGCGACGAATATTCCGGCATTGCAGGAAATGTCGAATTACACGGCCGTGTAAGGCGTTTTTTGCAGTTGCTGCGGTTGCTGCGTGAGACGCGCGTCATGTCAGACATGTTGCGCACGTAGACTGCTGTTCAAACGCAAGTATTCGCACAGCGCAAGCATTCGGAATATTCGGATGCCGGCATTCCAACGTCGATAGGAGCATGATGACCGATTCCGCACGCATTCTGGTCGTGGATAATTACGATTCGTTCGTGTACACGATCGTCGGATATTTGAAGACGTTGGGTGCCACGGTGACGGTGGTGCGCAACGATGCGATCGACCCGGGCGAGGACGGTGTAATCGACGAATATGACGGCGTGCTGATCTCCCCAGGGCCTGGTGCTCCGGCGGAATCCGGCGCCAGCGAAGGCATGATCCGCCTATGCGCGGAGCAATCCAAGCCCATGTTCGGCGTTTGCTTGGGCATGCAGGCACTGGCCGAAGTGTTCGGTGCCACCGTAAGCCATGCGCCGACCATCATGCATGGCAAAACCAGTCTGGTGGAGCATATCGACGACGAGATCTTCGAAGGAGTGGCCAATCCCATGACCGCCACTCGCTACCATTCGCTGGCCGTGGAACCTGATTCCGTGCCGGAAGAGCTGGTGGTGACCGCGTGGACGCAGAGCGACCACATCGTGCAGGGCATTAAGCACTGCAGCAAGCCGATGTACGCGGTGCAGTTCCACCCCGAATCCGTGATGACGCAGGACGGCTACCGATTGCTTGCGAACTGGCTGAAGGTGTGCGGGCAGGAGAACGCGGTGGAGCGTTCCGCCGGATTGCAGCCGAAGGTCGCGGCCTGAAGACACGAAAACGCAAGGTGCAAAACGCGGAAACACGCGAAACATAAGGACTGTAGGGAATCACGAAATACGTGAACCGCGCGAAAAAATCGGGAATGAATCTCAGAAAAACGTGAGTGTCGTAAAACGCAATCGTAAGAATGAAGGCCCGACTGGGGATTTCCAGTCGGGCCTTCATCGTGAATTATGGCGGCTATCGCGGTTGTAGCAATCGATCAGTTGCCTTGCTCGGGAGGGGTGTTGCTTCCGCCGTTGTTGTTGCTGTTGTTGCCACTGTTGTTGTTGCTTCCGCCGTTGTTGCCATTATCGGGGTTGGAGGATTTGGTGGTCAACGTGATCGTGGCTCCGCTGTCGGACTGGGTGCCGGCGGTTGGAGACATGTCCGTGACGGTGCCATCCTCCGGACCGGAAACCGTGACCTGGAAGCCGTAGCTTTCCAGCAGGCTCTTGGCATTCGTATAGCTCATGCCGACCACGCTGGGCACGCTGATCTGCTGCTTGCCGGTGGACACCCAAATCGTGACCGCGGTACCAGCCTCAACCGTGCTTCCGACACCCGGATCGACGCGGGTCACAGCGCCGGAAGCGATGGAATCGGAATACTCGTTTTCGATGGTGATTTGCGTCAGACCGGCCTGCTTGAGCTGCTCAATGGCCGAATCCTTCGGCTGTCCTATCAGATTGTCGGGAATCTTGGTCATGCCGGACGAAATGTACAGCGTGATGATCGTGCCCTCGGTTTGCTTCGAATTGGCGGCAGGATCGGTGCTTACCACCTTGTCTTTTTCGATGGATGCGTTGTCTACCGTGCGCACGTTGCCCACTTTGAAACCGGCGGCCTCAAGAATGGACTTCGCATCGTCCTGGCTCTTGTTCGACACATCTGGCACCGCGACCGACTGTGGGCCGGTGGAGAACCATACGGAAACCGTGGAGCCCTTGGCGACCTTCTTGCCGCCCCTTGGATTCTGCTTGGTGATTGTGCCCTTCGGCTTGCTCGAATCGGAATCCTCGCGGGCGTCGAGCTTCAGGCCTTTGGCTGTGAGCTGCTCTTCGACGCGCGCCTTGGATATATTCGCCGTGGCGGTGAAATCAGGTACTTCCACCATGTCGGTTGTGGAGTCGCTCTTGTTCAGCATGAAGAACACGCCCAGAATGACCAGCAAAGCCACCAGACCGCCCACGACGGAGCCGATGATGATCTGCTTCTTCTTGCGTGCCTTCGCGGCCTCCGCACGCTGTTCCGCACGGGTTTTCGTGGCAACGCCGTTCTGCGGGTTCGGCACGGCCTCGAACTGGCCTGTGACGGGATTGAACGCCTGCGTTGCGGCCGTTTCGCCGGCAGGGGTCATGGCCACGGTATTCGCGGTCATTTCGGCCTGCTTGCGTGCCTTCATATTGGTCAGATCGGTCAACGGATTGAATGCGGCCGCCATCGGCACACCGCCGTTCATGAACGTCAGCAGATCGTTCTTGAATTCGGAAGCCGTGGCGTAACGGTTCTGACGATCCTTCGCCATCGCCTTCGCGCAAATCGAATCCCACATCTTCGGCAAGCCGGGAACGACCGAACTTGGGGGAGTGGCGACCTCCGAAACATGCTGGTAGGCGATCGCAACCGCGGAATCGCCGGTAAACGGCGGCCTTCCGGTAAGCATTTCATACAGCACGCAACCTGCGGAATACAGGTCGGAACGCATGTCGACGCTTTCGCCGCGTGCCTGCTCGGGAGACAGGTATTGCGCGGTTCCGACCACACCCTGCGACTGCGTCATCGTGGCGGCGGAATCGTCGAGCGCGCGGGCGATGCCGAAGTCCATGACCTTGACCACGCCCTGCTCGGAAATCATGATGTTGCCGGGCTTGATGTCGC
>ENA-OQLC01001598-OQLC01001598.1-human-gut-metagenome-genome-assembly--contig:-NODE-1598-length-9994-cov-5.021277_pt1 | contig 9994 bp, 9 predicted proteins | sample MGYA00242653_ERZ504807 | MGnify/ENA primary metagenome ERZ504807 (study PRJEB26092, sample SAMD00036381) | human gut metagenome | host: Homo sapiens | study: EMG produced TPA metagenomics assembly of the... | reverse complement strand
TTATCCGTGGGCTCCCTGAAAGTCCTCGATGGCGAGTGGGAAAAGCGCTTTGAAGGACCCCGTAGGGAAACACAACAGTCTACTAGTATATCGCCTGCCTTGACATTCGGCAACACGAAAAACAAGGGTGTCCGCAGACCGTCGGACCTGTGGACACCCCATGGAATCGCCTATAGAAGATCAGCCACGCATGATGGCGGTGATCTCCTGCAGACGCGGTTCGTCGAAGAGCTTTTCGAGCGGCACCACGTTGCCGTCGCCATCGGCCAGCGGAATACGCCAATTCGGATACTCGTTATTGGTGCCCGGCTGGTTCTGCGTGCGCTTCTCACCGACCGCGTCGACGATGGAGGCGGCCATGAGCTTGCAGGGCGAACCTTTCAGACCACGGTACAGCGCGTCGACAATCTCGTTTTCGTTGGCGGCTTCGTCATCCAGAGCAGCCTTGTCGAGATAGCCCTCCTCGACCAGCATGTTCAGCATGGCATTGTGCTCGGCGGTTGCGGACTTCTGGAATTCCTCCACCGGACCGGACAGCAGGCCGAGCTGCTCACGCAACTTGACGTGGCCATATTCGAGGTAACCGGCCGCCGGAGGCATGTCATGCGTATTGACGGACGCCAGTGCGTACGGACGCCAATCCTTCGGAGTGCGGAACACACCGTCCATCTGTTCGAACCATTCCACGGCACAACCGAGAATGCCATGTTCGGACAGCGACTTGGACACATAGGCCGGCACGACACCCAGATCCTCGCCGACAACCACGCCACCAGCGCGGGAAGCCTCAAGCGCGAGAATGCCGAGCATGACATCGGAATCGTAATGCACATATGTGCCATCAGTGGCGGGCTTGCCTTCCGGAATCCACCATAGGCGGAACAGACCAAGGATATGATCGATACGCACCGCACCGGCATTGGCGAACATGTCATGCACCATATCGCGGTACACCCGGAAACCGGTCTGTTCAAGGGCGATCGGATTAAGCGGCGGTTGGCTCCAGTCCTGACCCTGCTGGTTGAACATGTCCGGCGGAGCGCCAACCGTGGCACCCTTGGCGAATCGCTCGGGATTCCACCACACGTCAGAACCGGCGGGATGCACGCCGACGGCCATATCCGCGACGATGCCGATCTTCATACCGGCCTTGCGGGCGGCCTGCTGCGCCGCGTGCAACTGATCGGTGGCGACCCACTCAAGCCAGCGGTAGAACTCAAGGGTGTCCGGGAACTTCTCACGCAACTGCGCGACTTCTTCGGAATCACGGTTGTATTTGCGCACCCAATTATCGGCGTCGTCGGAGGGAGCTCCCCACTTGTCGTAGCACAGGCACCAGGTGGCGTAGGATTCGATCTCGTCTCCGCATTCGGCGAGGTAACGGTCGAATTCGGCCTGGCGAGCCTTGGTTCGGCCGGCCTTGTAGATGACCCACAGCGCATGCTTCTTGACGCGCCACATGGCGTCGCGATCGATCAGCCGCGCGTCGTCATTCAGCGATTCGACCTGCTCGTGCAGCGCATCGACTTCAGCCCTGTCCTCGTGGGACAGCGTGAGATATTCCGGCATGGACTCCGGACGGATGTAGCTGAAATTGATGAAACGGCGGGAAATCGGCAGATACGGCGATGGCGTCAGCGGAGGCACCGGCTCCGCGGCGTGCATCGGGTTGATAAGCATGAAGTCGGAGCCGGTCTTCTTTTTGGCCTCGACCAGCATGGTCTTCAGATCTTCGAAGTCTCCCACGCCCCAGGATCCCTTGGAACGGATGGAGTACAGCTGGCTCATCCACCCCCACAGGGAGCCGTTCTTCATATCATCGAGCAGTTCGATTTTCTCAGGAGCGCTGATAACGGTTGCAGTCTCCGCCTCGCTGCCGACAGTGACCTCGAGGGTGTGATAGCCTTCGGGCAGATCGGCGGGCAGGGCGAGATACGACGTGAAGAAGAAGCTGCCATCAATCTCATGGGCGATTTTCTCACCGCCCTCATGGGAGATTTTGCCCGTGAATTGCTTGCCGTTTTCCAGCGTGATGGAGGCTTCCGGCACATCGAACATGCCGCCGTGCACCTCCACCTTGCTTTCCTTGCCCACGATATGCAGCACGGTGGGAGCCACCACGCGCGTTTCGCGTTCGGACTTGATGGATGTGATGGACTGGTTGATCGCCTCATCGTTGGAAGCGTCAATACCAAGCGCCTTGAGCACCGCCACTAGAACATCGTCTTCGATTTCGTGGTAATCATGGCTCATACCGACGTAGCTGGTGGCGACACCCACCAGCTTTGCCAGACGAATGAGCGGACGGGCGAGACGCGTTGCGTTTTCGGTCTGTTCTGTCATGGTTCCCAGTCTAGGACCAAAACATGCGCACCACGCGCAGGAATCTCATAAAAATGACAACGTATGCAATTATTTTTCCGCAAGCTGCCGTTGAGCGGCCTTCTGCACGTCGCTTGAAGCGTCCTGCGCCAACTGCTGGAGCATCCGATCGGAAACATTCGGATTCAAGGCGACGGCCCTGCGCACCATGGTCGCAAGCACCACCGGAGCGTCCGGTTCGACCTGCGTTCCCAACGAGCCCAGGAAATCAAGCGTGTCGGAATCCATGGTGGAATCTTCGGCGCCTTCAAGACGCATTTTCCAAGACGTACGTTTGTTGCGCAGCGCGGTGGCACGCACTTCGGGCGACTCATCCTTGGTCAGTCGGCCCACCAGCCAGTTCTTGTCATCGGCGTTTCCCGCAACGGCTTTGCGTACTTCAGGAGACTCGTCGGTGGAAAGCTTGACCAGAATGTTCGGGAACGGCATGGTTTCGGCAAGGAAGACGCGGTCCTCCACCGGCGTATGCGCGTTGCCAGCCACAGCCTCAAGCAATGCGGTGGCACGGGAGAACGCCGCCTGGTCGCTCCGGTCCGGCAGCGGACGTCTGGCGAACTCGCTTAATGCGGCGGAATCAGTGGAATGCCGGAGCCGCTCGTATGTGGCGGTCAACGGCTCGAAATCCACGGTCTCATCGGCGTTCGAGGCGTCGGCCTGCGAATCATTCTCATGCTGCTCGTTCTCATCACTCATATTTTCACCTTACGACACTATATGCATGCGGCTCACAACGTGAACTCATACTTTGACCGGACGGTTGGACGTGCCCACCAGTTGCGGAACGACCGTAGCGTTGAAAGTTTCCACAACTCGGGATTCGAAGACATTCGCCTGTTCCTGCGGAACCACCACAGTCAAGGCGATGCGGTCAGTGTACTGCGCGTCGGTCTGCTCGCCTTCCACCGTTGACAACAGATTCTGGAAGCTGCCCAACTGCGGATAATCAAGAGTTACCTGATATTCGCCGCACGGTACGATTTTCGCCTTGGAAGCAGCCTTGACCGCAATTGACGCACCTGTGGAATACGCACGAATCAGGCCGCCGGAACCAAGCAGGATACCGCCGAAATACCGTGTGACCGCGACCACGCAATCAGTCATTTCGTTTGCCCGCAGCACGTCGAGAATGGGCTTGCCGGCGGTTCCGGACGGCTCGCCATCATCGCTCATGCGTTCCGCAAGACGTCCATCGGATCCACCACACACCGCGGCATAGGCGACATGCCGGGCTTTCGGATGCTGGTCACGGATCGTCTGAACGAAAGCGAGCGCCTCATCCAACGAGCTGATATGACAGGCGTCTCCGATGAATTCCGATTTCTTTTCGACGAAGGCGTCGTGCGCCGGCCGATCGGCGGAATCGAGTATGGTCTGCATGCTGTTCAACCTACCCAACCTCACCGACCGCGCGCATATGCTGCTTCCCGGTTATTTTTTCAGACGACGACGTTGAATTCCTCCCCCTTGAAGAAGGCGGCGATGGATTGGACCACCTGCTTGGTCATGCCGATATACGCGCCGTCGGTGCGCCATGCGATGTGCGGGGTGAGCACGATGCCGGGAATCTTGCACAAAGGATCGTCGGCGGCAAGCGGCTCATGATCGAACACGTCCAAGGCCGCCGGAATGTCTCCGCGTTGAAGTCTTGCGAGCAGTGCGCCGGGTTCGATGACTTCGGCGCGGGCGGTGTTGACGAACAGGGTTCCCGGACGCAACGCGTCGAGGTTCTTCGCCGCGATGATGCCACGGGTGGAGTCAAGCAACGGCATATGCACGCTGACCACGTCTGAATTCGAGATCAACTCGTTCATGTCTTCCACCGGAGTGACATTCAGGTTCTCGAACACCTGTGCCGGCACGTGGGAGTTCCACGCGGATACTTTCATGCCGAAAGCGTTGGCGATGCCGGCCACGGTCTGCCCGATGCCGCCGAGTCCGATGATGCCGAGCTTCTTGCCGAACAGTTCGAAACCGTCGGCACCGTCCCAATCGCCTTGCTTGACCTGCATATCAAGCGCTCCGGCGTGCCTGGTCAGTTCCATGAGCAACGCCATGGCGTGCTCGGCGACGGCGTGATCGCCGTAATGCAGCACGTTGCAGACGCGGATGCCGCGTTCCTTGGTTTTCTCAAGATTGATGTAGCTGGCGACGCCGGTGCCTCCGAACGCATAGCACTTGGCGTCGAGCCTGTCGAGGATGGCATCGGCGCAGTGAAATCCGATGACCATGACGGCGTCGGCATCCTTGCAGCGTTCCACGATGGTGTCCTCGTCCAGTGTGAAATCCTTGTACATGCGCACGCGGGCCACGTTGTCGAGCATCGTGAAGTTCTGTTTGAACGGTCCGATCATCGATTCGATGACCACCGGCATGACCACCAGCGGCAAGTCGGTGCGGTCCGGCTGGGTCTCGAAAACTCCATCCATATCTTTACCTCACATCACGAGCGGAAACGCTCCATACAGGTCGATTAACGAATACGAGGCATATTCTGCCACGGGAAACTACTTTCCAGATGAACCAGCTTGTTCTGCGGTGATGTTCCACTCTCGAACCACGTTCTGGTCCGCGCCCATGGAATAGATCACGTTCCAGATACGTTGTCTCTGATTGGCATCTTCTGTTTCGTTCCAACAGGCTCCATCCGGATGGTCGTCCGAAATCGGACACCACTGGTATTGGCCTTGACGCACATTGGCCGTCGGCACCCAATCGATGCGATTGACCCGCCATGAGCCGGCCACGCCTTTCTTGCCGGCGAATTGGACGCGGGCCGTCACGCCTTGGTTGTTGACCTCGTTGCCTGGAATGTAGGACGTGACCGTCACCGCGTTGCCCAGACCGTAGATGATCCATGTGCCGTTGTAGTTCTCAACGGGCTGCGCGCAGTGGCATCCGGCACCGTAGATGACGTCGAATGCACCGGTGTCGGCCAGCTCATGCGCTTCGGACTGCTGCCACGAGTCGGCGTAGTCAAGATATTCCTGCACGGAATGCATGGCGATGGCCACCACGTCGGCGCCTTGTTTACGGGCCTCTTTGGCTTTGGCCACGGCTTTGTCGATGTCGGCCTGATGGTTCGGATCGCCGCTCTCGCGCAGACGGTCGACGCGCCAATCATAATCGGGGGGTTTGCGCGTTCAGGGACACGGTACCGGCGATCAGGCCCAGTTTGCCGCCACCGGTCGGGGAATCGATGACCAGCGGTTTGGTAGAGTCTTCCTCGGTCTTGTAGGAGCCCGTCTGGGCGATGCCGTCCTGGTCGAGGGTATCCCACAGGCGTGTGATGCCATCCGCGCCTTGATCCCACGAATGGTTCGACGCATGCGTGCATGCGCGATACCCCACCTTGGCGGCCGCGTCGGCGACCTCCGAGGGAATGTTGAACACCGGATACCCGGTGTAGGGGCCACCGCGAGGCGCGATCGGCGTTTCGAATTCGCACACCGCGATATCGGAGGCATCGATGTACTTGCGCATCGGTTCGAACAGACTGGTGAAGTCATAGGCCGTACCGTCCGTCGCCGCGGTATTGGGACCGGCGAAGTTGTCCCACAGACCAGGGTGGAACAGCAGATCGCCATTGACCATCATGGCGATGCAATCGGTATCCGGACAGTCCGGCGAATTGCCGTGATGTTCCTTCGGCTCTGCCTTTTTCACCACATGCTTTTTCTGCTTGGCCACGTCCATCTGCGTTGTGGCCCCCTGCCCGGCTTGGGACTGTGATGAACGCAAGCACCGCGCCAGGAACCACCCACCTACCGCCAGCAATACAACAAGCACGACGGCTGCGACGATGGCCAGCCTGCGACGCCCTGCAACCAGCACTTCCGGGTTGCGGGCATGCACCGCCTTGTCCCTGTATCTCATGGCACTCCCCCTGTTTCTTCTCATGCTCCACATCACTCTCAATGTTCAAGATTACCTGATGGCCCCGTACGCCATATGCCAAGACGCACGCTTCCTTTACCGTATTTGAGCCGTACCGCGTCTAATGCCGCTTCCGCACCGCGTAGCCGTTCCGATTGGGTCGACGGTTCGGCATCCGTTCCACGACCCCGCTGCGCCTCGTTCTGCTCTTCAAGCATGTCATCAAGCGAAAGCTGAACCGCCGCATCCGCCGCTTCGACCAAACCGCCCGCGCTCATGCCGGCAAGTCGCACCGGTCTGGTCAAGGAAATGGCGTCGATAGAGCTTTCCGGCATGCCCATCATGGCCAGCAATAATGCGACACATTGCGGATACAGCATGCTTGCCGCATCCGTCGGACAGTCCAGCGTATGTCCTTTCGTCGCATAGCTCAAATCCGGGAATCGCAGCTTCACCATGACCTTACGCGCCATCAACCCTCGTCTGCGCAGCGTGCCGGCCACATCATCGCAACACCAGCGGAGCATGGATGTCACCTGCCGCATGTCTTGGGTGTCCTTGTCGAACGTGCGTTCCGCGCCGACGGATTTCTCCTGCGCACGCGGTGCGACAGGGCGGTCATCCAATCCGCGTGCCGCCATGTACAACCCGCGCGCGCTGATGGCTGACCCCGTCGCCTGCTCAAGCGATTCCATGCTCATCTTCGCCAAGTCAGCCACGGAATCAACGCCCCATGCGTTCAGTCGTTTCTCCAAGGACGGACCGATGCCAGGTATGCCACGCAACGGCATCATCTGCACGAATTCGGCATGTCTGGCCACGGGGATCATGAGCATGCCATCCGGTTTGGCATTGGTCGAAGCCATTTTGGCGACAAGCTTGTTCGCCGCGATGCCGACGGAACAGGTGATGTGGTACCGTCTGGCGACCTGATCGCGTATCCAAGCTCCGATGGCGCGGGGACTCTTCCACCGCAGCAGCGCGCCGGAGACGTCCATATAGCATTCATCCACGGAAACCTGTTCGATGCGATCGGTGACGCGGGAGAACACCTCTGTGAAGATACGTCGGGACATCTCACGGTAGTAGTGGATGTCCACCGGCAGAAAGACGCCGTTCGGGCATAGTTTTCTTGCCCGGGAGCTTGCCATCGCCGAATTGATGCCGTATTTGCGTGCCTCATAGTTCGCCGCGGACACCACGGAACGGTTGCCGATGCCGATGATTACCGGTTTGTCGGCGTATTCCGGATGCCGCGCCACTTCGAGGGATGCGAAAAAAGCGTCCATGTCGATATGCAGCACCGTGCATCCGACCTCATCGTGACCCCAGTCACGTTTGGCCGCTGCGATTCTTGGTGCCGTGCTCATGATTCCATGATAGACAACGATTCGGCAGTTTTGGAACAAATGTTCGAATATGGCGAAACCTGCGGGCATACCGGCGTGTCGCATATCAATGAGACCGCTCGACACGGCTCACGAGTTCGAGTCCCACCGACATCACCACACGTTTTTCTCTCATTTTTTCACAATATGGTGTTTCGCACGCGGATAGATGCTATAGTTACATGCTGTTGCGTCGTAACGCAACAGTGGAGTCATGCCTGAGTGGCCGATAGGGGCACCCTGCTAAGGTGTTAGTCGTGTTTAGCGGCTCGAGGGTTCGAATCCCTCTGACTCCGCCTTGAGGGTTTTCAGAGAAATCCGGAAGCCCTTTTTTTCATGCCAAAACGGCGGAATACCAACGATTTCAAGACATACGGCGCAAACAGAGAATGTACGGAAATGTACGCCAATGCCAACATTTCCGGTACCCAGCAAGGTACCCGAGTTGGGTACCCAACAAGACAGCCGACGACCGCACTGCAAATAGGCCATCGTGTCGGCAATGGTCATGAGCGGGGGTTCAGTCTTCCTCATAATCACCCCCGTTCACGCTCACCGCAACGTCCAACAATTGAGACGCCACATCCGACGGAGTCCACGCAGACACGCCCCTATACGGCGAAACGTCCGGCCTAGAACACTTCAAACAGCTCCTAGCCTGCACAACGGCCGAACAGGGTCTTTAATGGCCCGAGTCCGCGGGTAGTGCCCGAAAAGTTACGCACTTTGGATCATGGCCGTCCATGGAGCGATGATCAGTTCGCTTCCACGAGGTTGTCATCGAACCGGGACATGTCGAGGTAGCGGCGGGTCGACCATTCGTTCGCGGTGACGTACCGGATGCGCGCGCAGACGAGCATGAGCGCGCTGTTCCCGTCGGGGAAGCCGCCCACGACGCGCGTGCGCCGGCGGATCTCCCTGTTCAACCGCTCGATCATGTTGTTCGTGCGGATGCGCCTGCGGTGCCCGTCCGGGAACTCGTCCAGCAGGTAGGTCGTCGTCTCGCCGACGCCCTCCCGCAGGCAGTTGGCGGCGGCCCTCAGCCTCCTAGACCTCATCTCCGCGGCGACTTGTTCGGCTTTGTCCAGCGCGGATTCCCGGCTTTCCATGGCGAATACCGCCTTCAGGGCGGCGGACGCCCATTCCCTGTGGATCGGCGGGACCTTGGAGAGCACGTTGCGCATGAAATGCACCATGCAGCGTTGGTACTTCGCCTTGGGCAGCATCGAGCCGACCGTGGCCACCAGTCCGGCGCACCGGTCGCCGACCACGAGCCTGACGCCCTTCAGGCCGCGTTCGATCATGCCTCTGAAGAACTGCTCCCAGCTGGCCGAGTCCTCCCTCATGCCCTCCGTGACGCCGATGACCTCGCGATGCCCCTCCGCGTTGATTCCGATGGCGACCAGGACGCTCACGTTCTCCACGTGCCCGCCCCATGAGCGCTTGTGCCACACGCCGTCCACGAACACGTACGGGTATTCGGATTCCAACGGCCTCGTGCGCCACTGGTCGATCTCCCCGTAGATCCTTTTGAGCTTGTCGCTCAATGTCTGCGAGGGCATGCGGTCTCCCCACAGCAATTGGCTGATGTCGTCGACCTGGCGGGTGCTCACGCCCGCCAGGTACATGTCGATCAGGGATTCCTCGACGCTCTGCTCGCGCCGCCGGTAGCGTTCGATCACCGCGGACTCGAACAGGGCGCCCTTGAGTTTCGGCACCTTCAGCTCGAGCCTGCCGGCCTTGGCGGTGAGCTTGCGTTCGTAGTGGCCGGCCCTGTACGCCTTCCGTCCCCCGCTGCGCTCGTATCTGGCGGCCCCGGTGATCTCGTCGGCCTCGGCGTCGAGCATCGCGTTGAGGATCTGCGTCATCTTCTCGGTGATCAGCCGGTCGAGCCTGGTCTCGAGCAGGTTCTGGTCGATCTGTATGATGTTCTCGGGCATGGTTCCGTCTCCTGGCTTCCAATCGCGGTTTTTTTGTTTTGGCGAATGAAAATCGTACACAGGACGCGGGCCATGCCCTCTTACGTCAGGGCCGGAATCCGAAAGTGCGCAAGAATTCGGGCGTTATCTTCAAGAAAGTCAAGTCACTTAACTAAATACTTAAATTTTTTGTTACGAAAGTTCTATATGCAAATATTTACGAAACTTTCGAATAAATTTAAGTATTCCAAAAGCAGGAAATTACAGGCTTCCGCCCAAACACGATTAACTGCGAAAACTATTTACGCTGTCCCTGCCAACCGAACACGCCGAACAACAGCGCAAACATATCTTCAAAACAAGACCTCAAACTACTGTGACAAGTGTCAGCAAAACATCATAGATGGCAAGAAGCTCGATATCATAATTCAG
>ENA-OQLC01001594-OQLC01001594.1-human-gut-metagenome-genome-assembly--contig:-NODE-1594-length-10020-cov-3.946897_pt1 | contig 10020 bp, 7 predicted proteins | sample MGYA00242653_ERZ504807 | MGnify/ENA primary metagenome ERZ504807 (study PRJEB26092, sample SAMD00036381) | human gut metagenome | host: Homo sapiens | study: EMG produced TPA metagenomics assembly of... | reverse complement strand
AGTCTACGAATTGCAGGATAATATCCGTCGCCTCGGTGGACCCTCCGAAGCCATCACGAAACTGGCTTTCCATCAAAGTGGAGACCCCGAATCCGCGCGCGATGGCAAAGACGATGGCGAGTATGGGCACAATGGCGAGCAGGGTGCTGTAGGTCAGCGCTGAGGCTTTATTGACAATGCGGTCTTTGTTGAAGCGGTTGACGCAGAGATAGATCGTTTTGATGATATTGTATATCGAGAACTTGGTGCGGGTGACTTCGCTTTCCGTGATCCGCCAGATATCATAGGTAATGAATTTCCATATATCGGAGAGACGCTGATTCATAGGTCTGGTATTTGAAATTAAAAAAAAAGAAAAGCAGTCAGCCTATAAGCCGAGTTCTGTACCCTGAATAAATCAAGGTGCCTGTCATTTATCTGAGTGGGGTGTCACCACGCCACTTTAGCGGTCTACCCTCCGACATGGAGCGAGCAGCTCTCATAACGCCGGTTTACATGACCTTACAACTCCTAAGACGTACAGCCCGATATGTCACCATACGGCTGGTGGGCTCTTACTCCACCTTCTCACCCTTACCTCTCCCCGGAGGGAGGGGCGGTTCTTTTCTTCTACGTTACTCTACCCTCACGGACAGCTTTCTGTTAGGAAGTAGGATGCTCTGTGTTGCCCGGACTTTCCTCATACGCGCAAGGCGCAAGCGACAAACCGACCAACTGCTTTAGGACGGCAAAGATAGGGAAAATAAATGAAAAATGTGTGTCTATTTTGGAAATGTTTCGTAGCTTTGCTAACACTAACAACCCCCATAATCAATGTAGCCTATGAAAAAGTTATCCTCTGTTTTGGTTTTATTTCTCTTTATACCCTTTTTTACGTTTGCTTCGCTAGTCGGTGACCGTACTATTCCTGTAGAAGTGGCACAACTTTCTGACAGTTTGAAACGTATGTATGCTCCGGACAAGCGTGTGGCCTTGTTCGATGTAGATTATTCTTTTGCCGGTAAAAACGTAATGCTGCGTGGTGTTACAACTTCAGCTGAAGCGAAAGCTGCATTGTTGCAGGGATTGGCAAAAGCAGATTATAAAGTAATGGATTGTATCCAGGTGCTTCCTGACGTGAAAGGATTGGAAGGAAAGACGTACGGTATTATCAATGTGTCTGTGGCCAACCTGCGTGCGGCTCCCGATTTTTCTTCGGAAATGATGACGCAGGGATTAATGGGGATGCCCGTACATGTGTTGCAGCGCGACGGCTGGGTTCACATTCAGACTCCCGATAATTACATTGCATGGGTACATCGTGTGGGTGTGCATCTTGTGAATGAAGCGGAAATGGCTGCATGGAACAATGCCGAAAAAATTGTGGTAACGGCTCATTACGGCTTTGTCTATTCCAAGCCGGACCGGACTTCACAGACAATCTCGGACGTGGTGGCAGGCAACCGTTTTAAATGGGACGGAAGCAAAGGGGCTTTCTATAAAGTGATTTATCCCGATGGCCGCCAAGGATATATCTCCAAATCCATAGCCATGCCCGAAAAGAAATGGCGCTCCGGCTTGAAACAGGATGCAGCCGATATTATCCGCACTGCACGCACAATGATAGGAATACCTTATCTTTGGGCGGGGACTTCATCGAAAGGGGTGGATTGCAGCGGATTCGTGCGTACTATACTTTTTATGCACGACATCATTATCCCGCGTGACGCTTCCCAGCAGGCTTACGTAGGTGAACATATTGACATTGCGTCCGACTTTTCCAATTTGCAGCCGGGCGATCTGATATTCTTCGGCCGTAAAGCAACTGCGGAACGTAAGGAACGGGTGGTACACGTAGGGATGTATATCGGCGGCAAGCGTTTCATTCACTCACAGGGGGATGTGCATATCAGCAGTTTTGATCCGTTGGACGAACTGTTTGATGAGTACAACCTCGGGCGTTTGTTGTTTGCCACGCGCGTGTTACCTTATATAAATAAGAAGACGGGACTGAATACGACAGCAACAAATGAGTATTATGAATGAACTGATAAAAAATCAATAACATGCAAAACAGAAGAGAGTTTTTAAAGACCGCTGCCTTTGCCGCATTAGGCTCGGGCATGGCTATCAATGGCGTATTGGCAAGTGAAAGGGTAGCGCCTGCATTGTTCAACATCAATAAAAGCGGCGTTGTGCCCAGAATGAAGCTGCGTTTCTTTCCTTATGAGCTGAAACTGCGCCATGTCTTTACGGTGGCTGCCTATTCGCGCACCACTACTCCTGATGTGCAGGTTGAAATAGAGTATGACGGAATCATCGGTTATGGAGAAGCCTCCATGCCTCCTTACTTGCAGCATGAGTTGGGCACAATGGACAGTGTGCTGGCTTTTCTGAAAAAGGTGCAGGATGTTATCGGACAGTTTACCGATCCTTTCCGGCTGGAAGATATTTTGGGTTATATAGACACGCTCTCGGCAGGGGATGCGGCGGCAAAAACAGCGGTGGATATCGCTTTGCATGATTTGGTGGGTAAATTGTTGCAGGCTCCTTGGTATAAAATATGGGGACTGGACAGGGAGAAAACACCTTCTACCACATTTACCATTGGCATTGACACAGCCGATGTAGTGCGTGAAAAGACAAAAGAATGTGCCGGACAATTCAATATACTGAAAGTGAAGCTGGGGCGCGACAACGATAAGGAGATGATTGAGACGATCCGTTCGGTTACGGATCTTCCTATTGCCGTTGATGCCAATCAGGGTTGGAAAGATAAGCGCCATGCACTCGACATGATTCATTGGCTGAAGGAAAAGGGCATTGTTATGGTAGAGCAGCCTATGCCCAAAGAGCAATTGGACGATATTGCATGGGTGACCGGGCAAAGTCCGTTACCGATATTTGCAGATGAGTCCATTCAGCGTTTAAAAGACATCGTGGGACTGAAAGATGCTTTTACCGGCATCAATATCAAGTTGATGAAGTGCACCGGCATGCGTGAGGCATGGAAAATGGTGACGTTGGCGCGTGCTTTGGGGATGAAAGTGATGGTGGGCTGCATGACTGAAACTTCCTGCGCCATTTCTGCCGCTTCGCAACTTTCTCCGGCGGTGGACTTTGCCGATCTGGATGGCAGCCTGCTGATAGCCAATGACCGTTTCAAGGGTATGGAAGTCGTGAAGGGGAAGATTACATTGCCGGATCTGCCGGGTATCGGAGTAGTGAAGATATAGAAAACACAGAGAATATTTGTAATTCATAATTTATAATTCAAACTCGTAATTCATGAAGAATCTGCTATACACTGTCTTTTTGTTTGTTTTTGTTTCTGCTTGCGGCACGAAGTCGGAAAACAAACCATATAGTTGGGACGATGATTTGCACCAGCGTCTGCTTACAGACTTTTGCCTGACGGAATCACAGGTGAAGGACTATATCAGGAAGTACCTTCCCGATGTCACCGATGAGCAAATGAGGCAATGGGAAGCATCCAATGCTTTGGAGTATATGATGCTGGACGGTGAGAAGCGCTATTTCCGCAATGCCGGTCCCAATTTGTTTCGTGTGGATTCAGCCTGTTATGATGTGAAAATAGCTAAGGAAGGCACTGCGCTGAGTGGGAGCGAGAAGGTGAATAAAGAGAATCTGCCGGAAATCATTACTGCTGTGCAGAAGGATGGCAAGGCGATTGCTGTTCCTAAACGGATGCGCGTTACCTATACATTGACGGTGGATACTAATGCTGTTCCTGCCGGAAAACTCATCCGCTGCTGGTTGCCCTATCCCCGCAAAGATCAGGCACGCCAGCGGGATGTGAAGTTTGTTTCTGCCAGTGAGCCGGAATATGTTTTCTCTCCGCAAGACTGCCGGCACAGTACGCTCTACATGGAGAAACGCGCCGTAAAGGGCGAGCCTACGGTATTTTCCGAAACATTCGAATACACCTCTTGTGGAGAGTGGCACAATCTGCGGCCCGAAGATGTCCGTCCTTATGACACGACTGCTCCCCTTTATAAAGAATATACCGCCGAACGGGAGAAGCATATCGTTTTCTCGCCGCGTCTGCGTGAGTTGGCTGCCAGACTGACAGCAGGTGAAACGAATCCGTATTTAAAGGCAAAACGCATCTTCTGTTGGATTAACGATAATTTTCCCTGGGCGTCTGCACGCGAGTATTCCACGATTGAGAATATCCCGGAGTACGTATTGGACAACCGTCATGGAGACTGCGGACAGGTCAGTCTTTTATTCATCACCTTGTGTCGTATCAGTGGTATTCCTGCGCATTTCCAGAGTGGGTTTATGATGCATCCTCGTGCCTGGAACCTGCACGACTGGGCGGAAGTGTACTTTGAAGGGGTGGGGTGGGTGCCCGTCGATCAGTCATTCGGCATGCCGGCTTTCGCCCGTAATGCTGATGAGAAGTTTTTCTTCTTGGGTGGCATTGACTCTTGGCGTATGATTGTGAATACTGATTACGGCATGCCGTTGGTTCCCGAAAAGAAGTATCCGCGCAGTGAAACTGTGGATTTCCAGCGTGGAGAGGTAGAGTGGGAAGGAGGGAATCTTTACTTTCCGCAATGGAGCTACCACATGGAGATTGATTATCTCAACTATTAGGGAGTGTGATGCGTTTTTGTTTTGTCTATCTGTCAGTCTTTTAACAAACTGCAATCGTGCATAAATGCTAATTTGTCAGTCTCTGTCGTTAACCGCTGTTAAGTCCCAAATATTCACTGTTAAAAGAGAACAAAAAAGAGTGACAAGCGGAATAACTGAACGATTTTTGTCGTTATTTTAACGTCAGAATGTTAAATGAGATTTGAATATTAACAATTAAAAGAGAATAAGAGTAGTATGAAACAGACAACAAAAAACATCCTTGGAGTTGCAGCCGTTGTGATTCTTAGTTCAGGAGTGGCCGGTGTTACCACTTATAAGATGCTGAATAAGGAAAAACCTGCTACATTTAGCGAGTTGTTCGAACAGAACCCTAATAATTTACAGTTGGCTGCTTATAATGCAACGGATGCGCAGCCTGTCGATTTGACACAGGCGGCAGAGAATTCGGTTCATGCTGTGGTACATATACGCGCTAAGCAGTTGAGCAAGACTCAAACCGTACAAGGCATGCCTGATATTTTTGATTTCTTCTTCGGTGATGGCCGCGGACAGCAGCGTCAGATACAGACCCAACCGCGTGTAGGCTTTGGCTCCGGTGTGATTATTTCTAAAGACGGTTATATCGTGACCAACAATCACGTGGTTGAAGGCGCCGATGAGATTACCGTAAAGCTGAATGACGACCGCGAATTGAAAGGACGGATCATCGGTACCGACCCTAGTACGGACCTTGCCCTGATTAAAATAGAAGGTGATGATTTCCCCACAGTACCGGTAGGCAATTCCGACGAATTGAAAATTGGCGAATGGGTATTGGCGGTAGGTAATCCGTTCAACCTGAACTCCACCGTTACAGCCGGTATTGTGAGCGCGAAAGCTCGTGCCATCGGCACTACTGCATCCAATGGACAGGCTGCAAATATCCAGTCTTTCATTCAGACGGATGCTGCCATCAATCAGGGTAACAGTGGTGGTGCATTGGTTAATGCGAGAGGTGAACTGGTAGGCATCAATGCTATGCTCTATTCACCGACAGGGGCCTATTCCGGTTACGGTTTCGCAATTCCCACCAGCATCATGACAAAAGTTGTGGCTGACTTGAAACAGTTTGGTACAGTGCAACGCGCTTTGCTGGGCATCACCGGTACTACACTGGGCACGGACCTGCAAATGGACGAAAGACTGGCAGAGGAAATGAAGAAGAAGGCCGATGAACTTGGAGTGAACGAAGGGGTATTGGTTGCTGAGGTTGGGGAAGGGGGTTCTGCTGCCGGAATATTGAAGTCGGATGACGTTATCATTGGTCTTGGCGGTAAGAAGGTGCATAAGTTCAGCGACCTGCAGGAGGCTTTGGCTAAACATCGCCCAGGTGACAAGGTGAAAGTCAAAGTGGTTCGTGACAAGAAGGAGAAGGAATTTGAGCTGACCTTGAAAAACTCTCAAGGCAATACGAAAGTTGTGAAAGATGCCGGAATGGAACTTCTGGGCGCAGCCTTCAAGCCTGTATCTTCTGAACTGAAGAGACAACTTAACCTGGGTTATGGTTTGGAAGTGACCGGAGTGTCCAACGGTAAAATGGCAGATGCCGGTATTCGCAAGGGATTCATAATCCTCAAGGCGAACAATGTGCAGATGAAGTCGGTGGAGGACTTGGAGAAAGTGCTGAAAGCTGCCACTCAGTCTCCCGATCAGGTATTGTTCATCACCGGTATGTTCCCATCGGGTAAGCGTGCAAGCTATGCGGTGGATTTAACTCAGGAATAATCGAAACAGGTAAATAGGTAAGAAGATTGTAATATTAGCAAAGAAAGACGAAAAAGAGGGTGTTGGCAAATACTTGTCAATACCCTCTTTGTTATGTAGTCAAGGTATAAATAAGGTGAAAAAGTTCAGGCAAGTTTGTTTGTAATAAATAATTTGTCGTAACTTTGCAACCCAAATCTGTATTATAAGAATGAGACAACTAAAAATTACCAAAAGTATCACTAACAGAGAGAGTGCTTCTCTCGACAAGTATTTGCAGGAAATCGGTCGCGAAGACCTCATTACAGTCGAAGAAGAGGTAGAGCTCGCTCAGCGCATCCGCAAGGGTGACCGTGTTGCACTGGAGAAATTAACACGTGCCAATCTGCGTTTCGTTGTATCTGTAGCCAAACAGTACCAGAACCAGGGTTTGAGTCTGCCCGACTTGATTAACGAGGGCAATTTAGGACTGATTAAGGCTGCCGAAAAGTTCGATGAGACACGTGGTTTTAAGTTCATCAGTTATGCAGTATGGTGGATACGTCAGTCCATTTTGCAGGCTTTGGCAGAGCAGTCGCGTATTGTGCGTCTTCCTTTGAATCAGGTAGGTTCACTGAATAAAATCAGTAAGGCTTTCTCTAAGTTCGAGCAGGAAAACGAACGCCGTCCGTCTCCCGAGGAACTTGCCGATGAACTGGAAATCCCTGTTGATAAAATCTCTGATACGCTGAAGGTTTCCGGCCGTCATATTTCGGTGGATGCACCTTTTGTTGAAGGAGAAGATAACAGCTTGCTTGATGTGCTGGTCAATGACGACTCTCCTATGGCCGACCGCTCTTTGGTGAACGAGTCTCTTGCGAGGGAAATTGATAGAGCTCTTTCTACGTTAACCGATAGGGAAAAAGAAATCATACAGATGTTTTTCGGTATCGGACAGCAGGAAATGACATTAGAGGAAATCGGCGACAAATTCGGCTTGACCCGTGAGCGTGTGCGTCAGATTAAGGAAAAAGCAATCAGAAGATTAAGACAAAGTAATCGTAGTAAATTGCTCAAATCTTATTTGGGATAAATAAGAAATATCAGTTTCCGACAAATAGAAGGAATTAAAAACCGTACGTCTTTAGTAGGCGTGCGGTTTTTTTTATATCTTTGCCCCATTGATAATTCATAACTTATAACTCATAACTCAATGAAATACGTTCGTATACTTTGTGCCGTAGCTTTGGTTTTTGCGTTGTGTTCGGCTTTTACAATGAAAGATAAGGAAAAGGCTGTATATGCTTTTGGGGTGGCGGCTTCTTTCAATGACTCCATCGTATATTATACAGACATCCAGGTATTGGACAGCGTAGAGCTGGATAAGAATGGATTCTTGCCCAAACGTGATTTATACACTTACCAGCTTAAGAACTATCTGGAGTACAATCTGAAGAAACCTGATTATACTTGCATGATTTATTTCGCTGAAAACAAGAAAAAGTTGGAAAAAGAGGCTGTAAAGGTAAAAGGCAAGTATAAAAAGAGTAAGCATATGGTTTTGCAGGTGGTGAAGCCTGAGGCTTTCACATTTGCAAAACCGCAGGAATAAGATTTCAAGTATGAAAACAAAACTATATCTTCTTTTTTTCTTCGTTTTCCCCTTGTTCATGTCGGCGTGTCGTGGTGATGACCCGATACCTGATCCTCCGGTTGATGGGAAACGTACTGTGCTGGTATATATGGCAGCGGATAATAGTATAAATCCATTGGCTAGCTTTACGGATGGGGATTTGGAGGAATTGAAAGCTGGGATGGCTTCAATTGATAATACATCTGATATGCATTTATTGGTGTATATAGATACGGGATTTCCTCGTTTGATTGAAATTGAAAATAAAGGTGGTACTGTTGTTGAAACAATAGTCAAAGAATACGAAGATAGAAATTCGTGCGGAGTCGCTGAGACGCAAGAGGTATTCAATGATGTGTTTGGGAATTCTTTATATAAAGCGGAAAGTTATGGTTTGATTTATTGGTCGCATGGGGAAGGATGGATACCTACTCCATTGCCTTCTACTCGCTGGATAGGAAATGATAAGACTGGAGGAGGGCATTATATGAATATTGAGGACTTGAAGTTAGTATTACAGAACGCTCCTCATTTTGATTTTATTATGTTTGATGCTTGCTTTATGCAGTCGGTGGAAGTCGCGTATGAGTTGCGTGATTGTTGCGATTACTATATTGGTTTCCCTGCTGAGAATCCTGGTCCTGGTGCTGCCTATGATAGAATGTTTCCATTTATATTTCAGAAAGGTGCAGCGGTAGAAATGGCTATTGGGACTTTTGCTGCTTATGATGAAATTTATACTGGAAAAATAGGAAGTAATAGCAATTGGACAATGGGCACTGCTATAGATGTGCTGAAATCTTCTGAGCTTGAGAACTTAGCTGCTGCTACAGCAAATGCTTTGTCGGGAGTGACAGCAGATAGAGAAGTTCTTCGGTCATCGGTCTTTGATTATGATCAGCGTAAAGTAGGATCGTCTTATTATGTAGGCTATTATGATTTCGTAGAAATGATGGAAAAACTCGTTGTGGATGAAGTTGCCTTGGATGAATGGAAGCAAGCATATGATGCAGCTTCTGTCTGTTGGAAAAAAACGCCGATGATTTATTCGATGTCTGTTGGTATGTTCTCCATGAAGCGGGCAAATGGGGTTAGCCATTATATACCTTCCACTGCCACTTCTGCTGCTGCTCAAGCTGCTAATGCCGCTTATCGTTCTACCTTATGGTATAGTGCTGTCGGTCTTGCTCGGCTTGGTTGGTAAGCTTATAAAAACTTGCATACTGAACGGATTATTATAGGTGTAAAAACTTGTAATAATCCGTTTTTTTATGCCTATTCTTATTAAAAATGAGTCTTTTAATAATATTTTCCTTTGGAAATTATGTTTTATTGAAAATAATTATTTTCTTTGCATCGTCAAACTTAAAAAACGAAGAATTATGAAATATGTAATCATTGGCGGTGTAGCAGGTGGAGCCACGGCAGCCGCCCGACTGAGAAGAGTGGACGAAATGGCTGAAATCCTTTTATTGGAGAAAGGCCCTTACATCTCGTATGCTAATTGTGGTTTACCTTATTATATAGGTGGAGTGATAGCAGAGCGCGAGAAGCTGTTGGTACAGACACCCGAATCTTTCGGCAAGCGCTTCCGCATTGATGTGCGTGTGCAGAATGAAGTAATCGCCATCCATCCCAAAAACAAGACCGTTACCATACGCAATGTGGAAGGCAAGGAGTACGACGAAAGCTATGACAAACTTTTGCTTTCTCCCGGTGCCAACCCCGTGAAGCCCCCCTTGGAAGGCATTAATTCCGAAGGCATCTTCACGTTGCGCAATGTAGAAGATACCGACCATATCAAGGCTTATATCTCGGACAAGCAGGTGAAACGCGCCGTGGTGGTAGGTGCCGGTTTCATCGGATTGGAAATGGCGGAGAACCTGCATCATGCCGGTGTTCATGTGTCTGTAGTCGAAATGGGTAATCAGGTGATGGCGCCTATCGACTTCTCTATGGCGGCACCTATTCATCAGCATTTGTTGCAGAAAGGCGTCTCTCTCTATCTGGAAGAAGGAGTAACCCATTTCAAACGTACGGACAACGGAATCACCGTATTC
>ENA-OQLC01001591-OQLC01001591.1-human-gut-metagenome-genome-assembly--contig:-NODE-1591-length-10036-cov-3.629682_pt1 | contig 10036 bp, 9 predicted proteins | sample MGYA00242653_ERZ504807 | MGnify/ENA primary metagenome ERZ504807 (study PRJEB26092, sample SAMD00036381) | human gut metagenome | host: Homo sapiens | study: EMG produced TPA metagenomics assembly of... | reverse complement strand
CCCATACATCATCAGTATTTGGGCATTCTGCCTTGTCTGCCTTGCTTGTATCAAGATTTTCAGGATAAGCCTATTAAGTATTTTGGGAAACGGTGTCTATTTTTTGCTTTTGATACCCATCGGGATATGCGGGTATTATGTCAATGAAATATTCTTATTCAAGGGGGACAAATACAGGAAATATTTCGCCGAGTTTGACAAAAAGAAAAGGTATCTGCTCTACTACGGCATCTATGTCGTTTCCCTGATTATACGGTTAGCGACATTCTATTTATTGCTCGCCAGCGCATGAGGGAAGACAAATTGAAAAGTAAAAATAATTATGAGCTATATTGAAGCAGAACGATTGGGAAGAGTTCTTATATGGGTATGGAACAGATGTATAAAGAAAACTGCCATTCCTTACAAGGAAATTGACTTTCATTATTCGGATTGGGTCTTTCTCCTGACAGGTCTTGTCTTTTTTGGAATTGTGCTGGGTATGACCCTGCTTTATTTTGCATTTTGGAGAACATAATTCATCGACTATATATGAGTAAAAGAATAAAAAAAACAGATAACTATTTTGAACGAGTGAAGCAACGTGCCAACCGGACGAATTACAGGTATTATTTTTTTGATTACCTGTACTTCAAAGGTGAGCAAGGTCATAAAATGAGGTCCCGATGTTCAGGGGTACTCATGCTATCCTTATATTGGTGGTTTATAATAGAAATCCCGTGTATTCCGCTATTTGACAGAAACTTGCCACATACATGGTATTTGTTATGTTGTATGGGAATGTTTCTTTTTCCTGTCTTGTTTTGCCTTGTTAGGTATCGAAAAGATAGAACATCTGCATTAGTAAACCATTATCGTCATTCGTCCAAAAATAAGATTACGATAACTTTGCTACTATTACTTCCTATGGTATTATGTGGATTTGAGCTATGGCTATTAGCTAAGTTGGGATGGATTATTTGTAAATGGTGTTAGAATACAATCCGGTGTATATATAAGGTATATTGTTTATTTGTAAAGAAGTAGAGAATGAAAACGAAATTAAAATACCCGATATTCAGCTTTGCCCCCAAAGGCTTGGCTATGGATTATAGGATAGAAGATTGAGCATATGAGGACAAGAGAATATTCGACAGATGAGCTGTTGCTAATCGCCAACAATGTAACCGGCGAATATACCGACAAGCAGGTGCGGCAGGCAAAGCTGGAACTGTACAACCGAGGCGTGGACGACAAGGTGATCGCCGACATCATGGAAGAGAAGGAGGAAGCCTTCATGCGACGGCTGGATGCCGCCGCACGTGCTGAGAAAGCCCGCATGGACAAACAGAACGAGAAGAACAGGAATGTCAGTTACCGGTGGTGGGAAATGCTCGTCATATTTATATTTGCACCGTTCTATCTGTGCAGGCAGCACTATCTGCCAAGCGACTTCTTCCCCAAACTGAAACAGCTGAAAGCCGAAAAGTATGATTTGAAATTCAGGCAACGGATCATCTGTCTGCTTGCCGGAGATATGGTCTGGATTTTCATCTACTGGGTGTATTATTCCTTTGTAAAGAATTAAAGGATGAGATGAAATCCCTAATTCCATTTCCAGACACGGAAGCATTTCCGGCGAAAAACGGAAGCGGTTACCGGTCTATGGCGGTTATCTTTGCAGGATTTCATACATTACCGATTTATCCATTAAAAACACATTATCATGGAAACGAAGTTTATCGAACAGCTGGTGATGACCGTACCGGAATCACTGAGAGAAACAACCCTTGCCCTCCAAACGGAAGTGGAGGAACTGCTAAAGGCGAAAAGTACGAAAAAATTCCTTGTACTGGAACCCTATTCCCGGAACACGGAACTGTGCCGCCATATCCTGCGGCGTATGGAAAAACTGCCCGAACTGCCTTCCGTGTCATGCAAAGAGTACCGGCCATTGCTGATGCTGCTCTCCCTCTCCAAAGAGGTGGAGATACAGAACGACCTGCTGCACCATTTCGTCGAGCCTTACCGGAAAGCGTACCGCACGCCGGAGATGCTCTATCTGTGCGAGGTGCTGTACCATACCGGCACTCCACAACCCCTGTACAACATGTGTAATGAGGTATGCGACTACTTCTTCGTGGAACGGCGCAAACAGATCAGCCGGCAGTACACACCGCTTACCGAGCTGGATTTCCAGTTTGCCGAGAAACGGCTGAAGCCGCTGTATGCCGCCGTGTTCCGAATGAAGGTGAACCGCTACAGCTACCGGACGCACAGTGTGGAGGAACTCGCCGGAATGTTCTGCATGAGCGTTTCGACCTTCCGTGACAAGTTCCGCAAGATCTACCACCGCCCGGCCAACAGATGGCTCCAGGAACAACGTATCGGACAGATACGGCGGGACTTGAAATATTACTATGACCGTCCGCTAATGGAAATAGCCGAGAAGAACGGATTCGCATCGGCCAACCGTTTCTGGGAGTTCTGTACGGAACAGATGAAGCAAAGTCCGAGCGAGCTGCACAAGGATCTGTACGATGAACTGTGCAAGGAACGCCGTAAGTTCTATCTGGGCGAATAGACACCGGCATTTTCGGCGAAAAGCGGAACAGGCATGTCGGGCAAAGCGCTTACATTGAAGCCATTTTCATACTTAAACGAAAAAACATTATGAAATTATTCAATGTTACCCCTTATCTCCTGTTGCTGGAACAAGAGAACAGCAACGAGGAAACACTGTCGAAAGCCAATGCCGAGTTCGTAAAGGAAGTGTACGAGCTGCAACGTGCGGAGAACGACATCACCATTGTCCTTTTCCAGCTGCAATACCTGAGTTGCAGGCTGGTCATCCTGCGCGAGCATTACCGCACGGCACAGAAGGAACATCTGATCTGCTACTCCTATATCATCGGCACTCTGACCTATCTGGAAGGGATGCAAGCCCACTGCAAGTTCGCCTATGAGATACATCCGGCGGGTGCGGATGTTTCCACCGTACCGGCCGGAACCCCTCCGGTCATCTGGACATCGGAAGTGATAAATCTGATAGAGTTGCTGTACGCCTGCCACGAACTGAAACTGTTCAACGGCGGTGATGTCACGCTGAAGCGTGTGGTGGAACACGTGTGCGGACTGCTGGGACTGGATGTGAAGAACGCTTCGAGCTACTACGCACGGATACGCAGGCGAAAGGCGGACGAGCGTACCTACTTCATCGACCGCCTGCGTGAAGTGCTGCTCAAACGGATGGAAGAAGATGACGAGAAACATTACCATAGAAGGTAATCCGATTTCCGGAACGAACGGAATCCCCTGCAAGCCATAGCCGCTTACAGGGGATTTTTTCCGTTCGGCGCATCGTCATTTGTTCAGTTCCAGAAGGTGCTTGAGGGCGGGATCGCTGGCGATGCGTTCCAACTCGTCGGCCACGATCCGTTTGACATCCTCCTTAATCCGGTTGTAGTTTTCCTGTACCATTTCCTTCATGTGATCCACTCCGTCATCGTCCACGAAGCCGGTGATAACGGGTATCTTCTGATATGCCTTCTCCTCTTCGGCTATTTTCCCGGCATCGACGACAATCTCGCAGTGGAAGATTTTCTGCTCAATCCTCTCCCCGAAATTGTCGGCTACGGAGCCGACGAACATCCCCTGTGTCAGCCCGCTGATCTTGCTGGGTGGAATGAGGCTGTCCATTTGGGTGGATATGGAGGTGGAAACGTCCTGTCGGTTGATGGAGATGGAGTGGCGTTTCTGAAGTATCTTGCCGAACCTCTCGCTGAGGGTTTTTGCCGTTTCCCCTACGACCTGTCCCGAAAATATGTTGCCTACCGTGTTGATGATCACCTTCGCCTCCTTGTCGGTATAGTCACGGATAAGCTGGCTGAAATCCTGAAAACCGAGCAGCACGGCGACCTTGTTGCTGCGTGCGGTGGCTATCAGGTTATCCAGCCCCTTGATGAAAATGGTGGGCAACTCATCAATGATGATGGAGCTTTTCAGCCTGCCCTTCTTATTGACAATCTTTACAATACGGCTGTTGTACAGGCCGAGCGCAGCACCATAGATCGCCTGCCGGTCGGGATTGTTGCCTATGCAGAGGATTTTCGGCTCGTCGGGATTGTTGATGTCCAAAGAGAACTCGTCGGCAGACATCACCCAATAGAGTGCCGGCGAAATCATACGGGACAGGGGAATCTTCGCACTGGCGATCTGTCCCATGAGCTGGTCGGCGGCTCCCGCCAGCCACGCATCGAGGAAAGGACTGAGGTAGTTCTCCAGTTCGGGATAGGAGGACATGATGGGAAAGATCTGCTCGTAAGGCTTGTTGAGGAACTCGACGGCATGGGGGAAGGTGCAATACCTGCCGTCCTTGTACACCCGCAGAAACCAGATGATGGCGGCAAAGAGAATGGTGGGCGACTCAACGAAGAAATCGCCCTGCTTCGCCGCCCACGACCGGTTGAGATTGAGCATGATGCTGTACGAACTCTCGTAAGCATCGGAGATGTCGGTCATGAACTTCGGGTTGAGGGGATTGCAGCGGTGGCTGCGTGAGGGATCGTCGAAGTTGATGACATAGAACTTCGGCGGCACTTTGTACCCCTCCAAATGGTTGAGCAGGTGATTGTAAGCAATGGTGGAGAGGTCGGGAAACTTGAAATCGTAGATATAGGCGGCATAGCCTTTCTCTATCTGCTGCTTGATATAGGAATTTACCACTGCAAAAGACTTTCCCGAACCGGGCGTTCCCAGTACGATGGAGGCACGGAAAGGATTCACGACATTGATCCAGCCGTTGTTCCACTTCTTGCCATAATAGAACCGTGTCGGCAGATTTACAGAATATTCGTTTTCGATAAGTCTTGTTTCCTGCATGAAACTTTCGTTCTCGTTGTTGAACACATCGTCCATAAGGTCCTGTTTGAGAAGGCGGGAGATCCATACACCGGCGGCGAGCAGGCAGAGATAGCCGACGGCAATAGTGAGTATATAAAAGGCGGTGCGTGCCATTAACGGTACGGACAGGCTGAGCAGCCACCAGTTGAAAAAGAAGAGGACAACACCTGCGGAAAGGGCTGTCCAGATATGCGCCCATTTGATTTTTTCCTCCTTTACACCCTTCGTGCCCAGACACGACAGGGCAAGGAAGGTAACGGAGAAAAGCTTTGTCCAAAGGATGGAGCCGAACAACCCGGTCGTGCGCTGGAAGTTCAGCAGAATCCTGTCCACCACTCCGATACTGACATTCCACTCCCGGATGGCCGGATAGCAGAACCAATAGATATTGACAACTACGAACAACACGCTGAGGGCACGCATAAAGTCCATGACTTTCGCCAGTCCCCTGAGATCATCTTCTTGTGACATAATACTGAGTTTTAAAAAGTTATCTTCTTGATAATTATGTAATACGGGTTCAGTCCTGACGGCCGTAACGCCGACGGCGTTTCTTCTTGTCGGGCTTCAGTAGCCTGGGATGCCGGGGGACATAGTTCAGCTCCGGCTCCATGCCGGAAAGCAACCCTCCCAGAATTTTCTCCCCGTTTCCGGAAACCACAGCGGACGGAACGGACGGCAGAAGTGGCGGCAGGAGATCTTGCGGCCGCTCCTGAAAGCATCTGTCCAGCGTGTTCGCCGAAAACTCCTTGCCCAGACGTGAGCCGTTAAGTACGGTGCGGCTGCGGTGGTCTATAAAGGTAACGCCGTAAATCCTGCCGGTTTCGTTGCGGCGGAGAACCAAGTCTATCTGTTCTTTCGCCAGCCGGCTACGGAAATCCCGTTCGTCCACGGACCGGCGCAAAGCTTCGGCCACTAACGGCCGAAGCCGTTCACGGCACGGGTCGGACTTGATTCTTGCGGCGGATTCCCGCATCTTCCTATCCAACTGCTGTGCACCGGCCGTTCTTCCCAGCCGGGAGGACTTTATGGGAGTGGCCACCGTTTCGCCGTTGCCGTCCAAAGCGGTATAGAGTATGCCGTGATAGGTGCGTCCGCCAATTTCCCCCTTCACTTCTTCCACTCCTATATTATACAGGGAAAGCAGGGCACGGAGTTCGCCCATTGTGCGGAAGCTGTAAAGCTCGAGCAGGGGTTTGAGGGTACAGGCGATCTGCCGTTTGATGTCCCCTTTGGCAACATCTACCGGCTTCAGCTGCCACTCTTCGCCTTTCTTCCGGCCTTCCGCCGGATGCAGGCCGTATTTCTGCTCCAGAAGTTCGGTAATCTCCTTGCTGCGACGGTATTCGAACTTGTCGGATACTTTCCTTCCCTCACTATCGACACGCAGGGAAACGATGTGGATATGATGCCGGCCGATGTCCTCGTGCTTGAAGACAAGATAGGGCTGGTTGCCGTAACCGAGCCGCTGCATGTATTCCCTGCCGATTTCCGCCAGCTGTCCGTCGGTCAGCACGTCGTCGGGATGCGGGTTGAGGGAGATGTGTATGACCGGCTTCTCGGTGCGGTAATGGTTCGGCATCCATTCGAGAAACTGCCTCACGGATTCATCCGGACGGAAACGCCCGTCTTCGGGATAACGGAGGAGATGTGCCGAAAGGACTTTCGCACCGCCTTCATCGACCTTGTTCTGGTTGTAGGCCAATGCACCGTACAAGTTCTTACCCACGCTGATCCTGGCTACCATGTGAGGCGAGTTTTTGGGAAAGTTCGACAATCCGGCGGTTCAGCTCCACGAGTTCAAGGGTGAGCTTTTCAAGTCTGTAAAGCAGTGCCAACGCTTTCTTTTCGGTGAAATGGATGTGCAACTCCTTGACTGCCTGATTGTAATTCACTCCTATAGCACGGAACTGCCGGAACAGTTCCGTGAGCTTGGCCACATACTCCATTGTGGCACGGTCTGTCCGGATCACCCTGAACTCCTCGTTAAAGATCCGTGCGGCGATGAACTTGGATTTGGACAACAGGCCGGACTGCTCAAACATGGTGAGAAACCGTGCATGGTCGGCTTCGTCCAGATTGACGGTTTCACGGCGGACGGCCGGGTTCGACTTGGGCAATCTGCCCCCTTTTCCCCGTGTGCGGGGACGCTTTTTCTCGTTGTTCATATATACGTTTTTTATGTGGTATAATTCCACCGGATGGCATTGCCGCCGTCTGTTTCTCCCCCACAATTTGCGACTTCGGAGCAAATTGCAGCCCCCTGCAAGGGCAAGCGTTTTTTGCTGCAAAACGGAGTGGTGCTGCAAAAAACACAGCTTGCTATGTTCGGGCGAACATAAATCTTTCCTCTCCGAAGAGGAAAGAGCGCTTTCGGGGGAAAGCGGGGATTGACGACCGACGAAGGCAAACAGCCCACTTCCGGTTGGATGCCGCAAAGTTAGGAAGTGATATAATCAGTTGTATATCACCAATATTAGCCACATTATGCCAAATAGAAGCCACTAGTACACACAGGTGGAACAGGAGGAAAAACGGGCGGCCGATGATGGCTGAACCAACGGCTGAGAATGTGCCTGAATGGGATGCGTAATGGCGGACTGAATGCCCAACCGGTCAGATAACCAATCAGACGGTCAGCCGTTGCAACGTTGGTGCGGTCGTCCGGCTGACCAGCCAACCAAGCGGATAACCTTTTGTTCGGGCAACCTGTTCATCGGTCGGTTGTTTCCTTGGCTGATTATCCGACAGGCAATACAATCCAATAATATCATGTATGGTCGGACAAGTATCCTATTGGCCAATCAGACGGACAATACTTCGGTCGGTCGGCTGTTCAGTCAGCCATTCCACGTCAGGAGCCGGCCACTCGAACCCCTCCGTTCCCAAACCATGAATTCCCCTTCTTTTTCCTTCTTTATTTGCGGCGTTGATTCAAAAGTATCATTTGTAAACAAACTGCATCATGGAAAAAGAAACACTCTTTATCGCCTTTTCCACGCAAAAAGGCGGAGCGGGAAAAACAACGCTGACCGTGCTGGTGGCAAGTTACCTGCACTATGTGAAAGGGATGAATGTAGCGGTGGTGGATTGCGACTACCCGCAACACAGCATTGCCGAGATGAGAAAACGTGACCTGAAAACGGTCATGGAGGACGAGCATTACAAACTGATGGCGTACAGGCAACTGCAACGGATAAGGAAGAAAGCCTATCCGATAGCGGAGAGTACGGCTGAGGATGCTGTCGCAAAGGCGGACGAACTGCTGGAAAAGATGCCGGAAACGGACATCGTGTTCTTCGACCTGCCGGGCACGGTAAACAGTACGGGCGTGTTGAACACGCTGGCGAACATGGACTATGTCTTTTCCCCCATTGCCGCCGACAGGGTGGTAATGGAAAGCACACTCCGCTTTGCGAGCCGGCTGAATGACACGCTGATCGCTACGGGCAAGACGAATATCAAAGGTCTGTACCTTCTGTGGAACATGGTGGACGGCCGGGAGAAATCGGAACTGTACAAGGTGTACGAACAGGTGATCGGCGAGCTTGGACTGAAAGTGCTGAATACCTTCCTGCCGGACAGCAAACGGTTCCGCCGTGAGCTGACGGGGGAACATAGGGCATTGTTCCGTTCCACGCTGTTCCCTGCGGACGGTACGCTGGTCAAAGGCAGCAACCTGAAAGAGATTACGGAAGAACTGTTGTCCATTATCAAAAAGTAGGCTATGGGAAACGAACGGAAAAAAATAAACCTGACGGACATTGACGAGGACTCCATAGTCGCCTCGTTCAAGGAAGGCAGGCAGACGGACGGGCAGGCGCAAGCAGCCGGAAATAATGGACAGTCCGGTGAAGAGAACGGATATGTCCGTCTGTTCATCCACGAGTCACCGGTCTGCGCACGGCTTGGCAAGACAATCTACCTTCGTAAGGAGTTCCATGAACGGATTCAGAAGATTGTCCAGACAATCGGGAACAACGAGATGTCCATTTTCAGCTATGTGGACAATGTGCTGGAACAGCACTTTTCCACATATCAGGACGAGATTACGAAGGAATACAGAAAACGAAGTACCGAACTGTTTTAAACCCCGGAAATCATGTCAGCAATCTTATTCTTACTTACCGGCGGCTATCTGCTGTGGATAGCCGCCTACCTCTTCCACGAGCGGAACAGCCGGAGGAAGAAAGCGGAAAAAGCCGGGCAGATCCTTACCCGGATGGCGGTGGACGTGAGCGAGATTTTAGGCAAAAGCACATTTTCCCTTAGCCACTCCACGCCACAAACACCCGAAAAAATTGAAAACGAAAAATCTGTAAGTGAAGCGGATACTTTTGCACCGGAGAAAGAAAAGTACCCGAAAACAGTTTCCGCCGAGGAACTGGACAAGCTGTTTGCGGAAGGGAGTCCGCTGCCGGAAGAACTGGAACTGATGGAAGATATGGATGTTCCGCTGGAGTTCCGGAAAGAACCGGCGGATGACAATCCTCCGATAGATGATGACGAGCAGGACAGACGCCTGCCGGGATGCACGCCGCAAGCCACGGGCATCCGCTTCGAGGACATGGGACTGGCGGTGCGTGTGGCGGTCAGCGGTGAAGCGGCCAGTGAGGAGGAAAGGATTCAGGCCGGAAAGACGCTGGCGGAACTTCGCAACACCCCGATGTTCGAACAGCTGACCTCCGGCGATGCGGAACGTGAGGAACGGATCGGCTCGCTGATAGAACTGCACCTTGCGGCATACCGCAAGCGTAAACAGCCGGACAGCGAACCGGCGGCAGAAACCATACCGGACACTTTCTCCATAAGCGATATTGTCTAACGAATAAAGTAAAACGTACATGAAAAAAAGAGATTACGGATAGCTGACGGTTCATTCTTACCAGTAGAAATCCAGACAAATTTAATTAACAACCGGATACGGCGGACTCTTCCCTCCGTCGTGTCCCTCATTCAAATCCATTTATTTTATGAACACGAAACAACTTGTATTAGTGGCGGTCATGCTAATCGCCACAGGCTCGCTCCATGCGCAGGGAAACGGCTCGGCCGGTATCGCCGAGGCGACGAAAATGGTAACAAGCTACTTTGATCCGGGAACGAAGCTGTGCTACGCAATCGGAGCCGTGATCGGCTTGGTCGGCGGGGTTAA
>ENA-OQLC01001590-OQLC01001590.1-human-gut-metagenome-genome-assembly--contig:-NODE-1590-length-10041-cov-3.385187_pt1 | contig 10041 bp, 8 predicted proteins | sample MGYA00242653_ERZ504807 | MGnify/ENA primary metagenome ERZ504807 (study PRJEB26092, sample SAMD00036381) | human gut metagenome | host: Homo sapiens | study: EMG produced TPA metagenomics assembly of... | reverse complement strand
CATCTTGTTCTCATGCCCGACTTTGTGCGGGCTATTTTCATTCATTGTTCCAACAAAAATCGGAATTTCCTATTATACAAAAAAGGAAACCCTTATCCGGCAAACCACCAGATAAGGATTTCCTCAATTCTTTATACTTTTTTAGGATGACAACATTTTTATTACAGTGTGATCAGAGCATCTGTAATATTTGTAATTCTGCGGTATCCATCTTCTGTGATCAGGAAATCATCTTCCTGACGGACGCCGCCGATTCCCGGAATGTAAATTCCAGGTTCGATCGTATGAACCATTCCCGGCTGAAGGGTCACTTTACTGCCGGTACAGATATACGGCTGTTCATGAATATCCAGTCCGAAGTTGTGTCCCGGACCATGTGGAATATGATAGCCTGCATCTTCTACTACCTTCACGATGATATCTCTGAGCTCGCCCATAACCATTCCCGGTTTCAGGCTGTTCTGACCAGCATCCTTTGCTTTTCTGACTACGTCAAACATCTTGTAAAGCTCCGGATTTTTGGCTTTCCCTACTGCAACAGTACGGGTAATATCCGAGCAGTATCCGTGATAATAAGTTCCGAAATCAATCGTCACAAAATCACCAAGCTGGATTTTTCTATCGGATGCTGTCGCATGACAGTTTGCTCCGTTATCCGGACCAGATGCTACGATCGTCTCGAAGCAGAATCCGGAGCCGCCACGGCTTCTGAACTGATATTCCAGTTCATTTGCAATATCGATCTCTGTAACGCCCGGTTTGATCACATCAAGCAGTGCATAGAAAGATCTCTCTGAAATCCGGCATGCCTGTTCAATCGTCTCGATTTCTTCCGGTGTCTTGATCGCACGTAAAGGTTCTACATAAGACCCTTCGGAAACGAATTTGGTATCAGGCGCCTGACTTACCAGATCCTGATAATCATCAAACGTAAGATCGGCTCCACAGATTGCACACTGTTTTACCCCTGCTTCTGCCGCCAATTTACCGGTCTGGCTGAAGTAATTCAGTCCTTCACCGTAGACGACAACTTCAAATCCTTCTGTTTCCTGTGCGGCCTGGAATTCAAACCGTCCGTCGGTTACAAAATAGTTTTTCTTTTCTGTCAAAAGCAGGACCGCAACTCCATATTCTCCGGTAAAGCCGGTCAGATACTTAATGTCGCTGCCTTTGCTGATCACAATTCCGTCATGACTATTTTTCTTTACAGCATCTACAATTTTCTGTATGCGTGTATTCATTGTTCCATCTCCTACTGAATGAAATCCCAGTTGAATTTCATATTTTCATCATATGATTTGTATGGTTTTCCATCAATATCATAGATGTTTACATTATAATGCCAAGGTTCCGGAAGTGTCTTCTCCGGATAAATGTGCTTCATCAGCTCATATCCTTCCGGATCATAGACCTTCAGTTCCTCTCTTGTGTTGACCGGTCCGCGGATACCATCCCATCGTCCGTCAACACCTTCCTGCATGACATTGAACCAGACAGTACTTAAGGTTGCAAAATACTCTTCGTAATTGCTGATCGCATAAGTGTCCGGCCACAAACCATTGTCGCTGGCATGCTGATATGCTTTCCGGATCATGTCTGCAAGCGTCTGGTCTTTCAGACCATTCATTCCAACCAGATGGATCGCATGTCCAAATTCATGCACAAGGATCATCTCATTTGGATAACTGGTTGCATATCTTCCGGTTCTGAGACGGATTACATTTGCCTCTGAAATAGAGGATGCCGGATTCGTCATCTCACCGCCGTAACCTGCCACGTGGCGGGTTGCAAGCAGATATCCCATTCTGTGTTCCGGGACATCGTATGCATTCTCAAGCAGTCCGAAAACAGATATCTCTGCGCCTCTGCGGACGAGCTCTTCTGCTACTTCCGGGATCTTTTCAAGCATCATATCAATAATTGCAAGTGCTTTATCCACTACAGCCGGTGTTGTTTTTTCTCCGGCTTTTACTACAATGCCGGAGGTTCCTTTTTTGCGGACTACATAATATGGCTGATACACGGTCTGGTAGACCTTTTCATTGTCTACCGGTCTGTCTTTTACATCAGTCAGCTTTCCGACAACCTGTACGGTAACCTCTCCTGCACATTCCGGATCAACCGGATGAACCAGGGAAAGTGTGGTACGCATGGATTCTTTCTGGTATACCGTACCATAATCCCATGTCATATCACTGGTCCAGTGTACCAGTTCCTGTACTTCCCCTTTGTATTTTACCAGATAATCGTTTTCATTATCAGCACGGCGCATCTGTTCGCCCCAATAAATCTCAATTCTTCTGTCATCAATCAGAATGACTTTTTCGACCGGTGCATAATTACAATTCTCTGACATTTATTTTTCATCCTCCTGAAACATAAACTTATTTTCTAATCTTTTATGCTTCTGCGTTCTTGTCCAGTCCCATTCCGACTGCAAGCTTTTTACTGAAAATTGCTACAACCACACCGACTGCACATACACCCAAACCGATTGCTACGAAGAACGGAATTTCGCTTCCTTCTTTGTAGAAGTTTGTGAGCAGCGTGTTAAGAGCAGCTCCTGTAGACTGTGACATTGACCAGATTGTCATCATCTGTGTCATGAATGCCTTCGGTGCTGCAACAGCCGTGATTGAGTAACCGATCGGGCAGGTAAATCCTTCACCAAGCATCAGGATTGCATAGAATAATACGATCCACCATGCGCTGACTTTTGCATCTCCAGGATAGATTACATAGAGGAGTGCAATGATTAAAGCTCCAAGTCCCCAGAAGATTGTTCCGATACCCATCTTTGTGGTTCCGTATGGCTGTTTCTTTCCGAGTTTTGTCCATACTGCTGTCAGGATACTTCCGATGATAACTGCAAATACTGCTGGGATTGTCTGCATAGATGCTGCAGGCACTTCAATTCCGAACAGTACACGGTTAACCTTTTCTTCATAGAAGATTGCAAGGATTGAAATTGTCTGTGTCCAGATCAGCAGGGTAACTGCGTTACAGATGAACGGCGGAACCAGGCAGAGGATTTTCTTCTTCTCATGTGGCTCTGTCTTTTTACTTTTGTAAATAACTACCAGGTATACGATCGGGATAATGATCGATACAGTACTGATTACATTTGAAAATACAGAAATACTTAATGTTCCTGTTGCAAAAAGCGTTGCAAGAACAACTGCGCAGATAACAAGTACAATGATCATCTTTGTGATGAAAGAACGTTTCTTATCATCCGGAAGCGGATCATCCGGTTCAATACCGATATTACCGAAGAACGGTTTGTATGTAACTGCATATACAACGATACCCAGGAATGCAAGGACTGCACATGCCGCGAATGCTACATGATATCCGAGTGCTGCTGCGATTATACCGGAAAGTACCGGAGCTGCTGCACCAATGTTGGAAATTACGTAAGAAATCGTGTAAGCGCTGTCACGTCTTCCATCGGATTCATCATAGAATTTTCCAAGAAGAGCATCCAGACATCTGCCACCGAACATCGGTCCGATTGCCAGACATCCCATAGCGATTCCATAGCCAGGAACGCCAAGTGGTAATGCAAGGCATACATATCCAATAAATGAAAGTGATCTTGATATAAATAAGGACTTCCGGCATCCTAAGATACGGTCGCAGACAAAGCTTCCGACAATACCTGTCAGTACGACAACTGTTGAATATAAAGAGATCAGCTGTGCTGCATTTGCCTTGCTGAATCCAAGTCCTTCCGGTGCATTTGCGTATAAGTAGTAAATCAGTACCGCACTCATCGCATAGCTTGCGAAAGAGTTACAAAGCTGCATAAAGCTCAGGGTTCCCACACCCTTTGGCTGTCCTAAAAAGGCGGTTTGTTTTCTTAACGCCTCATCATGTTCGTTCATTATTTTTTCCTCCAAGATAACCTTTTGTATTCTATTCATTCAGCAAAAAACAATCGTTAATTATTTCCCCATCCTCAGATGTCTTCACTCCTCCTTTTTCATAATTTTTAACTTTTGTTTTTTATTATGAACATACAAATATCTTACTTTTTTTTGTTTACTTTGTCAATAATTTTGCCTGTAAATATGAATTTTTGTTCACATTCATAAACATTGACAAAAAAGGAACGCAAAAAACGTCTTTTTAACCGTTTTTTGCGCCCTTTTTTCGTCATTTTTCTGTATTATTTATTTCTGGTTGCGGAACTGTACCGGTGTGATATTGTACGCCTTTTTGAAGAGCCTGTTGAAGTGCTCTACATTCTGGTATCCAACGGTCAGTGCAATATTTTCAACGGTCATGCTGCTGCTTTTTAACAGGGCACGTGCCTTTTTCATTCTGACCTTTTTGACAATATCCCCGAAAGTCGTTCCGGATTTTTCTTTGATATATTTGGAAAGGTATGGTTTGGACAGGAAGAATTTCTCTGCAAGGTCATCCAGAGATACATCCAGATAATTTGCCTGGATATAGTTCATGATCTCTACCATTCTTTCATCTTTACATTCATTCACATTCTTCAGTTCATCGATCTTATTGACAGCAACTGTCAATGCCTCAATAGAAGCTTTGATGATATCGGCATCAATTCCGACTCCCCAGTAGGTCTTTCCATTGCAGATGACACCTACATAAGCACATGCCTTGGAAGAAGAACCACGTGTCAGGGAATGTTCTTCGTAGAAGCTCAGTTCATAGCTGATACCAAAGTACTGTTTGATCGCATTGCTGACTGCGTCAAGACGTCCGTTACCGCCTGCTGTTACCACACGTTTTCCATTTGCATGGGAAATGGTTGCATCTGCTATAATACCATCTTCCTGTTTGAAGTGGCATTCATCGATAGAGAAGATTCCTTTGTAATTTACATAATGATCTTCAAAAATGTGGTATACCCAGTCCGGAGTCAGCTCCTTGTGTGCTTTATCGGATACATCTTTTACCATGTAGCCGACTTCTTCACGCATTTCTTTCGGAACGCTGATGCCAAAGTTCTGCTTCAGAATGTAGCTTACACCGCCTTTTCCTGACTGGCTGTTGATACGGATAACATCTTTATCGTAAGTTCTTCCGATGTCCTTCGGATCGATCGGCAGATACGGTACGGTCCAGTGATCTCTTTCTTCCGCTTCACGCCATGCCATACCTTTTGCGATGGCATCCTGATGGGAACCGGAGAATGCGGTAAATACCAGATCTCCTGCATATGGCTGTCTTTCATAGACATGCATTCTGGTCAGGCGTTCGTAGATTTCACGGATCTTTGGAATGTCAGTGAAATCCAGTCCCGGATCTACACCCTGCGAGAACATATTGAGTGCCAGTGTCACGATATCCACGTTACCGGTACGTTCTCCATTTCCAAATAAGGTTCCTTCGATACGGTCTGCACCTGCAAGAATACCCATTTCAGCAGTTGCCACGCCGCATCCACGGTCGTTGTGTGGGTGAAGGCTGAGTACCACGCCATCACGGTATTTCAGATTCTTATCTACATATTCTACCTGTCCTGCAAATACATGCGGCATTGCGTTTTCTACGGTTGTCGGAATGTTGATGATTACTTTTTTATCTTTTGTCGGCTGCCATACATCCAGTACTGCATTGCAGACATCCACTGCATAGTCCACCTCCGTTCCTGAAAAGCTTTCCGGACTGTACTCGAAAGTAAAGTTTCCTTCTGTCTGATCAGCAAGCTGTTTCAACAGCTTTGCTCCGTCGATGGCGATTTGTTTTACCTGTTCTTTGTCTTTTTTGAAAACCTGTTCTCTCTGTGCAACAGAGGTTGAGTTGTACACGTGGATCACAGCATGTGGTGCTCCCTGTACGGCTTCGAAGGTACGTTTGATGATGTGCTCTCTTGCCTGTGTCAGTACCTGGACAGTCACGTCATCCGGGATCATGTCTTTCTCGATCAGGGTACGCATGAACTGGTACTCTGTCTCAGATGCTGCCGGGAATCCGACTTCGATCTCTTTGAATCCCACATCGACCAATAACTGGAAGAATTCCAGCTTTTCATCCAGACTCATCGGCTCGATCAGTGCCTGGTTTCCATCACGCAGGTCAACGCTGCACCAGATTGGCGGTGCGTCTACATAATCTTTTTTCACCCAGTCATATTCAAATTTCGGAGGCATAAAATATTGTCTCTCGTATTTTTTACAGTTTTCCATTTTGTTTCTCTCCTTTTATTTAATTGGAAAGGGCGGCATCTGCTTTTTCTTCTATTCATATGAAAAAACAAGAAATTTTTCATAAAAATCACACAATTTGCCTAATTCCTGACTTTTCACAAATATCCGTCAACTTTCTTGTCTTATTTTGTTGTCTAGCTAATGCTAACATATCTTATCGCGAAAGTCCATTGATGAATTTAAGCAATTTTCTTGATCTATTTTATTTTTCTCGTGTTTTAAAAATTAAATTGGTAAAACATTTCACACATTTTCATGGCTATCCAGGTAAATGTTCTCCGTCTGACTGTTTCTTTTACAACAGCCTGGCAGCTCCCCCATTTCTCCCCGTTTAAGAGATACGTGATCTGTCCGACCGGTGTTCCGCTTTTCACCGGCGCATCCAGTTTTTCCGGTACTTCTGTCTTTTCTTCTGCCACATCATCATCTCCGACCAGAATCTTACCCGGACTTTCTTTTCCTTTGATTTCCACTTCCACTGCTGCTTTTCCAAACAAACCATTTTGGGAAACACCGTTTTCCACGGGTATTTTCGAAAGCTCCGGTATTTTCCACACCTCATCATAACGATAATGTGCCATTCCGTACTCCATCAGTTTTCTGGTATCTGTCCATTTATAATTCTTGTTGTTTGGCCAGCCACAGGCAAGCAGTGCCACTACAAATGTACGATCCTCACTCTGTAAAGCCCCTACATAGCAATATCCGGCATCCCCGGTAAACCCTGTTTTTCCGGAAATCGCGCCATCCATCATCTGAAGAAATGCATTGTGGTTGCTGCAGCTAAAATTCCCCTTTCCCTCAGCATCAGAAAAGCTGTATACCGGCATTTGCGTGATCGCAAGAAATTCTGCTGCTTTGGGAGAACGCAGGACACAGTAGCTCATGATTTTTGCCAGATCTGCAGCTGAAATGCTGTGCACACCGCCCACATCCTCTCCATCCAATCCGTTTGGCGTAACAAAATGTGCCTCAGTGCATCCGATCTCTTCTGCCTTTTCATTCATCCACCCGGCAAATTGCGGAACGGATCCTGCAAGGTGTTCCGCGATCGCCACTGCAGAATCATTATGGGATTCCAGCATCAGGGAATATAGAAGATCCCCCAGATAAAACGCTTCCCCTTCGTGCATTCCCAGATGAACCTTCGGCTGTGCGACCGCATTTGCAGAGGCTGTCACCAGGTCCTTCGGATTTCCCTTTTCCAGCGCAAGAATGCAGGTCATGATCTTCGTTGTACTTGCCATCGGACGCATTACATGCTCTTCCTTTCCGAGCAGAACCCTGCCGCTGTCCGCATCCACCAGCGCAGCGGAACGGGCATAGAGCCGGGCAAGAAGCTGCTCCCTTTCCTGCTCACGGGTTTCTTTTTCCTGTGCAGTCTGCGCATCCGAGACCGGTTCCTTTTGCTGCGTAGTCTCCATTATCTGTGTCCGTTCATTTTCTTCCGCAGGCACTTTCCCTGATAAGACCTTACCCGGACTTTCTCCTGTGGATTCTCTCCATAGCATCTTTCCTTGAAAAATCTGCAAACTAAAAAAGAATACCATGCACGCTGCCAGAATCCCTCTTCTGGTCCGTGCCGGTATTCCATTCCTCTTCTTTTCTTTCTTTTTCATGCGCCCGCTCTCCCTCCTGCTCTTTTCTGTTCCATTTTATGAACAGGGACGGGCGTTTATACTATGGATTCCATTTTAAATATTCAGCCGGATCTGTGCCTCATCTTCCGCTTCTTCTTTGAATGTCTCCAGCTTCTCCGGTTCAATGCCCGGGAGATCATCTAAAGACTGCACACTGAATCTGCGCAGAAATTCTTCGGTTGTTCCAAAAAGTAGCGGACGTCCCGGTGCATCAAGGCGCCCAAGCTCGCAGACCAGATTGTACTCGATCAGCTTGTTTACCGCATGATCCGATTTGACTCCGCGAATCTTCTCAATCTCCAGCTTGGTGATCGGCTGACGGTAAGCAATGATTGAAAGTGTCTCCAGCATGACATCTGTCAGGACATACTTTTTCGGCTGCTTTGCGATCCGGATCAGATACTCATACATCTCCGGTTTGCTACAGAGCTGATATGCATGATCCAGTTCGATGATCCGGATGCCACGCTCCTCTTTCTGATACTTGTCCATCATATTATGGATAAGTTTCTCCGTCGTCGGCACATCCTGCTCGATCGCGGATGCGATCTTACTCACCTCGACCGAATCTCCCATAGTGAACAGGATTGCCTCTATGATACTCTCCAACTGTTTTGTTCTCATTTTCTTCTATACTCCTTGCCGCAGTCTCTCGTCCGATGTAATGATGATATCATCAAACGTATGTTCCTGATATACCTGTATCTCTCCTGTCTTCATCAGCTCCAGCACCGCCAGGAAGGTGACAATGATCTGTACCTTGGATGCCTGCTTTTTCAGGAGATCCCGGAAACTGAATCTGTGATGTACCTTTGCATACTCATAAACATATTCCAGTTTCTCCAGAAGCGTAACCTCTTCTTTCTCGATCTTGCCGAACTTACTTCGGATCGGATCCGTCTTATCTGCCTGTCTTTTCAGGATATCCTGAAAAATATCATTCAGCTTCGTCAGTGTCAGCCCGTCAAGAAGCGTATCCAGATCTACCGGTTCTTCATATTCCTTTACTTCATCCGGAATGGTCGCTCCCTTATAGAACAGCTTTTCTCCGTCCACCTGGCGGTCACGCAGTTCATAAGACATGTATTTGTACATCTTGTACTGCAAAAGCTGCTCTACCAGTTCCTGACGCGGATCTTCTTCCTCGCCCTCTTCATTGACTTCCTTTGGAAGAAGCATCTTGCATTTGATGTCCAGAAGTGTCGCCGCCATGACCAGGAATTCACTCATGACATTCAGGTCTGCTCTGTCCATCGCCTGGATATATTCCATATACTGGTTGGTGATCTCTACGATCGGAATATCGTAGATATCTATTTTATTTTTATCGATCAAATGTAAGAGCAGATCCAGAGGTCCCTCAAAAACCTGCAGCTTTACCGGTATTCCTTTTCCCATAGATATCCTTTCCAGTCAAATTGTCGATAACCTTATTTATTATACAGGAAAGCCGGGATGATATCAAGTACGACTAGCTCTGCCGGATTCCAGAAGCGGAAATTGATCGTGTGGGTTCCGAGCCCTTTGCTGACCACAATATATTTCCCGTCTTTTTCATAACAGTCCCCGCTGTAGCGTGGAAACAGACGGAACTGCGGACTGATCACACCGCCAAGCAGTGGAAGTCTGGCAATCCCGCCATGTAAATGTCCGGACAGCACCAGGTCTGCTCCCCACTTCCAGTAAGTTTCTGCGTAAAGCGGATGATGTGCCATTAAAATGCAGTATGCGTCCATCTCTGCACTGCCAATCCGTTCTTCCATCTCGCCAGTCGTAAGCGGACACACCTTCCATCCTTTTTTATAGCATCCAAATGGAAGCTCCATCCCATATAAGCGCAGCTTCATCCCGTTTACCGGGATCTCTTCTGATCCATTCACCAGGACATGAATCCCTGCCTTTTTCAGTTCCTTCTCATAATATCCATATTCTTTGCCGTAAATCTCCTGCTGCTCATGCATTCTCTGCTCATGATTGCCATTACAGCACCAGACCGGTGCGATCTGTGGAAGTTTTTTCATCAAATCCGCTGCCGGTGTCCAGTCTCTTCCGGCTTTCCCGACCAGCATATCGCCGCCTGCCAGAATCAGATCCGGCTTTGCTTCCCTGATCGCCAAAAGCAGCTCCTCATTCTCTTTTCCATAGACATGATTATGCAGATCACTTAAGAAAGCAATCCGTACTTTTCCGGCATCTCCCTTTATTTTACTGGTTCT
>ENA-OQLC01001558-OQLC01001558.1-human-gut-metagenome-genome-assembly--contig:-NODE-1558-length-10244-cov-6.344841_pt1 | contig 10244 bp, 15 predicted proteins | sample MGYA00242653_ERZ504807 | MGnify/ENA primary metagenome ERZ504807 (study PRJEB26092, sample SAMD00036381) | human gut metagenome | host: Homo sapiens | study: EMG produced TPA metagenomics assembly of... | reverse complement strand
CGGAAAAGCCCGGAATAACGGGCTATACCGGCATATAAGAACATCTAAAGAGATAATTAGAAATCTATTAAATGATTTTTATAAATCGTATCATCCAACATAAATACGTCCTGGAACACGAAAGATACTGTATCCATTAAATTATCCATACACAAGTCTTTTATATTATGTTCCCCAATTTGAATCTGTCCGCTCGTGACATCCCAAAAACGCGGAATAAGTTGAGCTGCAGTACTTTTTCCAGCGCCAGATACACCAACAAATGCCGTTAAACTTCCTGCTGGAAGTTCCAAGTTAATATCATGCAGAACTTCTTTTTTCTGATAAGCAAACTTTACATGAGAAAATGCGATACGAGGACAATTTTTTTCTGCCACGAAATGATCTTGTCCAGCCGGCATTTCTGGGATGTCCATAATATCTTTAATATGTCCGAGGCCCGCGGATATTTGACTAAATATTTGAGCAAAGTTCATAAGGTTATTGTACGAGGATATAAAAACGATACTCATAATAACAAAGAACACATAAGAACTTAAATCTAAATATCCGGCCAGATACAAGAATCCTCCCATTGGCAGAGTAAAGCTAACTCCTGATTCGATCAGGACTTTACACACAGCACTGATCGGAGCCGCCATACGCGATATTTGTTTCCAAAGAACATTAAAATCTTCACCCGCTTTAGAATATGCCTGGTAGGAATTAGCTGTAAGGTTGTATGCTTTCATAACTGGCATCCCATTGACGAATTGCAGGAGAGCTGAATTGAGCTGTTCTTGCACCACTGAAAAATCCTGCATTTTCGGTGTAACAAGCACCATCATGATTGACTGCAAAACCAGTGTTAAAATAATTGGAACAACCAAAATCAACGCCATCGGAATATTAACGGTTAGAAGATAAACAAAGACCGTCAGTGGAACAACTATCGCAACTGTAATGTCTGGAATTTGATGCGCGAGGAATTGTTCTAATCTTTCAACATCCTCCATCAACACTTTTTTTATCTCGCCGGTACTGTTATCAGTAAAAAAGCCAAGATTAACTTTCCCAATATGCTCACAATTTTTTTGCGAACAGCATACAACGCTGAATAAGCACCATAGTGTGTAAGACTCACAGATATTGCTTGAAATATAAATCGCAGCAGAATAAATGCAGCTGCTATCAGCCCATAACGCATAGCTTCCGTACTATTGCCATTTCCATCAAAAAGGAATAGCACTGTACGGAATATCATGAGATATGGTACAAAAGTGCATAGGCCTGATAGAACGCTAAAGATAACAGCGATATACAAGCCTGTTTTTTTACTGCCTGCCAGTTCAAAAAGATATGATATTTTCACAGCTTCTGGCTGGTCAGGGGTTCGTTCTTTACTCATGTTATCCTCCTATCTGGTTAATTGCGTTAGATTACGCTAACCTCCCTCCGAAATAATTGCCGCAGCCCGATGGACTACGGCAAGTGCAGACAAGCATTTTCTTTAAAGAGACACTTGTATCTTTCGGGAAATCTGCTATCATTATACCAAAAAGAATTGTCAATTCAATATGCTGAGAAAAATGATACAAAAACGAAAAAATGTCGCAGAGGTGAAGTTTATGTCAAAAGAAAGAGCAGCCAAAACACCAAATCAGATTGAACAATTGATGATGGATTCTTTATTATCGCTGATGAAAGAAAAACCGTTTCGTGAAATTAAAATCACTGAAATTGTGGAGAGGGCACAATTAGCACGCTGTACCTTTTACCGATATTATGCAAGTAAAGAGGAGCTTCTAATGCAATGTTGTAAGACGGTTTTCAGTGGACTGAGCAGACGGCTAGAGGAAGAAGACTGTAACACTTTTTATGGTACAGCTATCGGATATTTTTCATATTGGCTAGAACATCGTTCTTTTCTTGAATTATTGCGAGATAGTGGAATGCTCTATTTTATGTTACAAAGCTATGATGAACTGATGTTTGATGTTGCTAAAGACTTAAAGCCAGAAAACGCAGATAAAAGTGGTTTTGATTTTTCTCCCAAAATACGTTATCACTTCTTTCTGGGTATGTCTGGTTTTTGGGGAATGGCGAATCGTTGGTTATTGAATGGCTGTAAAGAGTCTCCGGAAGAATTGGCACAATATGTTGTTGCATATTTCGTAGAGACTTATCAGTTAGAACCAGCTTGCCAATATTGGGATAAAAATCACGAGTATCCTTTTTCCCCATGCTATATAAAACCAGGGTATGAGCTTTAGTGAAGTTGTTAATTCAAGAAAGTTTTTGAAATAATCTTTTCTTTTATTATAAATTAATATGAATTATTTTAGCTAATTAGAGGAACTCTGTAGACATATTCAGAACCAAAAAGGAACAGTACAATGTAACTGGGTGAATGAATATGTCAAAGAGACCAGTAAAGAAAAAAGACCTCCGCCCGTATGGGGCGGCAATCAAAAAGGCGAGAACCGAACGCAAGGAGTCCCGCAACAAAGTGGGGGGTGAAATGTTCCTCCCTCCCCGCTATCTGGCGAATATAGAGAACAAAGGGCAGCACCCAAGCGTCCAGATTTTTCTGGAACTGATGGAGCGCTACCATGTTTCCGTGGATCAGATCCTTTTCGGGGAGGAAGCAGACGGCAAGACTACGGCACGCCGCCAGCTTGACGCCCTGGCCGATGACCTGAACGATACGGAGATCGGAATTATCATCGCAACGGCGCAGGCCCTTCTGAACGCCAGAAAGAAGGGGGAATAATCGTGTTTCCGGTACAACTGAACAAAGTATGAAAGACGCTATGAACGGATAAAGTTTGTAGCGTTTTTTTGCCGGAAGGTAGCCAAACGCTCCGTTTCCGTATTACTTAGGTACGAAGAAAGAAACAACAGCAAGCACAGCAAGTGTAGCCACACTTGCGGATTTTTCTCATTTTCAGGTCCCTTGCCCGAAAATCAAAAATCGCTTGCTGGGATAATCCCAGACCCTTATAAAGAAACGGAGGTACACGCTATGGCGAACAGGAAACGCCCCATCGTTCTCCGTTGCCCGGTGACAGCGGAGGAACGGGCATTGATTGAACAGAAGATGGCCCAGCTCCCCACACAGCGGATCGGCGCCTACCTTCGCAAGATGGCGATTGACGGATATATCATCTACACCGACACAGCGGATATCAAGGCGTTCACCGCGGAGCTGTCTGCCATCGGCCGCAATATCAACCAGATTGCAAAGAAGCTCAACTCCGGAGGTCCCGCGTATCAGGCCGACATGGACGAAATACGGGAAAGGCTGGATCAGATATGGCAGTTACAAAGACGCATCCTATCAAATCAACACTAAAGGCGGCCATCGACTATATCTGCAATCCAGCCAAGACGGATGGAAAACTGCTGGTATCCTCTTATGTCTGCACCGCAGAAACAGCGGACATTGAATTTGCCTGGACCCGCCGCCATGCTATCGACAAGGGGACGAACCTGGGCCGCCACCTGATACAAGCCTTTGAACCCGGTGAGGTCTCGCCGGAAAAAGCCCATGAGATCGGGATGCAGCTCGCAAAGGAGATTTTGGGCGGCAAGTATGAGTTCGTCCTTACCACCCACATAGACAAGGACCACGTCCATAACCACCTGATTTTCAATGCGGTCAGCTTCACCGATTATAAGCACTACCATTCCAATAAGCGGAGCTACCACTATATCCGCCGCACCAGCGACCGCATTTGCAGGGAACACGGCCTGTCAGTCATCGTCCCTGGAAAGGATAAGGGCAAGAGCTATATTGAACACCAGGCAGCCCAGGCCGGGACCAGCTATAAGGCGGCGCTGAAAAAAGCCATTGACCGGCTGATCCCCGGTTCCGCTAACTTTGAAGATTTGCTGCTCCGCCTGCAGAGGGAAGGTTATGAAATCAAGCGGGGGAAATATGTTTCCTGCCGCGCTCCCGGCCAGGAACGGTTTACCCGAATGAAAACCCTGGGCGTGGACTACACGGAGGAAATTATCGCCTCCCGGATCGCCGGGGGCTCCAGGCCATCACGGCGGCCGAAGCAGCGCAACGGAAGGATCAGCCTGCTCATTGATATCCAGAACAATCTCAAAGCCCAGCAGAGCGCCGGGTTCGCCCATTGGGCGAAGCTGAACAATCTGAAACAGGCAGCCAGGACCATGAACTTCCTGACGGAGCATGCCATGCACGCCTTACGGAAATGTACGGCGTTTTTTCATTCATGAATACACAGTCCCATTTCAATCCAAGAATCTCTTCTCTACGCAGTCCCGCGTACAAGCCGATCATCACGAAAACATACGGTGGAAGCTCACGAATGCTATCCAGCAAAATGGCAGTCTGTTCATCCGTCAAAGCTTCGCGCCGTTTCGCAGGCTTTCCGCCTCTTGCACAAATCGTTTTGGATGGATTCTCTTTGATCACCTTGCTCTCTTCTGCCGAATTAAAAATGTTCTTAATCAACATATTGAGCTGACCATACATTCCGGAAGAACCTTTTGATAGCGGAACCATCAGCAACCGCAGGTCGTCAGTGGTCACCTCGTCCATATACATCTATCCAATCGGCCCCACGATGTACCGATTCACCATCCGCGCGTATCCCTCCAACGTATTGGTTCTTACCGTTCCAGACCGCATCAGCAACCATTTTTCGCAATACTCCTCCACGGTCGGATTCTCTCTGTGGAAAACCACTTCCGCGATTTTCTTCTGGGCATCTTCCACCCGGTCATATAATTCTTCGCGTGTCAGCCCATAAATCGCCACTCTCTTCCCGTCTGCATCTGTAATCCGGGTACGGTAATACTGTACCCCTTTCATCATCACTGTTCCGTATTCCGGAAGTTCAGCAGGACGCTTTTTCCCTTTAGCCATGTGTTTTCCTCCTATCTTCATACATTGCGTGTTGTCACTTTTATTATCATGGCGTACAGCACTTCCTTCAAGGATGTCGAATGTATGTAAAAAGGGCAGGGATTTTTGACCATCCCTGCCCTAAGTTTTTTCTGATTTACTCTTAATCCCACGATGCAAAAGCATCTTCCAGCACTCCTGCGAGCTGCTCTGGGCGATTGTATTTCACCTTGGCGTAAATATCCATGGTGATCTTGCTGCTTTCATGACCGGCAAGATACTGAACTGTCTTCGGATCAACCGAAGCATGAATCAGATTCGTAATATAGGTGCGCCGCAGCTGATGCGGAGTCACCTCAAAGTCCAGACTGTAAACCACATTTCCATTGTGTGCCGCCTTTTGCCCCAGAACCGGCTTCACCGTATGCTTTACCCTCTTGCCATCTTCATAGCGATAATAGCAGCGTTCCTTTGTGGTACGGGTTACGATATACTGCCATAATCTCTTGAATTGCGTATAGGACAACGGGGCTCCATCCCGGTTTGCAACCACATAATCCGATGTCGATGTCTTCTTCGCCTCTTTCAGACATTCCAGAAGATTGTCCGGCAGAGGGACCATTCCGATGCGCTGCCTTTGTTTTCAGCTCTGTCAGAATCACCGGACGATTATGCTCCGTATGCCAGGCTCTCCGAACGGTAAGGTACGGAGCCTCGCAATCAAGATACACCGAATCCCATTGAAGTCCGAGGATTTCTTCTCTCCGCAATCCTGCGTACAGTTCCAGCATCACAAACGCATACGGCGGCAAGCCGTAAATGGCATCCAGCAGCTTATCCACCTGTTCATCCGTAAGCGGAAGACGATCCTTTTGCGGAATCCCGCCCACATTCTTCTTCAGATAGATGGTCGGATTCTCATCAATGATCTTACTCTCCATGGCTGCCGCGAAAATACATTTATATATAACATTCACGGATTTGTACACAGATGCCGACTTTTTCGATGCTGCCAACAATGCCAGGCGAATGTCATCCGCTGTTACATCCCCCATATGCATATCGCCCAAGGGCTTAATGATGTAGTTCTTCACTTTCGATGTATAGTCAATCAGCGTTGTCATCCTGATCTGTGCCGACTGCATCAGCAGCCATTTCTCGCAATACTCCTCCACTGTAGGTGTACTGCGGCGATACGTCTTGTTCTCAATCTGCTGGATCGCTTCCTGTTCCTTCTGGTACAGTTCCTCTCTCGTTCTTGCATATAAGGAAACCCGCCGCCCCTGCTGATCTGTTACACGGGTTCGATAATACTGCGTTCCCTTCATACTCACCGTACCATAATCGGGAAGCATCATTCTTCTTGCCGCCATATCATTACCTCCAATCCTGTTGTTGCTTTCATTATTGCGGATTCATCGTCAATACTCAACGATGTCGATTTTCACCGCCGAAAGCTTCGAGGTTTGCGATATGTCGCAGCACGTTCCATCGGTTTTGCACGGTGTGTACATTTTGCAATGTACTCCTGAATCCCCACTTCCGTGAAATAAACGCAGCCGTTTTCCACATACTGAACATAGGAGATCAAACCGTCTTTTCTTGCAGCATCCAGTGTCTTTACACTGATCCCCAGTATACTGGCTGCTTCCTTCCTTGTAATCAGTTTATCCATCGCCTTCTTCGCCATCCTTTCGGCATTTGCCCTGTCTTTTTTTCTCTGCCTGTTCCGGAATGTAATAACCAAGCTGAATCCTTACAGCTTCATCAATCCCACGCATCTGCCCCTTACTTACCCGTCCAAGATAGCGAATCACGCATATCTTGTCGCATGTGTCGAGCTGTTCTGCCAATACCATAGAAGGTTTTGCCAGTCCCTTTGCTTTACGGAGAAAGAAATGCGTTGGCTGCTTTCGCTTCTTCTCAATTTTCGATGTCAGCGGAGCAATCGTGATCGTCGGCGCATAATAATTGCCGACATCGTTCTGAAGAACCACAACAGGACGAACACCGCCCTGCTTTGATCCAACCGGAACACCGAGATTGGCGAGATATAAATCACCTCGCCGATAAACCCATTTTTCTTTCATTTGCTGTTGTCTCCAATCTCCATACACTGATATGGATAAAGCCCGCCAGGTATCATGCTGATACAGCACCCAGCAGTGCTTTCTGAAAATATGGTTTCTCTGTACTTTTTCTTATCACCCCAGAGATGTAGGATTTCTCACAGGCGGCAGTGTGCTTCACTGCTCCATTGGAATTTAACCATCCCGCCTTCCTTATGGCCGGACCGCGAATTACGGAAGTATCATTGTCCCTGTCTGGCTTTAACACCGTCGCCGGTTGCAATCCGGCATTTGCTTCTGCGAAACCGCTATCGCCCCGATGGGCTTCATGGCGTACAGTCGAAGGCTCGACCAAACAGGAATGTACCTGAAGAATGAGTATTCAGTTTTCAAGGGACATCCGGACTTTCGTCCTTACAAAGTAAGTTTAACAAAAATCCTCCGACTTCGCGTTGGCCTCGTAGGCGCACTTTGGTTGTCCTTGCAGGACTACCTACGGTTCGTTTTGACTTTTTCAGTGTTCTATACAACCAGCTTAGGGCAAAAAATACCCCGTTGGTTTCCCAACGAGGCATCAAAGACGATTCTATTCTGTTTTCTGTAAACTGGTACCCGTTTATCTCCTGGTGACCATTTGAGTCACGGCTAATGTATCAAAAAAGCAACGCTCATCTCAGCAAATCAGACAAGCTGTATTCTCCTTTGGGGATATTTGCTGTTCTGCGATACTCTTTTATGGCTTTCACCAAGAGCTGAGGATTACTGAAATACTGCTTCACAAAATCATACGACTTCACATCATGCATCCGAAGATTTGTTTTACAAAATTCGCTTGGTTTTTTTCCAGAACGCTTAAACTGATCATATGCTCCTTCCGCATGAATAATCAGCATTTCAATTTCTGGAGCAGTAATGACATTTACCACGTCAATTTTCTGCTCATATGCTTTACTCAATCGAAATTCCTCTCTGCGAGAATCCAAAATCCGTATCACCGAAATCTGCTCATCGAATCCTTTCCGTAAGTATCGCTCCTCGAATCGTTTAGCACTTCTGCAACGGATAACACGTTCTTCCAACATTTCTTCTCTGTTGAAAATCAGAAGATCATTATCAACCAGTATGTCGATAATAGCTTCTTCGGCAGAGCCTTCACATATACACGCCTTGTATTTTGCTAATTCCATTCTGCCGCCTCCTTAATTGATTGAAGCAGCCAGGCTTTTCTTCAAGCGCATATACGCTTCATATGCTGGCGTTGTTCCCTCAAGGAAGCCGCTCTGGTAAGCATCACTTTTTTTAATATCATTACGTTTCAATATATAGCTCAAATTTTCTGCTGTAATGCCATTACGGTTTCTAACAATACAAATTCCGTCATTTCGGTCATATTCGTCCAGCAGTTCCGGATAATGCGTAGTGAAAATAAGCGTTCCGCCATTTTTGTTCAGTCGGCTGTCCATAAAGAAGCGCACTAAGGTCGTTACAATTTCCTTGTTGAAATGATTCTCTATTTCATCTACCAGAAGATAACCACCTGAATGAAGAACTTCCTTTACCATCGAGAATGTAATAATACCCTTAATCGTACCAGAGGACAGATACTGCTCAAGGTCTGCCGCATTATTCAGGATAATCTCTTCTTCATCCTTAAACTTCAAGTGGATAAATGTTTTTCCCTCTGTCTGCTCAAAACACAATTTCTCAATGGTCGGATCGAGAAATGCAATTACCTCCAATGGAATATCTTCGGTAAATGGAAGCACATTCACATTCGTATAGGAAAGCAGGCTGAATATTTCCACTGTATCATTCGCTTTTTTATTATGTGCAATGACAAAGCTGACATCATCAGAAAGGTATGCTTCATCGCTATTGCGCTGCTCTACAGGCTTCATTCCTGTAAAATCTGTCAGATACTTTTTCGACTTGACGGTTGCAATCGGTTTTTCCCAAAGGCTTTCAGACAGAATCGAATACACATATTCCCCTGTTTTCGACTTCTTTGCTGCAATTACAGTTTCCAAGCAGCAGACGTAGCTGCGCTTATCATAAAAATATGTGCGGATTGTAGCCTTCTTCGTTCCGCCAAGAATGCTTTTTGCCTCCACATGATTGATGGGCTCATTTTTCACAATATTTAAGGCCAAGCTAATGACCTTTAATACCGAGGTCTTGCCAGATGCGTTAATTCCAATGAAAGCACAGGCAGAGTGGAGATAGTAGTTATCCGTCAAACGGTAAAGACTATCTTTGTCCTCTTCGCAAACACGTTGCTGCGTATAAAAGCAAATATCCAAGTCTTTTTTGAATAATGGGAGTCCTTGTGCGGTGATGCGGAGTATTTTCATAGGTAGTCCTCCTCTAAAAACAGTTTTTTCGTTTTTATTTTCTTGTAATCTTATTATACGCCGCAAATCAGAAAATATCAACAGATTTTCCGTTTTTATTTTCTAAATTGTTTTTGACACTAAAAAGTATCCGTTCAATGTGGCAAGCCCTGTGATTGCTGACCCGTTCCACCGCATGAAATACATGGAGCGTCATGGAAGCGGCCTACGCAAAATCGTCAGGGAAACCGAAAAGCCGCCTGGATATACAGCGGCATATAATCCTGAAATTTTCTCAACAGCAACAGATTTCAGGGTCATCTTGAAAAATGCAAATTACCAACTTAGTCAGAAAAACTTAGTCAATGACCAAGTTAGTGAGCAAGATAAATCGCCGGACATCCCCCACACAGTTTTGAATCTTTGTATCCACCTTATTGCCCACGGCAGTGAGGGTGTTCAAATCACTCATGCTCACTCTATCATGGGTACAGCCAATGATAAGTCCTATGACGCAACTCATGATACAACCCATGATAACTTAGAGGATGACACCCATCAAGGTATCCACCAAGTTAGCCACCATGATTCTACGCCGTCAGCAGTTATATTGCGCCTAATGCTTTTTAGATTTTCTTCGCAATCGTGGACAGCTCCGAAATAATACTAAGAAGATCATTTTTGACTTCCTCTTTACTTGGCTCACTGCCCATCAGAAGATAATCCGTGCTGACATGAAGGATGCAGGACAGTTCGATCAGCAAGTCAATGGAGCAGCTGCGTTCTCCATTCTCCATGCGGCTGACGTGCTGCTTGCTTGCCAGTCCCAGGCGAACCGCCAGTTCCTCCTGCGTAATGCCACGGGAAGTGCGAACATCGTGAAGTCTCTTACCAAACTCTTTTGCGTCAAAATACATACGTTTCTCCTTCCGCACAGCCGGTACAGAACCGGATCGACGGAAGGTCAAAAAAAGAGCCGCATGACGG
>ENA-OQLC01001551-OQLC01001551.1-human-gut-metagenome-genome-assembly--contig:-NODE-1551-length-10286-cov-3.659908_pt1 | contig 10286 bp, 10 predicted proteins | sample MGYA00242653_ERZ504807 | MGnify/ENA primary metagenome ERZ504807 (study PRJEB26092, sample SAMD00036381) | human gut metagenome | host: Homo sapiens | study: EMG produced TPA metagenomics assembly of... | reverse complement strand
CATTTTTATATTGAATGCCATTGCATTGTTTGTTTTTCCGATGATAGGCCACGCTTTGAACATGAGCCAGCATGAGTTCGGCACATGGGCGGCCATTGCCATACATGATACGAGTTCGGTAGTGGGGGCAGGTGCCGCATATGGCGAGGAGGCCCTGAAGGTGGCAACGACTATAAAGCTGACACGTGCCTTATGGATTATTCCTTTGGCTCTGGTAACTTCGTTCATCTTTAAGAGTAAGGGACAGAAAATCAGTATTCCCTGGTTCATCTTCTTCTTTGTGCTGGCTATGATTTTCAATACTTATGTGCTGGGCACTACCGAAACGGGTGCCATGATTGGGGAGGGAATCAATTCTTTGGCTCGCAAGACGCTGACTATCACTCTGTTCTTTATCGGTGCCTCTCTGTCACGTGATGTACTGAAGGCAGTAGGCATCAAGCCCTTGATACAAGGCACCTTGTTGTGGATAGTGATTAGTGTGAGCACGTTGGCATATATCTACTTGTTCTGATTGCATCGGTCCGGCAGTTCTTGAAGTATAACTTCCGGTGGAAGAAGTCGGTAGGATTTTTGCAACGTATTTCTTTCCTCATTGGATATATAGACGAATACACATCTCGGGATAACCGGGGTGTGTATTTCTTTTAATATCCTTCCCCATTGACGCCGGACCGGAGCAAGTGGAAGCCAGGTTATGATACCTTTTGCTTCCAGCATTGCTTTTGTCCTCGGTTCGGCGTGCTGACCAGTTAATACAATGTTCCAGAAATGTGGTTCTTTCAGCTGTTTTTTTATATCTTGAGAAGTCATAGTTAGTTCACTTTTTTGATGATAAAGTCGAAAGAGGTGAAGAATTGAGGGTGCTTACCGATAGATATGGGAAGGATAATGGTAATGGAGGAATTCCTTCCTTTCCGAATATCTTTCTTGTTGTATATTTGAGAGTTATTTGCCGTATAAGTTGTCACACCAATCTTTTGGCTTGTTTCTGCCTGGCTTTTTATAATTGCAAAGGGAGTTTCCGCTTCTGCCAGTATGGGGTATTTGACTTCTGAGCTTCTTCCATCCACAATGAATTGCATATTTTTCCAGTTTATTCGGATATCTTCTGAAGAGTTGTTGCAAATTATAATTTCCCATTGGGAGTCGTTTGGAATAAACTTATAAGCAACCCCATCTTTTGTATACTCTAATTTTCCTTTTTGGTTCTCCAGCCATTTAAAGGATACTTGGCATCCCGCATCAACGTATTGTGCAGATAAAGTGGTTGGAAATAGGAGAAACAGCAAAATGGCAGCTTATTTTTCTTCTTATATTTCCGGTAGTCATTGTATATCCATAGCATAATAAAAATAATGCCGATAGGGATGGCTATGAGAATACATGTCAGTAAATTCATGATAGCAGATATTATTTGTTTGTTTATATGAATATGTTGCAAAAGTATCATAAAATATTTGATAAAACAAACGAATTATGAATAAAAAGAACGATACATACAGACAAATTGGTATTGGTGTTCCTTATAATATGAATGATTAATTTGTACCTTCATATAAATGGAAAAAAGTAATATATACATCGGAGAGATAATCAAGAACGTGATGCTTGAACAGCAGGTTACCAAGGCGGAACTTGCACGAAGACTGAAAGTTAAGCCTCAAAGTGTAGACTATATGCTTACGAGAAAAAGTATTGATACGGATACGTTGTATAATGTCTCACGTGCCTTGAACTACGATTTTGCTTTGTTGTATTCCATTCATAAGGAACAGATAAATTATGATACGTTAGAGCAGGAATACAGACTCTCCACAGCGAAGGTGTTGGTGGAGCTTGAGCTGAAGCCTGAAGACATTGCAAAATTGAATCTTAAAAAGCGGATTGCTGATGTCTTGAAATAAACGCACTCTTGGGCTGGTGCTATTGGTGTTTTCATTTTTTTTCCATTTTTTCTTCCTGGCCGTGTAACAAAATCCTTTCCTCCTACGTCTGAAGGGTATAAACAGGAATCTACTATTGATAAATAGCCCATGGACGCTGAAAGTTTTAAAAAAGAGTTTCTGCCATATCATCGCAAGTTGTACTGCATAGCTTATAGACTATTGGAGAATGCTGCCGATGCTGAAGATTTGGTGCAGGAAGCTTATCTGAAGTTGTGGGACAAGCGGGAAGGACTGGCCATTATCAGTAATCCGGAAGCATTCAGCGTTACTCTGGTGAAAAATATGTGCTTTGATTTGCTTCGTTCGGGAAAGTATACTTTGAGCAGACAGAGTGTGGAGTTGGCCGAAGTGCATAATATGTCTCAAGCAGATAACTTTGAAGTGAGGGATGAAGCGCAGCAGGTAAGGCACATCATTGCCCATCTGCCGGTGCAACAGCAGAAAATAGTAACGTTGCGTGATGTCAAGGGATGTTCTTATGAAGAGATAGAGCAGGTCACGGGATTGAATGCTACCAATGTCCGTGTACTGTTGTCCCGGGCAAGAAAAAAGATACGTGAGGAATTTAATAAATGGAGTAACTATGACAGTCGAGGAAATTGAAAGGCTGCTCGCCGAATTTTATGAAGGGAATACCAACGAGCAGGAAGAAGAGTTGTTGAAGGAAGCTTTCAGAACCGAAGAAGTGCCCGAGCACTTGCAGAAGGACAAGAAACTCTTTCTCAGCTTTTTTCCCGGGAAAGTGGTGGATAATGTTCCCGCCGGATTGGAGGATAAACTGAGCCGGATGATTGATGAAAAGGCTGAAGAGGAACAACGTTTTTTCCACCGGAACAAGGCCAAACGTAATTGGCGCTGGATAGGAGGTATTGCTGCCACCATTCTGGTTCTTGTAGGTGTAGGTTATGGCATTACGAACATGGGAGAGGATATGCGTCCTCCTACACCTCAGGACACTTTCTCTGATCCGGAAGCTGCTTATAAGGCATTGCAGGCCACTTTAATCGAGGTGTCTGCGAATCTGAACAAGGGAATTGAGCAGATAGAGGAAACGCGGATAGACGTAACGAAGGTGAACCAGGAAGTAAGAAAAGAAATTCAACAATAATCTGATATGAAAACAATGAAAATTATTTTGGCAGGTGTACTGCTGATGTTGCCTTTGCTTTGCCAGGCACAGAAGAACCTATTCAACAAGTATGGAGATATGAAAGGCGTGTCGTCCGTCTACATATCCAAGGCAATGATAGAAACGAATCCCAACTTGTTTACTAAAGATGTTTATATTGGGAAAGTGTCCGGACAGTTGAACTCTGTGCAGGTACTTTCTACAATGGATAATAATGTAAAGAAAGAAATGCGTAAGGATCTTCGTTCTTTGGTGCAGTCTTCCAGATATGAATTGCTGATGAAGCAGAAGGGAACAGTCTCCAGTTCTGAATTCTACATGAGCCGTAAAGGGGAAAAGGTGAAGGAGCTGATTATGATTGTAGATGGTGCAGCCACTCTGAAATTTGTTTATTTGGAAGGTGATATGACTTTGAAGGATATACAGAATATCATGATGTATCAGAATACCAGCTGGAATGGGAACAATGTGAATATACAGCTTCCGGATATAAACTGGGCGGAGATAGAGAAGCTGAAGAACCGCGATTGGCTTGGAGAATTGAAGCATTCGCAAGAACTGGCATTGAAAGGGCTGGAAAATGTAGCTAAACTGAAAGACAACAAGTATCTGAAAGAACAAATGGATACCGATACATGGAAACGTTTTGAAAAAAGCATGGAGGCTTTGGAAGAACGTTTGGAAAAAATGGAATAGGAAGCGGTAACCTTTTTAGGGAAACTTGCCAATAGAATGTTTTGTTTTTCTATTGGCAAGTTTTTTTGTTATTTGTCTTTTCTCAATTCTGCAAAGATAAGCCCTTCCAGCTCTTCTGCCAGTTCCGGATTGTCAAGGATGACCTGCTTGGCGGCGTCGCGTCCCTGGGCAATTTTCGTCTCGTTATAGCTGAACCATGAACCGCTTTTCTTGATGATGCCAAGCTCTGCACCCAAGTCAATGATTTCGCCTGCACGGGAGATGCCTTCACCGAACATGATGTCGAATTCCGCTCTACGGAAAGGAGGAGCTACCTTGTTCTTCACAACTTTCACTTTGGTCTGCTTGCCGATTACTTCATCGCCGTTCTTGATGGCTTGGCTTCCACGGATGTCAAGACGTACGGAGGCATAGAACTTCAGTGCATTACCGCCGGTAGTTGTTTCGGGATTGCCGAACATGACACCGATTTTTTCACGCAACTGGTTGATGAAGATACAAGTGGTGCGTGTTTTGCTGACAGCTGCCGTCAGTTTACGCAAGGCTTGTGACATGAGTCGGGCTTGCAGACCTACTTTGTTGTCACCCATATCGCCTTCAATTTCAGCTTTCGGGGTTAAGGCAGCCACAGAGTCCACTACAATGATGTCAATAGCGGAGGAACGGATCAGTTGCTCTGCGATTTCCAGTGCTTGTTCGCCATTGTCCGGCTGTGATATCAGCAGATTGTCCACATCCACACCCAGTTTTGCTGCATAGAAGCGGTCGAAAGCATGTTCTGCATCAATGAATGCGGCAATGCCTCCTGCCTTTTGCGCTTCAGCGATGGCATGAATGGCAAGGGTTGTCTTACCGGAAGATTCCGGACCATAGATCTCGACGATACGTCCTTTCGGATATCCACCTACGCCCAGCGCTGCGTTTAAAGCGATAGAGCCTGTCGGTATCACCTCGATATCCTCGATGCTTTCATCGCCCAGTTTCATGATCGAACCTTTTCCGTAGTTCTTCTCGATTTTATCCATTGCCGCACGTAAAGCCTTTAGCTTATCCGCATTAGCGGCTGGTTTACCACCTTCTTCTTTCGCTTTTTCTTCGAACAAATTTTCTTCTTTTGCCATATGTGTCCCTTATAAATTAAGGATTTGATTTGCATGGTCTTTTGTCTTCACCTCTTTCGGTCCGATGATATTTGTAACAATACCTTCCTCGTTGATGATAAAGGTGGTCCGGAGAGTCCCCATGTATGAACGTCCGTACATTTTTTTCTCAGCCCACACACCAAACAGTTCTTGTAAGGCCGTGTCTGTGTCCGCTATTAAACGGAAAGGTAAGTTTTGCTTTTGTATAAAGCCTTGATGCGATTTGGCGCTATCTTTGCTTACTCCTATGATTTCGAAGCCTTTCGCTTGTAAGGCTTGATAGCCGTCACGTAAGCTGCATGCTTCCGCCGTGCAACCGCTTGTGTTATCTTTCGGGTAGAAATATAGCGCTACTTTCTTTCCTTGATAGTCACTCATCTTTACCTCTTTACCGTCTTGATCGGTTCCCAAAAACTCGGGAACCTTATCGCCTATTTGTATTGCCATATTACAATTCTAAGTCAATGTTAAACAATTCATGCCAAGGCAAACCTTGCTCATTCAGCTCTTTCATGAATGGGTCCGGATTGAATTCCTCCACATTCCATACACCCGGTTTCTTCCAAATGCCTTGCATAAATAATTTGGCGCCGATCATGGCGGGAACACCGGTGGTATAACTAACACCTTGCGCTCCTGTCTCTAGATAAGCGGCATGGTGGCTACAGTTGTTGTATACGTAATAAGTTAATTCCTTACCGTCCTTGATACCACGGATGCGGCAACCGATGGAAGTCTCGCCAGTATAATTCTCTCCCAGATCACCCGGGTTCGGCAGTACGGCTTTTAAGAATTGGATCGGAACGATTTCCTGCCCGTTGTAAAGGATCGGGTCGATACGAGCCATACCGATATTTTGGATGACACGTAGATGAGTCAAGTATTCCTGTCCGAAAGTCATCCAGAAACGAGCCCGTTTGAGGGTCGGGAAGTTTTTGGTCAAACTTTCCAATTCCTCGTGATACATCAAATACGATTCTTTCGGTCCTACATTCGGATAATTCAAGGCTTTATGTACGCTTAACGGATCGGTCTCCTTCCATTCCCCATCCTCGAAATATTTGCCACGTTGAGTAATCTCACGGATATTGATTTCCGGATTGAAATTGGTAGCGAATGCCTTATGGTGATCTCCTGCGTTGCAGTCTACGATATCCAGATAGTGTATCTCGTCGAAATGATGCTTTGCCGCATAGGCTGTATATACGCCGGTAACCCCCGGATCGAAACCACATCCCAAGATAGCGGTAAGACCGGCTTTCTCGAAACGATCTTTATAGGCCCATTGCCAGCTGTATTGATATTTGGCTTCATCAAGCGGTTCGTAGTTGGCCGTATCTAAATAGCTAACACCGTATTCCAGACAAGCATCCATGATATGCAAATCTTGATAAGGTAAGGCCAGATTTACCACCAAATCCGGTTTGAAGGCGTTAAACAAGGCAACAAGCTCTTGCACGTTGTCTGCGTCTACCTGTGCGGTTTGCACTTTCACGTTCTTGATATCGGCGGCGATCTTGTCGCATTTACTTTTCGTACGGCTAGCTACCATGATATCCGTGAAGACATCCGCATTCATCGCTATTTTCTTAACAGCAACGGTACTTACGCCCCCTGCACCAATAACTAATACTCTTCCCATTTACTAATAGAATTAATCTTGTTAATATACAGTTTACAAGGTTTTCAACCAATGGACAAATATACGGCTTTTCCTTGACAATCCCTATATATTTATTCATTTTAGAACGGAAGAGGGAAAAGAAAGATACAGCTAATGAATGTGAATAATGAAAATAGTCGTACTTTTGTCACATTTACTGTTTAAAGTTTGGACATGAGATTCTTAAATAATGTCGGGGGTGTTTTTATTCTGCTTTTATTAGCGTTGGGGTGTAAACCTGAGGCGAAGCGGAGCCGTGTGCTTGTGATCCAATCTTTTCGGTGGGATGATAAGAACTATCTGGAATTAAACTCAGATATCCGGAAAGAGCTGGGAAAAAATCGGGTGAATGCGGACATCCGTACGTTTTATCTCGACTGCGAGTGTTATATGGCTGAGGAGGAAGAGGAACGGATGTATAACTTTATCGATACGATCCGTCTTTGGAAGCCCGACATCATATTGGTGAATGATGATCAGGCTACCTATACGTTGATGAAATGCGGCCATCCTTTTGTAAAGAAAGTTCCGGTTGTTTTCTCTGGCGTCAATTTCCCTAATTGGGATTTGCTGGAAGAATATCCGAATGTAACAGGTAGCTGGGATAAGATTGATTATGAGGAGAACCTTCGTTTGATCGATCGGCAAATGGGAAAGTCTCGCATTTATATCAATTATGATAAGACCTCCTTAGGGCAGTTGGCTTTCCGGGAGTTGATAAAAGCGGTCGATACGAGCCGGTATGTGTTGGATTATAATCAATTGGCTTTCCAATTAAATGATCCGGACTTTAAGGTGGATTCCATGATGTTTAGAACCGAGATGAGAATGAAGGCGATACGTCCTTCGAAAAATATAATCCATTTCATGCCTTTTCGTAAAGCCAATGGGGAGTTTTTATTGAGTAATATTAATGGTACCTATCCTTATTGCGTATTTTTCAATATCCGTTATGACTATACATCCGCAGGCTTGTCTAAGATGTTCGTGACTCCTTCATTTACGGCAGTGCGGGAAATCTTTAATATAAACGTGGAAGTTCTGGGAGGCTATTTTTGCTCGAACCGCATACAAGCGGCGGAACAGGCTAGGTTGGCGGCTAAAATTCTTTCCGGTACGCCTATCTCTTCCGTTCCGATCGTAGAGAGTCCCAAAGAGTATCTGTATGATTGGGTAGAGATGCAACGTTTAGGTATTTCAAAGGAAGAGGTCCCTACTAATGTTCATGTCATAAATATGCCTATTTCCGAACGGTATAAGATAGAGGTTTTTATCGCCTCTTCCTTGGGTGTGATCTTATTGTTGGCATTGATCGGTTATTTGTTTTATCTCTATTGGCGGGAAGCAAGACGAAGGAAAGAGGTGCTCGCTAATTTAAAGCAGGAGAAAGAGCATCTTTCTTTAGCGTTGGAAGGGGGTAATATATTCGCTTGGAAATTACAGTCTGGAACTTTCCGATTTGACAATGAGTTCTTTAGTTCTGTGAATATTTCTCCCCGGGAAATTCCTTTGGATGAGCTGTACGAGATGACTCATCCGGACGACAGGCAGAGTTTGCGATCCTTAATTGATTTCATTTGTACGGGTACGATCTCTCATCATATCCTTCAATATCGTTGCGATTTTAACGGGAAAGGTTACCAATGGTGGGAATTTCGTTACGGAAGCTTAGAGGATGCGAATGATGGGTATGTAATTAATGGCTTATGTTTGAATATCCAAAATATCAAGGATACGGAGGGGGTATTGATCTCTGCGAGGGAAAAAGCCGAGGAGTCGGATCGGATGAAGTCGGCTTTCTTGGCGAATATGAGCCATGAGATCCGTACGCCGCTGAACGCGATTGTCGGTTTCTCGAATTTAATGAACTCGGAAGAGGTCTTGGAGCCGGAAGAGCGTGAGCAGTTCGTGAAGTTGATTAATACGAACTCCGACTTACTATTGAAACTGATCAATGATATTTTAGATCTTTCCCGTATGGAATCTGGAAAGATGAGTTTTGTTTTCGATCGCCATGATTTGAATGTCTTGATCAATGAAATCTATTGTACTTTCCAGTTGATGATGCCCGAGGGGGTAGAGCTACGCATGCGTGTCCCCGAGATCCCGGTGATTGTGGCGGTAGATCCTTATCGGCTGAAACAAGTATTGTCTAATTTTATCAATAATGCCATCAAGTTCACGACTTCTGGCTATATAGAAGTTGGATACTATTTCTGTACGAAAGGCGACTGCCTTCATATCTATGTAGAAGACACCGGTATCGGCATCCCTGAGGAGAAACAGAAGCAAGTCTTTGATCGTTTTTGCAAATTGGATGAGTTTGCGCAAGGCACCGGACTCGGACTGGCGATTTGCCAAGTGATAGCGCAGCGTTTCGGCGGTGAGATACAATTGAAGTCGGAATATGGTAAAGGTAGCCGTTTTACGCTAACTTTGCCTAAAGAACGTATAGGTTGACAAAGCATGGAACAAATAGAGAAACTTTCACGATTTATCAAGGAACATGCGTCGGATGATTTGAATCGTCTGTTGCTTTCCGCCTCTCGTTATCCGGGGATCGATATCCCTTTCGTGGTGGATCAATTAAAATCTCGGCGGCAGATCAAGGATAAACTACCTTCATGGTATCAAAACGATCGACTGGTTTTTCCGGCGAAGATAGCGGCGGAGCAATGTTCCTCGGAACAGACTGCCTTGTACAAACAGAGGTTGGTAGATCCACAGGCACATGTATGTGATTTGACTGGTGGATTGGGGATCGATAGCTATTTCTTCTCCCGGAAAGTACGGCAGGTTACCTATATCGAACGCTTTCCCGCTTATTGCGAGGCGGCTATCCATAATTTCAAGGTGCTAGACGTTGGTAACGTAACGGTATTGAATGGCGATTCTACGGAGTTAATAGATAAGACCGATGGAATAGATGTGTTTTATATCGATCCGGCTCGTAGGGGAGAGGGGAATAAGCGGGTTTTTGCGCTGCAAGATTGCGAGCCGGACTTGACAAAGTTGGTTCCTGTCTTGTTTGGTCATGCCCCTAAGGTGATCGCTAAATTATCTCCGATGGCGGATATTCATATGACGTTGGATTTGCTTCCGGATGTGACAGCCATACAGGTGCTTTCGGTGAAAAATGAATGTAAGGAGCTTTTGTTTGTGTTGGAGCGAGGCTCGAAAGGCGGGAGTCCTCAAATCTGTTGCGTGAATTTCACTTCGGAGGAAGAGCCGGAATTGTTTGCGTTCTCATTGGTGGAAGAACGGGAAGCTGTCGCTTCCATCCGTGGAGAAGTCAAGCGTTATTTATACGAACCGAACGCTTCCATCTTGAAGGCGGGTGCGTTTAAAGCGGTCGCCACTCGTTTTGGATTGAATAAATTGCATGTCAGCAGTCATTTATATACGTCGGATGAGGTTGTCCCTAGTTTTCCGGGACGTTCTTTTGTGGTAGACGAAGTGATCCCCTTTACGAATAAACAATGTAAGACCTTGTCGAGGCAGATTCCCCAAGCGAATATCACAGTCCGTAATTTCCCCCTCTCGGTGGATGAGTTACGTAAGCGAACTAAAATTGTGGATGGAGGAACTATCTATCTTTTCGCTACTACTCTGGAAAATGGGGATAAGGTACTTATCAAAACTCATAAGATATAGGATACTGCATGGGCGTTGCAGTGCTACTGCATAGGTGCTGCAGCATTACTGCA
>ENA-OQLC01001547-OQLC01001547.1-human-gut-metagenome-genome-assembly--contig:-NODE-1547-length-10319-cov-2.677504_pt1 | contig 10319 bp, 8 predicted proteins | sample MGYA00242653_ERZ504807 | MGnify/ENA primary metagenome ERZ504807 (study PRJEB26092, sample SAMD00036381) | human gut metagenome | host: Homo sapiens | study: EMG produced TPA metagenomics assembly of... | reverse complement strand
GTCGCAGTTAGCAGTTAGTTCGCTGGAGCGTTGCGCCGGCGAGTGAGCAATCACCATTGTCCGAATGCGTCCGCCTTTAACAACTTTCAACACACTAAATAGTAATAAAATATACAGAAAAGAGGACACCCCATGAGCAAAGTAACCATAATCACCGGCGGTACATCTGGAATTGGAAGAGGGATTGCGGAGAAAATTCTGGAAAATTCTGCGTCGGACGATATTTTATATGTGAGCTATGGACATAACACGGAGCAGGCGGAGGAAGTTCTTCATGCACAAACAGAGGAAAATCAGAAAAAAATCCGGTTGCTCCAGGCTGATATGTCATCCTATGATGAAATGATGAAATTTGTATCCCGGGTCAAAGAAGAAGCGAGCCATGTAGACTGGCTGATAAACAACGTAGGAATCAGCACCTATGCGAAATATGAAGATTACACTTTTGACGAATGGACCAAAATTGTGAATACTAACCTGTCTGTTCCGGTATTTCTGGTGAAAGAACTTCGCCCCATTATGAACGAAGGCGGCAGCATTCTTTTTACAGGCTCCTACGCAGGACAGCAGGCTTATTCCTCATCCCTGGTTTACGGTGTCACCAAATCCGCCATCCACTTCCTCACCAAATCCCTGGTAAAAGAACTGGAACCAAAACAGATCCGGGTCAATGCCATTGCCCCGGGATTCATTGAAACCAGCTGGCATAAGAACCGCACCCCGGAAAGTTATGAACGTATTAACCGTAAGATTGCGCTTCACCGCTTTGGCGAGATCTCCGAAGTGGCAGACATGGCATACGAAGTCCTGAAAAATGGCTATATGAATGGAAGCGTTGTAGACATTCATGGCGGATATGACTATTTCTAAAAAGAATCCAGTGATCTGATTTTAAATAAAAAAATCTGCACCCGGATTATATTCGTGAAGTGATTAACAAAAACAAAATTCACAAATATAGTTCGGGATTTTTCTAAATATAAAATTTCTGGAATTAATTGATTTTAAGAAGATAGTGTGCTAAAGTATTTATAATGTTGTGCGAAAGCGAGGAGAAAACATTGCACAAAAGTGATGAAAAATACCAGGCTTACGTAAAAATCCTAGAGGAAGAACTGGTTCCTGCAATGGGATGTACCGAACCCATTGCCATTGCCTATGCAGGCGCAGTGGCGAGAAAAACTTTGGGCAATCTGCCGGAACAGCTGGATATTAAAGTAAGTGGAAATATTATTAAAAATGTAAAAAGCGTCATCGTTCCCAATACAGGCGGCATGAGGGGAATTGCAGCTGCTCTGTGCGCGGGTGTGATCGCAGGCGATGCGGAAGCGCTCCTTGAAGTAATTGCAAGAGTAACACCCGGTCAGAAGGAGGAAATCAAGTCCTACATGGATCAGGTGAAACCCAGGATCACTCCGGCATCCACCGGGCATGTATTTGAAATCGATCTGACCGTAACCAAAGGTACTGAAACGGCCCGTGTCCGCATTGTAGATACGCACACCAACATCATCCTTATTGAGAAAAACGGCCAGCCTGTTTTCCAGAAAGATGTCTGTTCAGGTAAGGAAGAGAAAAAGACCGACCATTCCATATTAAACATAGAAGACATTATCGACTTTGCCAATACTGTTGACACAGAAGATGTAAAGGAGGTTCTGGAGCGTCAGATCCGTTACAATACAGCCATTTCTGAGGAGGGACTTCGTGGAAACTATGGAGCGAACATCGGAAAAGTCCTTCTTCACACCTACGGCGACAATATTAAGATCCGTGCCAGAGCCAAGGCAGCAGCCGGTTCCGATGCCCGAATGAATGGCTGCGAGCTTCCTGTGGTGATTAACTCCGGAAGCGGCAACCAGGGTATGACTGCCAGCATTCCGGTCATTGAATTTGCCAGAGAGCTGCAGGTTTCCCATGACAAAATGCTTCGCGCCCTGGTGCTTTCCAATCTTGTAACCATTCATCTGAAGACTGGAATCGGAACTCTTTCTGCCTATTGCGGTGCAGTAAGTGCAGGCTGCGGAAGCGGTGCGGGAATTGCTTATCTCTACGGCGGCGATTATGAAGTAATTGCACATACAATCGTGAATTCCCTGGCAATTGTTTCCGGAATCATCTGTGACGGAGCGAAAGCCTCCTGCGCAGCCAAGATTTCAGCAGCAGTCGATGCCGGAATCATGGGCTATGAAATGTACATACAGGGACAGCAGTTCTACGGCGGTGACGGAATCGTTACCCACGGTGTGGAAAATACCATCCGGAACGTGGGACAGCTGGCGAAGGAAGGTATGTGCGAAACGGATAAAGAGATTATCCGGATTATGGTAGAGCGTGGTTGAAAAAGGCTTTCTGCAAGATGTGCGCCACAATTTGCGGGAGCTTGCGGAAATACTTTTTCAAACAGGTTCTAGGAAAAGGAGATGAAGGGAAAACACTATGAAGTGGAAATACATATTAAAAAGAATACTGATTGCCATTCCCACTTTTTTCGGAATTACCATATTGGCCTATTTTATTCTGAATATGGCGCCTGGTTCACCGCTGGATGCACTTCTGGCAGATCCGGGAATTACTCCGGCAGAGCTGGAACGTAAGAGAGTGGCACTTGGACTGGATCAGCCGGTGATCATTCAGTATTTTACCTGGCTGAAACAATTGCTTACGGGAAATCTGGGATTTTCCTACAGCACCCAGAGACCGGTGGCAGCGATGATACTGGAGCGTCTTCCGGCTACTGCGATTCTGGCAGCAAGCTCCATTGTACTGTCATTGATCGTATCCATTCCTCTTGGAATCTTTGCTGCCTCCAGGCCGAATTCAGGAAGAGATTACTTTTCCGGCGGTCTGTCTATGCTGATGATGGCGACTCCGAACTTCTTTGTAGGACTGGTATTTATTTACCTGTTCGCCATTGTGTTTAACATTCTGCCATCAGGAGGAATGTACAGCTCAAGCGGAGCTCATACATTTGGAGATCTGATGAAGCACATGATCCTGCCTTGTCTGGTTCTTTCCTTCCAGCAGATCGGAGGATGGGTAAGGCATATGCGAAGCAGTATGCTGGAAGTTATGCAGGATGACTACATTCGTACCGCCAAGTCCAAGGGTCTTACCAAATGGAAAGTGATCATGAAGCATGCCTTGAAAAATGCCCTTACACCGGGTGTTACAGTTGTGGGAATGTCCATTCCTTCTATTGTAGGCGGTGCAGTTGTAACTGAGCAGGTTTTTGGATGGCCGGGAATTGGCTCTCTTATGGTAACAGCGATCAATGGACGAGACTACCCGGTTATTATGGGAATCACGGTTATGATCGCGGCAGCGGTTCTTATTGCGAATATTCTCACTGATGTTGCATACGGAATTCTGGATCCGAGAATCAGCTATAAATAAGGGAGGATAGAAGACAGAAATGAAAAAACAGAAAAACGAAAATGTAAGCTATCTTTCCGAGGTACTTGATAAACTGAAAGAGCACAAAATGGCTATGGCAGGCCTGGTAGTCCTGATCGTGGAAATCCTGATGGTGGTTTTTCTTCCCATGATCCTGAAGCTGGATCCTTATACTTCAGATTACACTGCTTTTTCTGCAGCTCCGGGAGGAGCGCACATCCTTGGAACTGATGCTATCGGACGTGATGTTTTTGCCCGTTTGATGTACGGCGGAAGAACCTCTCTGCTGGTTGGTTTTGTTTCCACACTGATCAGCTGCGCAATCGGAGTTCCTCTTGGTCTGGTTGCTGGTTATGCCAGAGGAAAGGCGGAAGCAGTTATTATGCGAATTGCAGATATTTTTATGTCTTTTCCATCAATTGTGCTGATCCTGGTGCTGGTTGCTGTTCTGGGACCGTCTGTCTGGTCTGTAACCTGTGTCATCGGTGTGCTCGGCTGGACACAGTTTGCCAGACTGATCTATGCAAATGTACTTTCCGTATCCGAGAAAGAATATGTAGAATCTGCAAGGGCAATTGGTACCTCCAATTTCAAGATCGTGACAAAGTATGTTCTTCCAAACTCTTTTGCCCCGATCCTGATCGCAATCACATTCCAGATGGCGAGTGCCATCCTTTCCGAATCATCCTTAAGCTTCCTTGGCATGGGTGTACAGCCGCCGGGAGCAAGCTGGGGAAATATGCTCTACGATGCGCAGTCCATTACTGTGCTTTCCCAGAAACTGTGGATCTGGCTTCCGCCGGGACTTGCACTTCTGATCACGGTGTTAAGTATTAATTTTCTGGGCGACGGCATCCGCGATGCGCTGGATCCGAAAATCAAACTGTAATGTCTCAGGATTAGGAGGGCCTTGATGCAAGGCCGGACAGTCCGTTGACATAAGATTGGTTCCGGGAGTTTCCTGGACTGATTTGCTTCACAAAACCTGTCAGAGAAAAAACATCCCTGACAAAAGAAAAAAGGAGGAGACCTATGAAATTCAACATGAAAAAGGCTGCAGCGCTCCTGCTTGCAGGAAGCATGGTAGCAGGTTATGCTGTTCCGGCTGCTGCTGAGGCAGGGGAAAAAGTAGTAACAGCTGCTATGGACCAGGCATGGGATACCATGATGCCGCTGAACACCACAAGCAACTACACCCGTTTTATCTGTGACCAGATTTATGACCGCCTGACACAGACAAACGCAGACGGTTCCATTGAGGGACGCCTTGCTGAGTCCTGGACTGTAAACGATGCCAGTGACGCAGTTACCTTTAAGCTTCATGAAGACGCAGTATGGTCTGATGGTGAGCCGGTTACAGCAGAGGACGTTGTATTCAGCTACCAGATGTATTCTGATCCGTCTGTAGAGGCAAAGAGCCGTTATCACCTGGAGTACATTGCCGGTGTGGATGATTCCGGAGCAGAGCTTTCCGAGGATTCTATCGAAGTAACTGCAGACAGCGATTATGAAGTAACCTTCAAATTAAAAGAGGCTATGTATCCTGACACATTCCTGCAGGATATCGACACTGTTTTCATCATCCCGAAACATGTATTTGAAGGAAAAACAGCAGAAGAGATCAACGCTCCTGACCTTTGGGCAAATCCGGTAGGTTCCGGCCCATTCATCTATGACAGTGAGATCAATGGTGAGCGTATGGAGTTCACAAAGAACGAAAACTACTATCTTGGAACTCCAAATATTGACCGTCTGATCATCCGTGTAGTACCGTCCGCAAACGTTCTTTCCGGTCTTATGAACGGCGAGCTTGATTTGATCGGATTCGGTTCCGTACTGACTGATGACTGGGAAACAGCCAAGTCCCAGGATAACCTGGTAACAGAGTCTGTTCCTACCACTTCCTATACCACTCTGATCTTCAATACTCAGAAGGAATATCTTACTCAGGAAGTTCGCCAGGCACTGAATATGGCAATCAACCGTGACGTACTGGTAAATGGTCTTCTTATGGGAGAGGGAACTCCGATCATGACCCCGATCGCACCGGTAAGCCCATACTACAATGACAAAGTTCAGGTTCAGTACGATCCTGAAAAGGCAAAAGAGATGCTTGCAGAAGCAGGCTTCCCGGCTGGACAGACACTGAAATTTTTCATCTCCTCTGGAAGCAGCATTACCGAGAGATGTGCAGCCCTGATCGTACAGGATTTTGCAAATGTCGGTGTAAATGTAGAAATTGAGCAGATGGACTTTGCAACTCTGATGAGCCGTATGCTTGACGGCGAGCATGATCTTGGAATCATTGGTTCCGGCGGAACTCTTGACCCAAGTGAGAGCCGTGAAATGATCTATCCGGAAAGCTCCTGCAACTTCTGCCAGCTTCAGGATACAGAGCTTTCTGACCTGATCGACAAAGGAAACGCAGAGCTTACTTTTGAAGCAAGAAAACCATACTTCGATGAGTATCAGGAAAAGGTTGTAGAAAAAGCAGCTATGGGCTACTTATATACAAAGAACCTTCTTACCGCTTACAACAAGAGCATGAAGAACCTGAACGTTGCAGACTTTAATTGTCTGAACTGGTCTTCCTGGGAGTGGGATAAAGAGTAATAAAAATGGGAAACAGGACAAAAGCGGATAAAGCTTTTGATCCTGGAACCCGCCAAATATGAGAGAAAAGACTCTCATGTCTGGCGGATTTCAGGAGCTGTGAAAGAATCACAGTGAGTTAATTAAGAGAAAAAGGAGTACAGCTATGGCATCTTTACTTTCAGTAGAGAATTTACAGGTACAGTTTCAGACAAAAAAAGGCATTAACACAGCCGTTGACGGTGTAAGCTTTTCTGTAGAAAAAGGCAGGATCCTCGGAATTGTAGGCGAGTCTGGATGCGGAAAAAGTGTCACATCCATGTCTATCCTTCAGCTTCTTGGAAGCAACGCCCGGATTTCTGGCGGCAGCATCAAACTGGATGGAAAAGAACTGATAGGGCTTCCGGAGAAAGAGATGTGCAGGATCCGCGGAAATGATATTGCCATGATCTTTCAGGATCCAATGACTGCCCTGAATCCGACTCTGACTATTGGAACCCAGCTGATGGAACCAATCATGCTCCACCAGAACTGCGGCAAAAAGGAAGCCTGGACAAGAGCTGTGGACGTTCTGAAAAGAGTTGGAATCGCAGCGCCGGAGAAGCGGATGAAGGAATATCCGCACCAGCTTTCAGGCGGTATGCGCCAGCGAGTGATGATTGCCATGGCAGTATCCTGCGAGCCAAGACTTCTTATCGCAGATGAGCCTACCACCGCCCTGGATGTAACCATTCAGGCACAGATCCTGGAGCTGATGTGTGAGCTTAGGGAAAAAATGGGAACGGCTATTATGCTGATTACCCATGATATGGGGGTAGTAGCAGAGACCGCAGACGATGTGCTTGTTCTTTATGCAGGAAAAGCAGTAGAATACGGCAGCATTGAGGATATTTTTGAAAGACCGAAGCATCCTTACACACAGGGACTTTTGAACTCTATCCCACGTCTTGATGAGGATGTAGAGCTGTTGAATACCATTGAGGGCACCGTTCCGGCACCGGACGCCATGCCTGCAGGCTGCAGATTTGCTCCCCGATGTCCTTACGGAAAAGACCGCTGCATGAAAGAAAAACCAGGCGTTTACCATGCTGGAAATTCTCTGGTAAGCTGCTTCAGATACGAGGGTGAGAAAGAATGAGTGAGAACACAGGAATCTTGTTGGAAACAAAGGATCTATCCAAATATTTTACGGCAAAAAAAGGGCTTCTGAACCGTAATCCATCTGTAGTAAAAGCAGTAGACCATGTAAGTCTTTCTGTGAGAAAGGGTGAGACACTGGGCCTGGTCGGAGAGTCCGGCTGCGGAAAATCCACTCTGGGAAGAACTATTCTCCGCCTGATCCCGGCAACAGAGGGCCAGGTTATGTACAATGGGGAAGATATCCTTACCTATGATAAGAAAAAAATGTGGGAAATGCGCCGGAAGCTGCAGATCATTTTTCAGGATCCATACAGCTCCCTGAATCCCAGAATGACCGTTTATGATCTGATCAGTGCCCCTCTTGAGGTGTATAAAGTGGGGACTAAGGAAGAACGCAGGGAAATGGTGGAAGAGATCCTTCAGGAGGTTGGACTGGATAAACAGTATCTGAATCGTTTTCCTCACGAGTTTTCGGGCGGTCAGAGGCAGCGAATCGGAATTGCAAGGGCACTGATCCTGAATCCGGAATTTGTTGTCTGTGACGAGGCGGTTTCCGCACTGGACGTATCTGTCCGTGCGCAGGTGCTGAATCTTATGAGAAATATGCAGCAGAAGAAAAATCTGACCTACCTGTTTATCTCCCATGACCTGAGCGTAGTCCGCCATATCAGTGACAGAATCGCAGTTATGTATCTTGGAAGTGTGGTTGAGGTTGCAGAAAAAGCCCAGCTTTATTCCAATCCGATGCACCCCTATACAAAAGCCCTTCTTTCCGCAATCCCGCTTCCGGATGTGAAGAAGAAACGTCAGCGTATCATTCTGGAAGGTGACGTGCCAAGTGCCTACAATCCACCGTCTGGATGTAAATTCCATACCCGCTGTCCCTATGCAACAGACCGCTGCAGGCAGGAAGCTCCTGTACTTCAGGAGGTGGAAAAGGGGCATAAAGCAGCCTGTCACAGGGCTTTGGAGCTTGTCTGAAAATTTATTTCCTGCAATCTGCAGGCTCTGCAAATTGTGACGTACATTTTGCAGAAAGCCTTTTTAAACATGTTCTGGAGTCTGCTGAATAATTACATATCAGGAAGGATACTACCGGTTTTCCAAAGAATTCCATTAAAGGGATAGCTTTGGGAAACCGGTATTTTTTTAAGTTATTTTTGTTTAATTTGACGTTATTTTCGTTGCTTTATTGAAAAATATTTCATTTTTTGCTAAATTATATATAAATATGGAGTATTCTGATTTTGTTTAGAAATACTCCAAAATTTCGAAAGGGGATGGAATGGTGGAAAACAGAAATAACAGATTGCTGAATGCGAAATTAAACAAGTATATCGTTCCAGGTATTATGATGTCGCTGGCACTTCAGCTTGGAAACATTGTGGACACCATCTTTGTAAGTAATTTAATTGGTGTAGAAGCAATGTCCGCAGTCACAATGAGTCTTCCGGTTGAAACGATAGTTCAGCTTACCGGTTACTGTCTGGGTGTGGGAGGTTCCATAGCCGCAGGAAATATGCTTGGTAAACGTGACAAAGAAGGGGCTTCGAGATTGTTTTCGGCCACTTTTATTGTCACACTCGTGGTGGGACTGCTGTTTTCTCTTATTGCATTTCCTGCTGCAGGACCTATTGCCAGATTTCTGGTATCCGGAGACGGAGTTTTGACAACTTATACAAGAGACTATATCCGCATTAGCATGTTAGGTGCACCGGTAATCGGAATCGGTCTGATGATGGTAAACTACCTTGGGGTGGAAAACCATCCGGAGCTTGCTTCTGTTTATCTGATCGCAGCCAACGTGATAAATCTTGTGCTGGATTACATATTTCTTAGATTTACACCACTTGGAGTCACAGGTGCATCCTTATCAACGGTACTTGGCTTCCTTTTTGCCATGGTGGTTTTCCTTTTCTATATTCGCTCAGATAAGAGGAATATCAGTTTCGTGCGGCTGAATGCAAAGGATTTCGGAATCGTGAAGGAAGCGGTGGTTACAGGTGTGCCCATGCTTGTTTTCATGGCAACCAATTTTGTAAAAGCCCTTGGCCTGAACACCATCATCATGAATCAGATCGGGGAAGACGGAATGGCAGTATTTACGGTCTGCGACAATGTTTTGCTGATCGTGGAAATGCTTACAGGCGGAATCATAGGCGTAATTCCTAATGTTGCAGGAATTCTTTTTGGAGAAAAAGACTATGTGGGAATCCGTGTCCTGTGCAAAAAAATGCTGAAATACAGCTACATCGTGCTGGCAGTCATATTCGTTCTGATTATGCTGTTTACAGAACAGATCACCATTATGTTCGGAGGCGGCGGAGAGCTGGGACGGGAGATGGTTCATGCACTGCGTATTTTTGCTTTGTGTGTAGTGCCTTATCTCTGGAATAAATTTACTGTAAGCTATTATGAATCTATTGAAGAGACTGCAATTGCAAGCTTTATTACCTTCCTTGAAAATGCAGTGGCAGTTCTTCCTGCAACATTCATAGGAATTTCTATCTGGAAACAGATTGATGGAATCGGTACAAATGGAATTGGTGTTGCATTCGTTGCCACAGAGATCATAACCCTGATCGCAGCCTGGATTTTCCGAAAGATCAAACACAAAAATTCTACTTTTTATATTGTTCCTGATCAAAATCCCGGAACCAATCTTGATTTTTCCATCAAGAGCACCATGGAAGAAGCAGGCGCAGTTAACAGAAAAATCCTGGAGTTCTGCAAGGAAAACGGTGTATCCGGAAACAGAGCCAATCTTGCTGCCGTGTGTGCAGAAGAAATGACTGTGAATATCATTAAATTTGGTGGAAAAACTTCCAACTGGATCGACATCAATCTTTGCCTGGAGGATGACATTTGCCAGTTAAGGATAAGAGACAACGGAGTGAATTTTAATCCGCTGGAATACAGCTATGACCATGAGGAGTTTGATATCCATGGAATTGAGCTGGTGAAAAAGATTTCAAAATCAATGGATTATATCCGCGCAATTGATATGAATAATACTATAATATCATTTTAGGAGGTGCAGGAAATGTCTGACATTAACGAAAAGAGCAATTTTGTTTTTGAATTTCAGCCTGTGACAAAGTTGTTTGAAGAGCAGGTGCGGCTTCATCCTGACAAATGTGCTGTAGCTTCCAGCAAGGAAAGCTTTACCTACGCACAGCTGAACGAAAGGG
>ENA-OQLC01001521-OQLC01001521.1-human-gut-metagenome-genome-assembly--contig:-NODE-1521-length-10453-cov-5.852641_pt1 | contig 10453 bp, 7 predicted proteins | sample MGYA00242653_ERZ504807 | MGnify/ENA primary metagenome ERZ504807 (study PRJEB26092, sample SAMD00036381) | human gut metagenome | host: Homo sapiens | study: EMG produced TPA metagenomics assembly of... | reverse complement strand
GGCCAGGCGCGGCGATGGTACTGCACTCGAGAGGGTGTGGGAGAGTAGCACGCCGCCGCTTCAAACGTATCGGGCCTTCCGGTCGAGCCTCTGGCTCCCGGGAGGCCCTTTTTTTATCCTCTCCTCCGGGACCTGTCTCCCGGCCGGGCCTTCCGGCCCCCGGGAGGCCCCTTTATTTAAAACTCTTTATCCCTCCTAGGTTTTTGTCTTAATCGGCCCTCCCGGCTATATGGTCTGGGCTTCGTTGATCCAAAAGTCTCGCATCTGGTTTTCTGATTCCGTTCTAAAAACAATTTATTCCGTTAAACTTGCAGTTTATTCATATCGGATTGACTGACAATGCCGCGTTCCATGTACAACTACGCCGACAAGCAGGAAGACAAGGAGAAGAGCTACATCGAGCTTGACTCCACCGAAACCGAAATCATCAAATACCTTAATGACAACTACAAGGACGTGATTCTTCTCGTCAAATCCAGTGCTGCCATGGAACTCGACTGGCTCAAGCAGTACCCGAACATCAAGGCCGTCGTGTATTCGCAGAACGTCACCAACGCCCTTGCCAAGGTGTTCTCCGGGGAAGTGAATCCCTCCGGCAGGACCGTCGGACACATTCGCCGCGGATGCGCTGGCCTCACCGGCTGCGCAGAACTTCGGCAGCTACCAGTGTTACGACGAGAACGGCAAAGCCACCAAATACAATTATGTGGATTACGCGGAAGGTATCTACGTCGGCTACAAGTATTACGAGACCCGTTACGAGGACAAGGTCCTCGGTCAGGGCAACGCGGGCGATTACGATTACGCAAGGAAGTCGTGTACCCGTTCGGGTACGGATTAAGCTACACCGATTTCAAATGGTCAGATTTCTCCGTTGCGCGGCATGGCAATGATTTCGTCGCTACCATGACCGTGACGAATACCGGCGATACAGCAGGCAAGGACGTTGTGGAACTGTACGCGCAGTCGCCATACACCGATTACGACAAGCGGAACGCCGTTGAGAAGGCATCCGTGAACTTGGTCGGATATGGCAAGACCTCCGAACTCAAGCCGGGGACCAGCGAAACCGTGCGAATCACCTTCGGCAAGGATCAGCTCAAGGCATACGACTACAAGGGCGCGAAGACCTACATCCTTGACGCTGGACAGTATCGCTTCACCGCGGCCACCGACGCCAACCAAGCGGTCAACAATATCCTTGCCGACAAAGGCAAGACCGTGGCCGACGGCATGACTTCGGAAGGTGACAAGACCATGGTGGCCAGCTGGACACCGGAGAACACTGATGTGGACACCACTACATTCGCCTCCGACTCCACCACCGGCAAGGCCATCTCCAACCTGTTCGATGCGGCTTCCGATCCGGAAGTGGCCTATCTGTCCCGTTCCGATTGGACTGGTACCTTCCCGAAGCATTACGGCGAATCCTCCGGTGAGATCAATACCTGGGGCAATGAGATTAATTGCAAGGACTCCGACGGTAATAACGCGTCCTGCACGTGGAAGAAGACCGCTTCCACCAAACTCATCAAACAGCTTGAAGGAAACGACTCCGGCACCACCGTCGACAAGGACTCCATCATGGATACGCCGACATTCGGCAAGAAGAACGGGTTGAAGGTCTCCGACATGCGCGGATTGGCTTATGACGACGCGCAATGGGACAAGATCCTTGACGAGCTCACCGAGGACGATTACAACCAGCTCATCTACTTCTCCGGCTACGGCGTGGACTACATCAAATCCGTGGACAAGCCGTTCCAAATCGATGCTGATTCGGCCACCGGTTGGATGTACGGAGGCACCGGCAAGACCTTCCCAAGCATCATGATGCTCACCCAGACCTGGAACGCCCAACTGGCGGAGGACCTCGGCGAGATGATGGGCAACGAGGCTCTGCTGGGCGGCGCGAATGGCTGGTACGCTCCAGCTATGAACATCCACAGGACCCCATTCTCCGGACGTAACGGCGAATACTATTCCGAGGATGGCTACATGTCCGGGTCCATGGCTTCCCTCGAGGTCAAAGGCGCGGCCACCAAGGGCGTGTACAGCTACATCAAGCACTTCGCCCTTAACGACCAGGAGAACCACCGTGGTGACAGGCCTGGCAACTTCTCCGTGGCAACCTGGTCCAACGAACAGGCCATCCGCGAGATTTATCTGAAGCCATTCGACATGTGCATGCACCTTGGTGATATGGACATGAAGACTGTGGTGAAGAAGTCCGATGGAACCTATGAGAACAAGGTCGTCAAGACTCCGATCGCCAAAGGTGTGATGACATCGTTCAACCGTATCGGCGCCACTTGGACCGGCGGCAGCCATGCACTGATCCAGCAACTGCTACGCGACGAATGGGGATTCAATGGTCTGATCATCACCGACAACGCCAACACCGGCAAATTCATGAGCCCATACCAGATGCTGGAGGCGGGAGCCGACATCAAACTGCTGAACGTGAGCGATGATCCGACCGGAGAGAAACTCGATTTCAATGATGCGGCGACCTACTACTACGCACGTCAGGCCATGCACCATTTGCTGTACACGGTCGCGAATACGAACTGCATGAACGGCGCATTGCCTGGTGCTGGCTTCAAGTTCAGCAATGGAATGAAGACCATACAGATTGTGTTCAACACGGTATGTAGCGTGATTCTGGCAATGCTTGCCTTCTTCTCCGTGTGGCGTTGGATGCCGGGCACGATTAAGCGCGTTGCGGCCCGCAAGGAAGCGCGTGTGGCCAGGAAGGCTGCTCGTAAGGCGGCGAAGGGCTGATTTCTCGTGAATCAAGCCTGACCTTCCTTCTTGAATAACGTTGGCGGATGACCCTGCTTTTATAGGTCGTCCGTCAACGTCTGTCTGACGCTTACGTTTCCTTGCCGGATTCATGCCAGAAAATGCATTCCGTCTTGGGAAATGGCTGTTCATGGCTGGACTGGCGGCTGGCGGAGCTGATCGAGACCGCTGGATGAGGTTGTTCCTCAAATCGTCTTTGATGTTGTGAGACGCACCTTGTTGGCCGGATAGGTATTCTGCGACAGCACCACTGAGTGACCGTCCGAGTCGAGCGCTCGGGAGAACACGCGTAGCAGCGGCGCTCCGGTCTGCAGTCTTAGATGACGGATGCAACGGCCCATGGCCCGGCACTACTTCGATGGTTTCCTCGACGGTATGGATGTCGGCGCTGCAGGCCGTTCGCAGCAACTGGTAGATGAAGCCGGTCGAATCCAGCTTCAGGAATGACGGATAGTCCCGTTGATTGATGTAGGTCTGCTCGTATGAAATGGGTTCGTCTCCGATTGTGCGAATTCGTTCGATGCGGGCCAGCCGGCTGCCAGCATCCGTCTGTGGCGTGCGGTCCGCTGCGACACTGCCATCGTCTTCAATCCCGACAACGTCGTGGTATGCGTCGCGGAGATCAGGGGGAGTCGTCAGACGTCGTGACATCATGCACATAGGGTTCCTTGGACGGGTTGCGGGCGACGGGTACGGGCCGTGGTACGAAAAAATCCTCGAACGCTGGACGCTGAAACGCATGAATGGGTGGCCATCCGAACGAATATAAGATGGATGCGGGGTGGGCGGTCCTGCCCGATGAAGGAATGCAGGCTGTGATTGTTTTCCGGAAAGGGTGGCGATGGCTTTGGAAGATGATTCCACCAAGGAGGACAGGAAGGCGCTAGAAGAATTCCTTGCCGACTCCGGATGCCTGGATCGGCTGTCCAAATGGACGCGCGGGTTCAACGCGTTCGACGTCCTCGGGATTGCACGCGCCGAGATCCGGCACAGCAACGTCCTCGCCTGGCTCATGGACCCCGCCGAGAACCATGGGTTAGACGACGGCGTGATCCGCGGCTTCGTGGATTACGCTGCGCGAGGGATTGGAGGCGACGGGGTCTTCGACGATCTGCTTATGGACTGCGACGGCTTCTCGATCCGTCGTGAATGGCACTGTATTGACATTCTTGCGGTGAACTATGACGCGGGCTATGTCCTTTGCATTGAGAACAAGATCTTCTCCGGCGAGCATGACGACCAACTTGCCAGATACTGCGGAGAGGTTGAGAAGGCTTATCCGGCTTACCGGCGTCGGTTCATATTTCTCACCCCGGATGCAAGGGACGCGTCGAAAGCCTCCGATGCCGAGGATTGGCTCGCCATGGGGTATGGGGACGTGCTCGGCATCATCGGCCAGGCGGTCGAGGCTCATGGGCCGGCTCCGGCGCAGGCTCAGTTCATTTCGGAATACATGGACGCCGTGAGGAGGGACATTTTGGGAGACGAGGAACTCGAACGTATCTGCATGAAAATCTACAAGAAACACAAGAGGGCGCTGGATCTGATTATTAACTGCAAAAACGACCTGATCCCCAAGATAAACGAACATTGCAAAGAATGGGCCAGGCGGAAGGCCAAGGCCGATGAGATTGTGTTCGACGAGGGGGATTGTGGCAAGCGCATAACGAGATTCAGGACCAAACTCATGTCGCTGATTCTGCCCGATGGTGACGGGCCGAACAGCAGTTGGAAAACCTGCTGCAACTATTTTTATGAGATCAAAGTCCAAGACGGGGACGACGGGCCTGAAATACGTTGCCAACTGTGCTTCGACTCCTGTGGCCTTGACGGGAAACGGATGGAAATCTACGACAGAATAAGCCGAAGCATCCCATGCCTTGAGACATGGTCGAATGGTAAGAATTGGTGGCATATCCATTGGATCTGGCCGGATGCGGGCAAGAGCTTCCAGCTCGTGCCTGCAGATTTTGACGAGGAATGGTTGAACAAACAGCTCGACGACATGCTCGGACGTCTTAAGGAGTTCGAGCGCGGACTCTCCGAAGAGAAATGGGTCAAGGACCTGCTCGCCGGCAAGGATGCCGCGGAACGAGCCTGACCTCCATTCCGCAAACCGGCCGGGTCGCCGCGCGACGTTTTACGTTAATCTGTAGAATCGTCGGAATCGGCGTTTGATGCAGTCGCGCGGTCGGAACAGTGCCGCTCGGTATCCGGAAAAGTGCGGAAATCGGGTAAAACGGGTTTTCAAAAAGTGCGGAAATCGGGAAACCAGGGATGACGGCCATGTTTTGACGGGGTGCGCAATGCCATGCTCGGATGAAGGGATGATTTCATGGCGGAATGGCGCCGTTTTTAAGGGGTGCATAGGGTGCACAGGTGGCCATGGAAGGGCGGCTCTCCCTCATGAAATGTGACGGAAGGGTAAAAACTCGCTCATAAAAGTGTGAGATGAGGATGCCGGATGTTTCAGAGAAAACGATGGCAAGGTCAGCGATGACCACATCACCGTATCGCCATTCGTCACAGCAGCTCGTCTCTCTTAAGCGCTCCGAACGGGTCTTCCTCCTTCTGATATTCCACTGCATGGTCTTTGAACACGTTTGATATACAGAACATATTTGTTGCGGACTGCAAGTGCGGAACCGGGCTTATAGAGACAAAGTGCGAGCGTATTGGACGGTTCGTTGTCGGACGGGTCGTATTAGAGAGGTAGTTCCCGATAGACCAAATCGTCACGGACAGCAAAACCCTGATGCTCCCAGAAATCGTTGCCGGCATCGTTGTCTGCGGGCACACCGACGGCGACTTTTGGCAGGCCGATCGCACGAAGCGCTTCAACCACGCGGCCCACCAAAAGCGAGCCAATGCCCATACCACGCGCGTCGGGATCGACCGCCGTGTGGTAGATGCGCGACCGTCTGCTATCGTGACCGGCAAGAATCGCTCCAATAATCCTTCCGCCATCGTCTTCGGCTACGAAACAGGTGTCGGGATTGCGTTTGAGGAACGTTTTTATCGCATCCTCGGAATCGTCGATGTCCCTCATGGTGAAACCGGTGCATCGCGTCCACAACCCGTATACCAGCGGATAATCTTCAATTTTCATACGACGGATGGTTGGTGCAGGCCCAGTCATATTTCCTCCTTTTCATATTGGACGTCTTATTGGATGTCAGTTTCGATTTTCGTATCGTTCGCGATATTCCTGCGCGCGTATGCCGTATTTGCGTTGCACGGCCGTCTGCAGCGCGCGCGTATCGGGGAAACCGCATTCCCTTGCGATGCTGGCTATCGACGCAGAGGAACCTGACAGTTTTCTGCAGGCGTCGTCCAATCGCAGGTCGGTCAGAAATTCTTTGAACGTTTTGCCGGTCGCCTTGCGGAATAGGCGGCAGAAATGTTCCCTGCCGTATCCAAATTCCCGTGCGACGTCGGTCGCTTCGAGATGCTGTTTGCGGTGCGATGTCATGTATCCGATGATCTGCATGGTGATGTTTCTTCCGGATCTGACCAATTCCGGCCGCCGTACCCCGGAAACGAACCTCGAATACAGCAGCGATAGCAATTCGTACAGCAGCATATTGAGCTTGAATCCACGAATGGCCTCATCGGACTGTCTAATACATTGTAGCCAATCCATTTTCATTGAAAACGAAATTTCCGACATTGATGGCAATTACGCTTCCAAACATGATAAACTCGTTACTAAACACGTTTAGTTGCTGAATTTCCAAGGAGGTAGGTTTCCATGGCCACGATCAGGGAGATCGCGGAAAAGGCGGGCTTCTCCCAGGCGACCGTATCGAGAATACTCAATGACGACCCCTCGTTCTCGGTGAAGGAGGCCACCCGTCAGAAGATTCTGAGCACCAGCATTGAGATGGGGTACGAGAACGTCCCCCGCTACCAACGTGTCACCATTCCGCAAGACATCGCGTTGCTGAACAACTCCATCCACGACAAGGGGCTTCAGGACGCCTATTTTGACGAGCTTGAAGTTTCATTACGTCGCCATGCCAAGGACGAGCGCATGAAAGTGACGGAATACAACGATGTCAAATCCCTGATGAAGGACGCGTCCAAATACGCCGGATTCATCTCAATAGGTCCGGCGCCGTTCAAAAGGAACACGTTGAAGCGTCTGCACGCGGTCCTTCCGCATGGAGTGTTCATCGACATCAATCCCGCGCCGAACCTGTTCGATTCGGTGCAGCCGGATCTGGAGCAGACCATTCTGGACGCCTTGGACGAATTGATGGACGCCGGCAACAAGCGAATCGGGTTCATCGGAGGGTTCGGCAACATCATGGGCGACCATGAGTATCCCGAGGATCCGCGTGCGTTCGCGTTCCGCAACTGGACCGTCCGTCTCGGTCTTGACGTCGACGGCCTGGTGTTCGATGAGGGGCCTTTCACCGTGGAGAACGGCCGTGCCTTGGGAGAGAGGTTCGTGGCCGAATGTGGCGACAGGCTCCCGGATGCTCTGATTGTGGCGGCGGACCCCATCGCCGTAGGCGTCTTGCAGGCGTTCGCGGCGTCCGGCATTCTGGTTCCACGCGACATGCGACTGGTGAGCATCAACAACCAGGAGATCGCGAATTACACTTCGCCGACGCTTTCGTCGTATGACATCAACAAGGACGAATTGGCCAAGGCCGCGGTATTCATGCTGTCGGAGGCCATTTCCATGGGGCGCTCCGTCAACCAGCATATGAGGATTTCAACCAAGCTGGTCGCCCGGGACAGTTTCACCCCGAAAGCCAGGTAGGGTTTAAGAAGAAAGGGTTCGGTCCTCGTTGACACGCGTAATACGTGCCAACGAGGACCGAACCCTTTTGCATCTGTGAGGTGTTTTCGAAGGAAAGTCTGTCAAGCCCTGTTCCCGATATGGAAACGAGGGCACGGCACGGGGAAAACATGGAAGACGTGCCGTACCCTTTCAAGGCGCCGTCTCCGGTTTGATGTCAAGGTCCACCCTTGACGACGGCACCGTCCTTTCGCCATACGTTTCCGCGTATGGCGAAAGGAAAGCCAAGTCCCGGTTTTCGCCGGGGCGCGCCGGTCAGATCAGGTCGAGGTCGACGTCGAGGCTGATCGGCTGGTCCGCCGGGATATGGTACTGGGGGTGGACCGGGGACATCCAGGAGTCATCTCCTCCGACACCCATCTGCTCGGCAAGCACACGCAGGAACATGTGCTTCGGGGCGGGGAGCTCGTCCTGATGCTGGGCTTCCTCAAGCATGAAGCTGGAGTACGGCTGCAGGCTCATCGCGAACGGTTCGGCGCCTTCGGCGCGGCTTATGCGAAGGCCATGGCCCTTCTCGTCCGTGATCTCGGCCCAACGCACGTCCTCATGGTTGCCGGTTTCCTGCGGCATGAGATACGGGGCGTGGTCCTTGAACGCGTCGGTGCTCCACACACCGAGCTTGGCATGCTTGCGATCCTGGTAGGTCTCCTCCGGACCAGCGCCGAAGAAACGCAGGTTCGAGTACTGGACCGGAAGGGTCCATTCGATGCCGAACGCGGGGATGGTGGGCAGGTCGCCCGGCTCGCCCGGGTATTCGACGTGCAGATTCACTCGTCCGGTGGTGTCGGCGGTGTAGCTGACGGTCACCTTGGTGCGCTGCGGGGTGGCGAGCTCGTACGTGTAGGAGGCCTTGACGGTGTTCTCGTCGATCTGTTCGATCTCGTTGCCGATGCAGCGGGCGTAACGGCCTGCTCCCAGCCACTGGGCGCGTTCGAAGCCGTGGCCTGCGCCGCGATCGTTGTCGGTCAGCGCGCGGAACGTGGTGACCGCCGGACGGCGCAGCACGAATTCTCGATTGTTGAACGTGTAGGAGACCAGTCCGCCTTGGGTGCGGGAAAGCAGTACCTCGCGGCCGGATCCCTGCACGCCGACGTTCCAACGGCCAACGGTGACGGTGCCGTCGACCGGCTTCACCGGAGCAGAGGCCTTCTTGGAGCCGGCGACGACGGTCTGGCCGAATGCCAGCTCATAGCCGGCTACCGCCCAATTGGTCGCCTTGGCGAGACGCTGGGATACCTCCAGCACCAGTTCGGACGCGCCGTCGCGGTACAGATCCAACGGCCAGTCGACATCGATCTTCTCCGTCGAACCGGCCGGCACGTCGAAACGGCGTTCGGACTGCCATACCGGTTCACCATCCGCAAGGACACGCAACACGAACGTGTATTCGCCAGTGGAGGTGAACAGATTATCGTTCTTGATGGTCACGGAATCCTCGGCGACATCGATATGCACGTTGGAATACAGCTGCTTGACCTCCTGGGCCTTCGGCGTGGGCTTACGGTCCGCAAACACCAGGCCGTTGCCGGAGAACTCGTAGTCGCTCGGCCTGTCGCCGAAGTCGCCGCCATAGCGAAGGCTCGTGGTTCCATCGGGCTGGGTGGCGTAGATCGCCTGGTCGATGAAGTCCCAGATGAAGCCGCCCTGGTACTTCGGATAGCGTTCGAGCGCGGTGTATTCGTCCATGTTGCCGCACGAATTGCCCATGGCGTGCATGTACTCGCAGGAGATGTAAGGCTTCTGCGGATCATTCTTCAGGTATTCCTCGATGGCGTCGGCGTGCGCATACATGCGGGTCTCGATGTCGGTCACGTCGTCGTAGTCGCGGTTGTGGGTCACGCCCTCATAGTGCACGGGACGGTTCGGGTCGATGTCGTGCACGCGCTTGTACATGGCGCGGAACACGTCGCCCGTGTAGGATTCGTTGCCGAGAGACCAGATCAGGACGCTCGGATGGTTGTAGTCGCGGCGCACCATGCTGTTGACACGGTCGACGCACGCGCCCTCCCAATGCGCCTTGCTTCCCGGGACGGCGGTCTCCTCGGTGAGGACGTCACCGGGCAGGCACCAGCTGCCATGGGTTTCGAGGTTGGTCTCGTCGATCAGGTAGATGCCGTACTCGTCGCACAGCTCGTACCAGCGCTCCTGGTTCGGATAGTGGGAGGTCCTGATGGCGTTGAGGTTGTGCCTCTTGCAGAAGACCACATCGTCGATCATGTCCTGCTCGGTGATCGCGCGGCCGCGCTTGGGATCGAACTCGTGGCGGTCGGCGCCCTTGAATACGATGCGCTTGCCATTAATCGTCATGATGCCGTCCTCGATGCGGAAGCGGCGGAATCCGACCTTCTGGACGGCGACCTCGGCGATGTTGCCGGCATGGTCGATGACCGTGACCTCGAACTCGTAGAGGACCGGATCCTCCGCGCTCCACGGGCGGATGCCGTTCAACGATCCGGTGGAGATGGAGGTATCGGGGTCAGCGCAGTTCGCGGTCTCCCAGACGACGTTACCATCGGAATCCTTCAACGTCGCCGAGATCGTGGCCGCGTCGGCTGCGTTGCGCACGGTGAGCGCCGCGTCCAAAGAGGCGCTGCCGGACTCCGGATCCCAATCGGATTCGATCTGCATGTTCTCGATATGCACATGCGGCTGCGCGGCCAGCTCGACCGAGCGGAACAGTCCGTGCAGACGCCAGAAGTCCTGGTCCTCGAGCCATGAGGCGCTGGAGTATTCGTAGCATGCGACGGCAACGACGTTCTCGCCGTCGTGCAGCATCTCGGTGATGTCGAATTCGTTCGGCGTGAAACCGACTGGTACATCATCGACGAATATGACGTG
>ENA-OQLC01001502-OQLC01001502.1-human-gut-metagenome-genome-assembly--contig:-NODE-1502-length-10563-cov-6.796681_pt1 | contig 10563 bp, 14 predicted proteins | sample MGYA00242653_ERZ504807 | MGnify/ENA primary metagenome ERZ504807 (study PRJEB26092, sample SAMD00036381) | human gut metagenome | host: Homo sapiens | study: EMG produced TPA metagenomics assembly of... | reverse complement strand
TCAGAATCTGCGCAAGAATGCGTATCACAACATTACCACCGAGGAAGGAAAGCTGCTGCGCTGCAACCGTTCCATTCAGGCAGAGGGTGCCTTCGGACAGCTAAAGCACAATCGGAATTTCAAGCGTTTCCTTACCGGCGGTAAAGTCAAAGTCCTGGCGGAGCTTCTGTTTTTGGGGCTTTCCCAAAACATTGCTCATCTGCTGGCAAAGTGCAACAGTGGACTGCAAAATCTGCATTTGATTCAGCCTAAAGCATACCTGAATTTCTGATTTTTGAAAATTTGGAAAACAGGCTCCTCTGGAAAACAATCGTTATTCAGAAGGGCCTGATTGAGTTATCTGCTTTTTAGAAATTAGGGGGTCTATGGCGAGCGTTTTTGTGCTTCTGGAGGCATTTAACCGTAAAGAGACTGCTGCACTTGGATTTTTTCCTTGTGCAACAGCCTCTTTTTCGCAGCCATATTCCGTTGAGAAAGTAGCCGATGAAGCTGGAGAAAGTGTAAAGCAAGTTCAGCGTTTTATCCGCCTGAACAAACTCACACCCGACCTGATGCGGCTTGTGGACGACGGCAGACTCAAGACCACCCCTGCCGTAGAGTTGAGTTACCTAACGCCGGAGGAGCAGGAAGAATTTCTCTCTTACATGGAAGAAGAAGGCTGTACGCCGTCTTTGTCCCAAGCGCAAAAGCTCAAAGCTGCCAGCAAGGAAAGCGTTCTGACGAAAGACAAGATCCACGAGATCATGTCTGCCCGTTCCCCCAGCGTAAAGCCGCGCGAGCCGCAACTCACGATTGCCGTTTCCAAGGTCGAGCGCTATTTCCCGAAGGGTTTTTCCTCCGAACAGATGGAAAGTACCATCCTGAAACTTTTGGAAAACTACTACCGCAAGCGGCAGGATTACGAGCGATGAGGTAGCAGTATGACAAGAGTTTTGGTCGTAGAACCGGGCTACTGCCCCTATCAGGCTGCCTTTGACAGCCCGCAGGCGGCGATTTCCGAGGTGATCGAGGGCGACAGTTTGCTGCTGAAACCGTTCGGCACATCGAAAATCGGCGTTGTGTGCAGTAAAAACCAAAGCTGGCTGAAATACAACAGACAACTGGAAGATGGTTGCACGATACGCGGGCGTTTTCTGGTTTGTGGACTCAGTGAGTCCAAAATGTTGGGGCTTTCAAAAGAACAGGCGGAGCGCTACAATCGGCTGCTGTTCTTCCCGCAGGTGGAGGATATGCTGTCCGGTGATTTGCCGGTTGCCAAAGTCCGCCCGCCGGATGAGCGCTTTGGAAGTAAGATTTCTTTTTGGGAAAGGTTGAGCCGATGATGGAAATGAATTATAAAGGCACCGTGATGCACATTGGCGCCCCCACACACAAAGGAGCATACTTACGCTGGACGCGGATGCTATTGAAATTGACCCCATATTCGCAGAATACAAAGATTTTCTCTTTGCTGTCAAAATAATTCAACTCTGCCTAACAATAAATCAATGAAATTGCAATGGAAAATACCATTTTCATCATAAAAGCTATGCGGAATGTCCATTCGTACCACAACTTTTTTGAAAAAGTCTTTTGCCAGAAGCAATGATAACAATTCAGTGGATTCCTTTTTCTCGGTATCCATACGGAAGGCGGACTGAATATATATTTTCTTGTCCGCATTATTTACTACAAAGTCGATTTCTTTTTGCGTTTTTCCTCCACCGGTTCTGTCATAGACTACCCCTACATCAACAGAATAGCCCCGCTGAAGAAGTTCGTTGTATATAATGTTCTCCATGATATGATCGGGATCATACTGACGGTAGTTCAGCCTTGCGTTCCGTAGCCCGACATCCGTGTAATAATATTTGTTGGGATAATTAAAATAGGTCTTTCCTTTGACATCGTACCGCTTCGCCATGGAAATCAGAAAAGAATCCATAATGAACTGCACATAATTGGATACCAGAGTTGGATTGACCTTCTCCTTTTTCATGGAAGCAATAGCGTATGCTATATTAGTTGGGTTCGTCAGTGAACTGATCTGCGAAGCAAGGAAGTCCAGAATGTCGTTTAGGATATCCTCTCGTTCAATTTTATTACGCTCTACAATGTCTTTTACATACAACTCACTGTAAAGGGAGGTCAAATAGTCCTTTTTGTCCTTTTCATCTTCCAACGTTAGCAGCCGGGGCATACCGCCGTAAAGCATATAGGTATCCAGCGCCTTACGTTCATCACCGCCCACATAGGAGTAAAATTCTGCAAAAGAAAGCGGAAATACATGAATCTGTGTGGCTCTGCCTCGAAATTCTGTTGCAATATCCTTGGACAAACCTTTTGAATTGCTACCGGTCACATAAACATCTAAGTTTTTGTAGGCCTTCAATTCATTCAGCATATCATAGATTGTAACTTCGATACCACCATTTTCTTTATCGATTACTTTTGTGGTAAGCTGAACCTCATCAATAAACAAATAGAATTGCTCATTTGCTTTTTCCTGCACAACAGACTCTACATATTCACAGAGTGTAATAGGATTACGAAACTTGTAGAACCGTCGTTGATCCAGCCCGATTTTTATGATGTGGTCATCCGACACACCTTGCGAAAGAAGATACTCATAGAACAAATCGAATAACAGAACAGATTTTCCGCAGCGGCGAATTCCCGTTATGACCTTAATCTCTCCGTTCTGCCGATGCCGAATTAATCGGTTCAAATAAGAATCACGGCTTACCACCAAACTCACCTCGCACTTGGTACAATTTTGTCTGAATTTCTACGCACATTATAGCATATCTTTTATGTACTTTCAAGACAACCATTGTATTTCGCGTAGAACATCGGACGTTTTTGTACAAAGTTATACGCGAAAGCTGCAAGCATAAGCGCTGTTGAAGATGCCCTTAGAAAATTGGTGGCTGCCGGGGAACTCAAACGTGAAGGTGCCGGAAAATCGACTTACTACATCAGATTGCAATGATTCCCTTACACTATACCGATTTCACTTAAAATGGCATCGTTTTTAAGGGAAAGCACCCCATATACTATCGTCAGCTCTGCATAGCCATGTGCAGGGCTTTTTTATTACCGCAAAGGAGATGAAACCGATTGGCAAATTACCAAACATTTTACGGCAGGCACATCAGACGATTGCCGATGTAGCAGACAATGCCGACAGCTGGCGGGCGTTTTTGCGCTCAGCCGCGTATACAACGCATTACGCCTTTCCGAATCAGGCGCTTATTTACAGCCAGCGCCCCGGAGCCACCATGCTGGCGGACATCGACACTTGGAACCGCGCAGCCGGGCGCTTGGTCAACCGCGGTGCGCACGGCGTAGCGTCCCTTGGCACCGGTAATATGGCGGGCAATGTGCGGTATCTGTTTGACATCAAGGATACCCACCCTGCCGGTAAAGGTGCCAAACCATTGGGCTGGCAAATCACCGATGCCAACCGCTATTCGACCTTGCAAGCCTTGCAGGAAAAGCATAACGCCGAGAGCCTGCCGGAGATCTTCGGCTTGCGGCAGCCTTGTTTGTGGCACAGCACAGCAAACAACTGGACGACGATTTGCAAAATGCCGTGATCGGTAGCACGCTGGAATGGGCAAAGTCGCAGGAGCAAACCGCGATTTTTCCCAGAATATCCGCCTAAGCAATGATTCATATCGGCACCAGCGGAATCTGCACGTTGTTGTGATCGGCGGTTCCGGCAGCGGTAAGACCCGCTTCTATGTAAAACCGAATGCCCTGCAATGCAGCGGCTCCTACTTCTTTTTGGACCCCAAGGGGGAACTGACCTATTCCCTCGGCGGTGCTATGGAGAGAAAAGGCGTCACCGTAACGGTCATTGACTTTGTGCATTTCCGCGGACATTACAATCCGGTAGCGTACCTGAAAACCGATGCGGTCCCAGATGTAGTCAACCTTTTGATCCACTTTCTCAACCCGGCCACGATAGGTCTGCGCTTTCACTGCAAGATCCATCGCTTCATCAACAGCTTTCGTCAGTCGGTTGCGGATAATTGCCGGAATTGTGGCATGTTGTTTCTTGATATCAATTCCCCAGATGTCATCCAATGAATTCGGAATATCAACCTTGATCCGGGCATACTTTGTCAGTTCATCCCGATGCCTGCCAAACCATGTCCCCCAAATTATCAACCGTTTGTTCCGATAAATATAAAATTCCTGCTTTGCCCGATAATTTTCAATCCCGCCGGACAATCTCTTATCTTCTGCACTCAGGTCTTTCTGGAAAGGCAGAACAAATGGCTGAACGCTAACGATTTGTTCTTTCCCTTCAGAATCCTTGATTGGAATTTCAATTTTTCTGCGGACATTCGTTTTTCTGTGACCTTCAAGGAAAGGGTCCAGTCCGGCCGGCCTGTAATTGTTCACCATGATCGTCAGTGGGTTTCGCCCCTCTCCATTTAGGTACCGGTGAAAGATCAAGGATAAGTAGTCCGTCGTTGCATTCTGGTGCTTTCCGAGTTCTGCGTAAACATTTCCGCTCGACTTCTCGATAAAATCAAAATTCTCCCAAAGGACAATGGTTCCGCTTTCTTTATCGTTCAGGAAATCAACGTATCGGATTTCCGCAATCTGCTCCTTTGAGCAGTCAACCATATACCAGTCTTTCTTTTCCTCAATGATGTCCAGATCCCATATATAGGACGAAAGTTTGCCGTCCTTTTTGCTCGCAACAGTCAACCGGCGGCACTGAGAAAGGGAAGCTGCTTTCATTCCGAGCCCGAATCTTCCAAGATCATCCTCAGAACGATTGGCGGATTTCAGCTGGCTGCCATATTTCATAGCATCCAGCAGTTCATTCTTGTTCATTCCGATACCATCATCGCAGACCGCAACACAGCAATCGGATGGGTCTATCGGAAATCGCAGCACAATGTTCCGGGCCTGTGCACTGACATCGTCATACCCTCCACAAAATGATTTCCCCGATTTTAGTCTGATCGATAAAAAGCAAACCGACCAAAAAGAGGATACCAAACAGCGATACCACGATTTCCGGCCACGAAAAACGGATTGGCCGCAGCGCGTATCGTTTGCACTCCAACTCCAGACCGCGTGTTGTGCCGGATGCTGCCAGTTCATCAGTGACTTTCAAGCACCGCATCAGCAGAGGTATCAAAATATATTCTATGGTTGCTAACGGATGGGATACCCGTTTCCACACAGTATCACTGATACCGCGAATATCCATCGTGCTTCGGATTTGTCGGTATTCAATCCGTAAAGTAGGGATATAGCGGAACATAACAACAAGGGGGATTGTGACTGCCTGGGGCAGCCGCATCCGTTGAAGTGCCACCATTAAGTCATCCATGTATGTAGTTCGCAATATCCAAAGTCCCATCATCATGATAGGGATCAATTTTAAGACCGTCACGCCGAACACGCTCATAATCACACTTAAAACCGGAACTTGGACATAACGGAGCAGGGCATTGAGATAAGCAACAATAATATAGGTCACTATCATTTTGACAGCCCATTTTCCACCGTTACCCAAGGCAATAAACAGCCCATAAACCAGCATGAGCGCGAGACTGACAACTTCTCCGGCCAGAAAATAACTGACAAAACCAATGCAGACCAAAAGAAGTATCTTGCAGCGTGGGTCGAGGAGCGCAGAGCCATGTAGGGGCTGGCGCTCAATTATTTGTTTAATTTGTGCTTCTTCAATTCAAATGTCTCCCTATAAAAATCAAAGCGCGGGACTGTTCTCAGCCCCACGCTCTGAAGTCAGGCAGCCCGCTTGCCTGTATTGCCTGATAAAGTTTCAGGGGGCTGATCCTGTTATTTTACTGAAACAAGTCCAGCTTTAATAAAGTGTTTTTTCAATGCTTTCTGACCGATAAAGCCACCAATCAGACCGCCCACCAATCCGGCAGCAACAATGACTACCAGCATGGGAACGGAAGTAATGCTCAACATTCCCTGAATGTACTCCGGGGCAATATTGTTTTTTCTCCATTGCTCCGACAAATGCGCTTTGAAGAAATTTGATGGGGCAGATAGCACTAAAAGCGAAGATAGCACTGAACAGCGCATAGGCTGCCATCATGGACTTCATTGTGATTTCATTCCGGCTCATAACCAGAAAATCGCAAATGATACCGCCAATTACCAAGCCGATAGGAATAAACCAGAAAGCACTAACCAGCAGGAACAGGATGGCCTGAATTGCGGCGCAAATGGTAAACACGCCTTTCTTCGGAACCTTAGCCAGCAGGAGCATCATAACGATGCCATTCGGGATCGCAACAACGGACGGATAAAATACGTTTGTCACCGGGCCAGCCACGCTCATAATAGTGCTGATAACCATGCAGATAATCCACATGAGGGCCGTTAAAACACCGATGAGAATAAAATCTTTCGCATTTAGCTTTTGTTTCATACTCTTATTCCTCCTCACTTTATTTGGAAAATAAAAAATGCGATGTGGTTAATGTTCTCTAACCACATCGCAAATTGTACCAATTTCCGTTGTTACATCCAACCCAAACCCGATTTCATTCTACCCAAAATTGGTATTTTTTAGGTTTAGCCAATCGTATTTTCATCTTTATAGTTCTTAGGTATTACTCCATATTTCTTTTTGAACGCAGCCGCAAAATTGCTTGGTTTTGAATATCCAACCAGCGTTGCAATCTGGCTTACGTTCAAGTCGCTTTCCAAAAGTAGCCCGGCTGCCTTTTCCAGTCTTTGATCTATGATATATGCGTGAACAGATGTCCCAAATAAAGAATTAAATCCCTTTGTCAGTTTGGCAACACTGATATTTACCTTTTTCGCCAGTTCCTCACAACTTGGTGCAAAAGCAAGCTGGCTGTCGATGATCCGTTTTGCTTCGGTAATCGAGTCCCTGTCACTTTTAGAAATACTGATATAGCTTGATGAAAGAATGCTAAGTTCCAATACTTCACTCAAATACACGGACAGCAATTCAAAAACCTTACTTTCCAGAAATAAATAACCTAAACCGCCCCGGTATTGCGTAAAATCTTTTACTTCCGCAAAAATGTGCTCCATATAGGGGGTAATGTTCACTTTTGAAATGCCAGTCAATAACTTCTTCTCACAAGCATCTATCTCACTATCTTCAAAGTATCGCCACGGTCAGGCTGCCTGCGCTGGGGAGCCGGAGCCTCCGGGCCGCGATCTGCCTCCGCCAACTTTGCCGCATTTTTCATCTGCTCGGCAATCGGACTGGGCCTGTCGGGATTATCAGGCGCAGGACGCAGCTCATAGTCGGATGCCTGCTTTTCCGTCAGCGGACGGGTATAGGTAAGATAGCCCCAAGCCAAGAACGAGCCGTTTTCCACCGGGATGCGCTGATCGTAATTGAAAATTTCATCCGGCTTGCGGATCTTCCGGCCCACCATGCCCAGCACATACGCCAGTCCCCGCGCCGTCAGCTTGGTTGTTTTTACGGATATGGCTATCGTGCGCCGAGAAATGTCTTCATCAATCAGTTACACCGTCTCCTTCCTTGGGACAATTTGTCTCGAAGTGCCATCACCGATCCCCACGGTCTTTTTTCTGCATTTGACGGTAGCCCTCCAAAGAAGAACCGTCTATGATTTCCTGATAAGCGGCCATTTGCTCCCGAATAGAGAGCTTCGGGAAAGAGAACACCTTATGCTCCTTGGGAATATCCTGCAAGCCGTGATACACTTCCACGAAATGATCGCTTTCTTTGACAACATAGCCGCCCGGGGCAAAATGGCCGTTTTCGTGGATGCAGGCATCCCGGCCATACGCCTCATAATCGAAATACGGTTTTACCTGATCCGGCACATCCAACATTTCCAGATCGTCCACATAAATACGCCCCAGCGTTTCCTCATCGGATACGCCGGGGTAAAAGCCGTAACAGTCCAGATTTTGTGTCAGATTGATGATGTCCCGCACCGAAGAACAGTGATCGCCGCTGTCGAGGACGGCCTCCAGTGTTTCCAGCTCCGATGAGGTAAGCTCGGAAAGCAGGCAGGCCAGATAATTAAGCTCGTCCAGATTTTCATACTCGCTCAAATGGTCATAGAGCCCCAGCACATCTCCATCGAAAGAGGTAATAAAAATTTCCTGATAGCGGACGCCATCCACGCCGATCCGTTTCAAGAGAGCCTCCACCTCCTGGGCGGTTGTGGGAAATTTCAGTGTTTCACCCACAGGCTGGCCCTCGCTGTACTTTCCGGCGTTGGTAACGTAGGCTTCAAACAGGGTTGCCATTAGCGGCGGCCCTGTCCCTTGACGGTCAGGATGCCCTCAAGGGTTGTTGCCGTAATTCCCAGCCGCTGGGCCACGGCGATGTCATTTTTCATGGCTTTGCCTGTTGTTCATGTATGTCTATCCGATCGTTCGGACAGTTATCATGAGTTTCTTTAAGGTAGAGAGCCTTACGGCATCTACAAGCACATGGAGCTTCTATGGGCTGCAAAACTATTTCAAAATCCTGCGCAATGCCGGTTTTATCAGTTCCATGAAAAACATGGTGATGATTTGGCTGGTAGGCGGCATCATTACCATGTGCCTGTCCATGTTGATGGCCGTGATTTTGACCAGCGGCATCCGCGGCGCAAAATTCTTCAAGGCCGCCATTTATATGCCCAATATCATCAGCGCCGTAGCACTGGCCACCATGTGGATTCAGTATGTGTTCAACTATGATTATGGTCTGCTGAACCAGATCGTCAAAGCATTCGGCGGCGAGAATGTCCGCTGGCTGGGTACAGACCTGATTTTCTGGGCTATGATGATTGCTTTCATCTTTGGCAGTGTTGGTTACTATATGCTGATTTTTATCAGCGGCATCGAAGGTATCCCGCAGGATTTGTACGAAGCTGCCACTATCGACGGCGCGAATATCTTTGACCGCTTCTTCCAGATTACGCTGCCCCTGCTGAAAGGCGTCATCCGCACCTGTGTTACTTTCTGGAGCATCAATGCTACCACATTCTTCCTGTGGACGAAGATGTTCTCCCCTATCAACACGGAAACGGCCACCATTGTGCCCGTTGTGTACCTGTACGATACGGTGTTTGGCGGCAAGGGCGTTGTCGAGCGCGATGCTGGTGCAGGCGCAGCGGTTGGCGTTGTGCTGACTTTGATTATTATTGCTGTGTACGTTATCACCAACCTGATCTTGAAAGACTCGGATCTGGAGTATTAAGGTAGGAGAGCAGTTATGGGAAAATATCACGATAGAATCAACTGGAAGAAAGAACTTCGGCTTCTGCCCGGTTATATCATTGTTTGCGCGTGGGTCGCGCTTACGGCTGCCATCCTGTTCTGGATCGTCTGCGCCAGCCTTTCCTCAACAAAGGAAATTCTGACGGGCCGTGTTGTGGACTTTTCCAATGGCCTGAAGTGGGATAACTACGTCACAGCTTGGAACACCCAAAATGTATCGCTGTATTTCTTCAACAGCTTGGTTTATGCCATTGTTTCCTGTGTGGGCGTATTGCTTATTTCCGCGCCCGGTGCTTATGTGCTTTCTCGCTGGAAGTTTGTCGGCGGTAAGGCCATCCGTATCGGCTTGGTCATTGCCATGAGTGTTCCCACCATTATGATCATCATGCCGCTCTACTCTTTGGCTGTGCAGTGGGGTATCAAGGGGCGCGTGCTGTTGGTTGTGCTGTACATTATGCTGCGCGTACCGTATACCGCGATTTACCTACTGGATTTCTTCTCCTCACTGTCCCGGTCTTATGAGGAGGCGGCCTACATTGACGGATGCAGCCATTCTCGGACGTTCTGGCAGATTATGCTGCCGCTGGTTCAGCCCGCCATTATTACGGTTACGATTTTCAACTTCATGTCTGTGTGGAACGAGTTCTTCATGGCGTTGATTTTCACTACCAGCGATTCTATGACCCCTGTTGGTGTCGGTTTGTTGCAGATTGTCAACGCAATGAAATATTCCGGCCAGTACGGTGCTATGTTTGCCGCAGTTATTATTGTGTTCCTGCCTACTTTCCTGCTGTATCTTTTCCTGTCTGAAAAGATTATTGTCGGTGCTACCAGTGGCGGCGTTAAGGGCTGATTTGACTTTCCTCCATTCAAAATACTACGTTTCAAGGAGAATCCTTATATGAATGATGTAAGAAAAATGGGCCGCGTGACGATTCCCACTGATACGGACGCAGTGTCTGAAACCCTCGACCTGTTGAAGCGCTGGGGCGCGGATGCCATCCGCGACTGCGATGGCACTGAGTTCCCGCAGGAGCTAAAGGACACCGGCGCAAAGATTTACGCCACCTATTACACTACCCGTAAGGACAACGCCTGGGCAAAGGCCAACCCTGACGAAACCCAGCAGTGCTACATTATGACGCCATTCTACACCGCTGAAGGTGGTGCGCTGACCATCCCCCTGATGACGGGCATCAGCCGTGAACTGATGAAAGTCAACGACCATGACGATATTGCCCGCTGGTGGGAGGTCATGGATCGCACGACGGGCGAGCCGTTGGATGCCGCTGCGTGGCATTATGACGCAGCAACCGAGAGCGTTGTCATCGACGCCCCCGCCGCTTACCACGA
>ENA-OQLC01001501-OQLC01001501.1-human-gut-metagenome-genome-assembly--contig:-NODE-1501-length-10581-cov-3.352628_pt1 | contig 10581 bp, 8 predicted proteins | sample MGYA00242653_ERZ504807 | MGnify/ENA primary metagenome ERZ504807 (study PRJEB26092, sample SAMD00036381) | human gut metagenome | host: Homo sapiens | study: EMG produced TPA metagenomics assembly of... | reverse complement strand
CCCTTGCGCAGCCCATACTTCTTGACCTGGCCCATGGAAACGTACACGTCGTTCGGACCCGGCAAATAGCCGGAGGTCATCGCAGAAAAGCGTAAGATATACAAAGGTGTAAATGCGAATGTCGATTTCTACAGCGGACTTGTATATAGTATGCTGGATCTTCCACCGTCACTTTATACACCGATCTTTGCGGCAGCGCGTATCGTCGGATGGAGTGCACACCGTCTGGAAGAGCTTAAGAATGTAGATAAGATCATTCGTCCGGCGTACAAACCGCTGGCCGAATACAAAGAGTATGTCAGAATGGATGATAGATGATGAAGCATGAATTTTATTATACATCCAGAGATTCCGTGACAAAGATCCATGCGATCGAATGGCTTCCGGATAGAGAGATAAAAGGTGTCTTACAGATATGTCATGGAATGGTGGAGTATATTGACCGTTATGATGAATTTGCCGAATTTATGTCGGAGCACGGATATTATGTAGTCGGACATGATCATCTGGGACATGGGAAATCCATACAGACAGAAGCTGATCTGGGATATTTTGATGAACGGAAAGGTAATCAGTATGTGATCGGAGATATTTATCAGCTGCGGGAGATGACAAGGAAAAAATATCCGGATGTGCCGTATTTTATGCTGGGGCACAGTATGGGGTCATTCCTGTTGAGACAGTATCTGACGATGTATGCGGGGGGCCTTGCGGGAGTTATCATTATGGGAACCGGTCATCAGGGAATGCTGACGCTTTGTGCGGGAAGGATGATCTGCAGGATCATTGCAGCGTTCAAAGGATGGAAATACAGAAGTACATTTGTGGATAGTCTGAGTTTTGGAGGTTTCAATAAGAAATTTGAACCTGGTGAGACATCGAAGGAATGGATCACATCCGATAAGAAAAAACGAGATGAATATGTGCGGGATCCGCTGTGTTCCTATACATTTACACTGGGAGCCTATTATCAAATGTTTACCGGTATGAAGGTTCTGGTACGGAAAGGAAGTATGAAACGGATTCCGAAGACGCTTCCGGTGCTCTTTACGGCAGGATCCGATGACCCGGTAGGGGCATTCGGAAAGAATGTGACCAGAGTCTATGAGAAATATAGAGATGCCGGGATCAAAGATGTGTCGATCCATCTGTATGAAGGCGACCGGCATGAGATCTTGAATGAGGTGGACCGGCAGAATGTGTATCGGGATATCCTTACGTGGATCGGAGAAAGAAATAAAACAAAAGCGGAGTCGTAAAGACATCCGCAGAAATTACCGGTAAAGTGGACCGCCAGAAGTAATCTTCTGGCGGCCTTTACTTTATGAGGGGGGCGATAGTTGTTATCCAACTATCTGAAAGTATTATAATCAAGAAATGTGAAAAAAGTATGTTCATTTTATAAAAAACGCAACAAAAAACTCTCCTTTCCGGAGAGCTTTTTGTTGTTGTTATAATTACTAAAGGAATGAGAGTAAAGTGTACACCGGAGAGTGATTCCGGTGTTTTACTTTATGAGGGGGGTGATAGTTGTTGCTTATCAACTATCTGATATATAGTATAGACAAAAAATATGTCTAAAGTATGTTAAAAACATAAAAGAATTCGAAAAAATCTTAACTAAAAATGAAGAAGACAAAAACAGATTCTAAAGAGCGGAAAGTAAAGGACAGCATTCAGAGTATTTGCGTAAATGAGCAGTTACGATATCAAAGAATTCACCGGAGGTTGGTTTCAGAGTTAAAGGGCGTAATGCAATTTTTTCGAGAAGCGGTCTGTTTCCATGCTCCCAACAGACCTTGATGACAGTGCGGATATCACGTTCAACACTATAACTTGTCGTATTATAGTGACGTGCGATGTCTGGATAAAGATACTTACTGACGAAAAGGAGGTAGTTTTCATCAGACAGACAAAGACGTATACCATAAATGAGATATTCATAGCCACGGTAAGTTGCACCAATACCAAGAGAGCGAATAAGATATTCTATTTCTGGTTCATGCATAATATGTCATCTTCTTTCTAAAAATTTTGTTTGGAAGAATCCGACAAGATGAAAATCCCACGGAGTATGAAAAAATAAAAAAGATTCTTAAATCACCAGGGATTATTATATAGAAAAAATATCTTTACGAAAATATGGTTTATTGTTTTTAGACATAATATTAGCAGTTTCTATTTTAGACGACAGAACGGATAAAGAGCATATTTTCATAATATCTTAAGAATTTACAAGACCAGGACTTAAAAATTAGTTGATATTCTTGTATAGTATAAGGGAGGTGATGAGAAATGTACAACGTACTTGTATGTGATGATGATAGAGAGATTGTAGAAGCAATAGAGATATACCTGTCGCAGGAAGGATATAAAGTGTTAAAAGCCTATGACGGTGAGGAAGCGTTAAAAGTGCTGGACAGGGAGAAGGTGGATCTTCTGATCATTGATGTGATGATGCCGAAGCTGGATGGGATCCGGGCAACGTTAAAGATCCGCGAAAAGAAGAATATGCCGATCATAATCCTGTCGGCAAAATCTGAGGATGCCGATAAGATCCTGGGACTGAATGTAGGAGCGGATGATTATATGACGAAGCCATTCAATCCGCTGGAGCTGACAGCGCGGGTAAAGTCCCAGCTTCGCAGATATACACAGCTTGGAAGCACGATCGATAAAAGTAATCAGGCTGTTTATGCGGTCGGTGGATTATCTATCGATGATGAACAGAAGGAGGTTACGGTTGACGGGGAACCGGTCAGACTGACACCGATCGAATATAATATTTTATTATTACTGGTGAAAAATCAGGGAAAAGTATTTTCTATCGATCAGATATATGAAAGTATCTGGAATGAGGATGCTATCGGAGTGGATAATACAGTGGCAGTACATATCCGCCATATCAGAGAGAAGATCGAGATCAATCCGAAGGAGCCGAGATACCTGAAGGGAGTCTGGGGTGTCGGGTATAAGATAGAGAAGCTTTAGGAAGGAGCATATATGAAGAAATGGTACCGAATGCCAAGAGTAAAATTCTTTTTGCTGGCAGTGGCACATATACTTGCAGCTGCAGGGGTGTTATGCATCCTGTGGGCTACGCGTTATCCGGTGCTGATACAGGAGCTGTGTTCTGCTGATGCTGCGAAGACGTATGAGGAAAGCAATGCATTTGCCAATGCTGTGGCCAATGCCAATTATCACATCCTGGACGAGATCCAATATCAGACCTTATATGATACAGATGGAAAATATGACCCGGATAAGATCGTAGATGTGGCAAAATATGAAGATACAGGCGGGATAACGGGTAAAGACGAGACCGGACTGTCCTTCCGGCTGGGGGACATGTATTCCTGGGGCAAATTAATCGCAGAAACGATGACAGATGATGGTTCCGTCTCAGATACCCGGGACGAACAGGACGATATCATTGTGTGTCAGCGGTCAGATGGAAACTACCACTATTTCCGTTATAAAGAATTTAAACAGATGATCGACAGAGGGGATCTGTCATTTGTCATTACAGGAAACAGTTCTGCAGATGATATTCTGGATGAGCTGAAACAGGGGGAATATCAGGAAAGCAGCAGCGGGAAATCCAGATTCAGGGGACTTCAGGATATCGATGGAAAGATTGCTTACATCAATTGCTGGAATTATGACGGGACAAAGATTCCCGGAGACTATAAGACGGTAAACGGAGAAACGGTACTTCAGCTTGTGAATAATTCCAAGACATGGAACGGCAGGCTGAGTGATGCCTACAGAATGATAAATGATGCGGCCGAGATCATCTATTCGGATGTTGACAATTATGTGCTAAACCAGAAGCAGTATCAGGAAGGAAATTCGAATATCACATACCTGTATGTGAACCGGGATAACGGAACGGTCATTACGAATAAAAAGAAATATCAGGACTATGATCATTACGAGGAGAGCCTGGAACAACTAAAAAAATCAGGGAAATATGTGATCGTAAGACCGAAGCTTGCAAACTATGAAAGTAATATTGAAAAAGCCGGCAAAGGAGATTCAATGGCACAGGAATGGCAGAAGACAGTAGCCGGTTATGTAAATGCGTCAGATTATGTATATGCATCGGTTGTGGATACAGCGTATCCTGTGAAAGATGATTTTTACGAGCAGAAACAGATCTTTACACAATATGCGGCCGGAGCAAAAGCGGCCGGTATAGGGGCAGTTCTGGCAGTCGCAGCCTATCTGGCGATTCTGGTGTTATTGACGATCGGAGCCGGAAGAAGTGCGGAAGATGAAGAAGTGCATCTGGTGAAGTTTGATCACATAAAGACAGAACCGGCAGCGGTTGGTGTAATATTGCTCTGGGCAGTAGTTATGCTGGTAGTAACAAAAGCCGGGATATTTACATGGCAAAGCGTAAATGGAGAGACTATCTATACAGAAAATAAACAGATATATCTGCAAGGAATGGTGGTGGGATGTCTGGGTGCGCTGTATAGCTGTGCGATGTTCCTTCTGGGGTATCTGAGCCTGGTGAGAAGAATCAAGGCGAAGACTGTATGGAAGAACAGTGTATTCAGATGGCTGTTACTCTTTTTGAAAGATATGCTTCAAAACATCCGGTATCTGTGGAAAATGATGATCGGATTAGCAGCATTTTTATTGTTCCACTGGCTGACCTATATATTTGCTGCAGATGGGAGTACTACCTGGGCGTGGGCATTCATCTTGCTGGTAACAGATGCCGCAGCATTCGTCTGGATGGTTCAAAAGGCAAAAGGAACTGGAAAGATCATGATAGGGATCGAGAAGATTGCCGGTGGCGAAGTGGAGTATCAGATTCCGGTAAATGGATTACTGGCAGAACAGAAAGAGATTGCAGAGAAAGTAAATTCTATTGGAGAAGGACTGGAAACAGCACTTGCAAAGAGTATGAAAAGCGAACGGCTGAAGACAGACCTCATTACGAATGTCTCGCATGATATCAAGACGCCGCTTACATCTATCATTAATTATGTAGAATTGTTAAAGCAGGAGGACTTTAAGGATCCGAAGATCCGGCGTTACATTGAAGTTCTGGAACAGAAATCACAGCGCCTGAAGACATTGACAGAAGACGTCGTAGAGGCTTCCAAGGTAAGTTCAGGGAATATTACGTTGGAATTCATGAACCTGAACCTGGTGGAAATGATCCAGCAGACGAGTGGAGAATTCGAGGAAAAATTCAAGGCAGGAGATCTGGAAGAGGTCATGAACCTTCCGAATGAGGAGATTGTGATCCGCGCAGATGGGAGACGGCTTTGGAGAGTGCTGTCTAATATATATAACAATGCGGCAAAATATGCGATGCAGGGAACAAGAGTTTATGCTGATCTCGAGAAGAAAGATGGCATGGCATGCTTCAGCCTGAAGAATATATCGGCACGGCCGCTGAACATCCCGGCTTCCGAGCTGACGGAACGATTCATCCGCGGGGATGTATCAAGAAGCACAGAAGGCAGTGGTCTGGGATTGTCGATTGCACAGTCGCTGACGGAAATGCAGGGCGGAACATTTGAATTATATCTGGATGGAGATTTGTTTAAAGTGACAATAAAATTCCCGGTTTCATAGTTGGGGACGGAGGATTGCATGCAATCCTCCGTCCTTAACTGCATTTTCTCGGTTCTGTCCGGTAAAATTGCTATCCATGATACTTGCGCTCTTGTCTAAAAAACAGTAAAATATAATATTATGAATGAATTAAGTAAATTATTACAGGAAAATTTAAATATAGAATTTATATCAGCAACGCTGAGTAATCCGAAGAAGAAAGATGATGTGCAGAAGGTAAAGATAAGACCTGTACTGAAAAAAGAGGTACTTTACTTCCAGTTTGAATCGTTCCGGAACAATCAGGCATTTCACGAGAATGTGGAGGAGAAAAAAGCTTGTGAAATACTTCTCGAATATATGGGAAATATGCGCCAGATGCAGATGGAGACACAGAGAGCGGATTATACGGTTCTTGTAAGTAAAAAAGGAAAAGTGACCATAAAAAGTAAGATAAAAAAGGGCGGGAAAAAGAAGATTGATATGAGCCATGACCGTAAGAAAAAGTATGTGTTGGAAGAGGGAGTCCCGGTACCGTTTCTTCAGGATCTTGGAGTTATGACGCAGGATGGAAAGATTGTGCGTGCAAAATCCGATAAGTTCCGCCAGATCAACCGTTTTCTGGAGTTTATCGAAGATATCCTTCCGGAGCTGGATAAGGGAAGAGAACTTACAATCCTGGATTTTGGCTGTGGAAAGTCTTATCTTACATTTGCCATGTATTATTACCTGCATGAATTGAAAGAATATGACATAAGAATCATAGGACTGGATCTGAAGAAAGAGGTGATCCGTCACTGTAATGAACTGAGTGAGAAATACGGCTATGAAAAGCTGAGATTTCTGGAAGGGGATATTGCAGATTATACCGGAGTCAACAAAGTAGATATGGTAGTAACTCTACATGCCTGTGATACGGCAACGGATTATGCACTGGCGAAAGCGGTCGGCTGGGATGCAAAAGTGATCCTGTCTGTACCATGCTGCCAGCATGAATTGAACCGACAGATCCGGAATGAGGTATTAGAACCGGTATTAAGATATGGACTGTTGAAGGAACGTATGGCGGCGCTGATCACGGACGGACTCCGGGCACAGTATCTGGAGCGCGAGGGGTATGAAGCACAGATACTGGAATTCATCGATATGGAACACACACCGAAGAATATCCTGATCCGGGCAGTAAAAAGGAATCAGAAAGCAGATCAGAAAGAATCTGTAAGGCGGCAGCAAATCGAAGCATCTATTCGGAAATGTGAAGCAGAACTCAGGGTGTCACCGACACTGGGGCGCCTGTTAGATAACCAGGGAAAAACGGAATAAAGAGGGAGTATAAATGACATTAACTTTAAAGAAACGTTTGATAAATGTGGGCGTTCTGTCTGCAGTATTTATCGTGGCTGTCATTATATTCAGCTACGTGACGAATAAGGGGAATGACAACATGACGGCTGATATGGGAGCCGCAACATTTCCACAGATCTCATTTTCATATGGAGATTATAAGATCAATACACTTACAGGCTATGCAAAGAGGATGGATGTGTCTTCTATGCATAATACCATCACTCCGGTAGCCGATCAGAGTCTGGATGTAAATATAGAAGCATATGGCAATAAATTTACAGGAGCCAGCTATAAAGTCTACACACTGGACGGGACAAGTGAACTGGAATCTAAGAAAATCAAAAAGGCAGGAAAGAACTTCAGTCTGGATCTGAGTGGAGATAAGGTACTGGATGAAGAAAGAATTCTGGAGGTTCGGCTGAACAGAAATGGTGCGGATCCGGTATATTTCTACACTAGAATTGTCAGTGATGAAGATGCCAATGTTGCACAGTGTCTGAATTATATCAGTGATTATCATGAAAATGCACTTGCAAAGGCAGAGAATGCAGGCGTAGGAGCAGCGCTTGAGCCGACGGATGATGCGGATAATACGACGCTTCAGCATGTAACGATCAATTCGAATTACGAACAGGTTACATGGGGCAGTCTGAAACCACAGGTAGAACAGGAAGAACGCTGGAGTATCAAAGAACTGAACAGTACCTGCATGTCGGTATTGTTACAATACAGGGTAAGCTGTAAAGGAGAGGAAAATGAATCCGACCGGTATGCGGTCAAAGAATTCTTCCGTGTCAGATACATCGCAGATGCACAAAAGACATACCTCTTAGATTATGACAGAACGATGGATCAGATATTTGATGCGACGAAGAAGATTCTGAATGAGAAGGGAATTATCCTCGGAATTGCACCAACGAATCTGTCTTATAAGGTGAATAAAGACGGGACGATCGTATCATTCGTCGAGGCAAATGAACTTTGGAATTATAATAAAGATTCGGATGAGGTGTCACTTGTATTTGGATTTGCAGATGCGGAAAATACAGATGTGAGAAATCTGGTTCCGGATCACAAGATCAAGATTTTGAAAGTAGACGCAAAGGGCAACACGACCTTCCTTGTGTCGGGATATATGAATCGTGGTGAGCATGAAGGTGAAGTCGGAGTGGCCGTATATTATTACGATATAGAGAAAAATTCCGTGGAAGAGAAAGTCTTTATCTCTACCAATAAATCTTATGCACAGGCAGTCAGTGAACTGGGAGAAATGTCTTATTATGATGCGAAGACAGACATGCTCTACACCATGGTGGACGGTACACTATATCAGTATAGTATAGAGGATGATGAGAAAACAGTACTGGTCAAAGGTCTGGACGCACAGCAGTATGTCGTATCGGAAGATGGAAGTCTGATCGCATATCAGGCAGACGGAGAACTTGGAACTGCAACGAAAGTATCGATCCTGAATGTAGGGACAGGGAAGAAGCAGAAAATAACCTGCAGCGAAGGAGAATGCATCCGTCCACTGGGCTTCATCAGAAGTGATTTTGTATATGGAATTGCGAAGACGGAAGACATAGGAAATACCGTGTCCGGAGAAGCAACCGTCCCAATGTACAAATTGGAGATCCGGAATCAAAAAGGAAAAGTGATCAAAACCTATCAGACAGATGGCATTTACATTTTAAATGCAGCATTTGATGAAGATATGATCACGCTGGAGCGTGCATCAAAGGATGGGGACACCTATACTGCAACAGCTCCGGATTATATTACGAACAATGAACAGAAGACGAAAAGCAATATTACACTGGAGACATATGCGACAGATCTGAAGCAGACACAGGTACGACTGACATACAATGATGGGATATCGGATAAGGAACCAAAAGTACTGAAACCAAAACAGATCCTGTTCGAGACACCGCAGACGATCACATTTTCAGACAAAGACGCACCGGAGAAATATTATGTCTATGGACATGGTGAGATCCAGGGCGTGTATACAAAGGCAGGGGATGCGATCAAGAAAGCAAATGATTACAACGGAGTGGTAGTCGATTCCTCACAGGACTATGTATGGGAGCGTGGTAACCGTAACCTGCAGTATTCGATCACAGAGAAAGATGACGTATTAAATACAATCAAGGACCGTCTTAAAAACCAGGAGAAGCCAATTGATATTTTGAAGGATATAAATGATGGTGCTGCCTATGACCTGACCGGATGTACGACAGAAGAGATCCTGTACATTATCAATCAGGGCAGACCGGTCATTGCAATGCTGGATTCGCAGAATGCGGTTATTCTGGTGGGATATAGTGATACGAATGTTGTGTATGAAGACTTGAATGACAGTACAAGACACAGCGTGAAGTATGAAGAGATGGATCAGATGACATCCGGAAGCGGAAATGCGTATATTGGATAGTTGTGTATAGAAAATAAAAAAGAGCGGACATATAACTGTTATGAAATGAGTTATATGTCCGCTCTTTTTGATACCATTCAGATATAGATTAAGCTGTGCGGAAAAGTGTTCCTTTATATTTCTTCAATGCTCCGTACACGATCAGACCAAGAACAGTGCAGGAGATCACCTCACCAATTCCAACCGTCAGCATCATAAACGGAATTGGAAGTGTCACACCATAACCGTAACGCAGTACGAACGGAACGATGATGATATTCGAAATAATCGGTGGAAGTGTTGCGACAACCGGCTTCTGCTCACGCAGTTTCCATGTGAAAAATGCACCGATCAGAGTTGCAATACTGCCGAATACAATATCCGGAAGGATCGCACCGCCCAGAATATTACCGATCAGACATCCGACAAAGAGTCCCGGAATAGCGGCTGGTGTAAATATTGGTAAAATAGTGAGTGCCTCGGAGATACGAACCTGTACTTCTCCGAAAGAAAATGGTGCAAAGATGTAAGTCAGCACCACATAGATTGCAGCGATCATGGCTGCCTGGGTCATGAAACTAAGATTTTTGTTTTTCATTTTTCAATTCTCCTTTAGTTTTGTTTTACGTGTGGAAGGTCACGAACACACGCGCCGTAGCGGATAGGAAAGAAATCCGGTGGATGTCTTTTCTATCATCTTCTTTACGCCGGGAATCGGCGAAACCCTTGTAAGACCTTGGTTTTTTCGGGTTTTGTAACGGGTGATAGTATAGCATGAAAAGACAAGAAAAGCAAGAACATACCCACTTTCTATTAAATTTGCATATTGTATTGTTAAATTGCATATGCTATAATGCCAGTAGGCAAAGAGAAGTGAATAGTCCATGTAATTTGACTATTAACATCAAAAACCCCAGAGCGGCAACTCTGGGGTTTTCTATTCCCTTTTTTGGTGGTGGGCTTAAGTCCACAGGCTCATTACTGACTACATATCACCGTCCAGACATTTGATGATGTAATGGCAAATTACACCACCCATAATAGTGACAATAAGAGAAGCGAAAAAATCCATGTAATTCGCCTCCTTCCTGTTGCCAGTATGGAGGCAGCAACATTGTCAGTATACCATACGGTGTTTTGAATTTATATATACGTTGAAATAAATTGGGGTTTAATTTATTAACTGGGGAAGCGGCCTCTCAGTCCTTGAAGGAAACAATAGATAAGGCTTCTTGTTCAGG
>ENA-OQLC01001499-OQLC01001499.1-human-gut-metagenome-genome-assembly--contig:-NODE-1499-length-10590-cov-2.706839_pt1 | contig 10590 bp, 9 predicted proteins | sample MGYA00242653_ERZ504807 | MGnify/ENA primary metagenome ERZ504807 (study PRJEB26092, sample SAMD00036381) | human gut metagenome | host: Homo sapiens | study: EMG produced TPA metagenomics assembly of... | reverse complement strand
TGCGTGATACGGATATATATTCCGTATGCATTTCGTGCCCCTCTATCTCTTCACTTTTTACCGGTTTAAAAGTACCGGCGCCAACATGGAGAGTCAGTTCCTCGAGGTCGATCCCTTTTTCGGTCAGGGCATCCAGTACACGAGGGGTGAAATGTAAACCTGCCGTAGGAGCGGCCACCGAGCCTTTTATTTTTGAATAGACTGTCTGATAGGTCTCCTTATCACTTTCTTCCGTATCCCGGTTGAGGTAGGGAGGGATAGGTAGCTCACCGAACACTTCGAGAATATCGGCAAATGTTACTTCCGGATTGTCCCACCGGAAATCGATCCAATGACTGGTGCCACGACATTCACCGCGGGTGGCGGTCAACGTGATCGGGAATCCTTTTACAGTCATTTCACGACATAGCGGACCGTCTTTCCACTTTTTCAGATTGCCGACCATGCAAAGCCAGGCGGCATGTTCCGTTTGCTGAAAGTTGAGTACGTAGTCATTGGGTTGAATGGGCTCCAGGCAAAATACCTCGATGAGTGCTCCTGTCTCTTTGCGGAAATGGAGCCGTGCCTGAATCACTTTGGTGTTGTTGAATATCATCAGGCTTCCGGCTGGCAAATATTCCGGTAGAGAGGTAAATACATCTTCACTGACCTCGCCATGACGATAAATGAGTAACTTAGACTGGTCGCGCACAGGCAACGGGAATTTAGCGATGCGTTCATCCGGCAATGGATAATTGTATTCGCTAATACGGATATGTTTCGGGTTTTCTTTCATCATTTCTTTCTTTGCGACGACAAAAGTAGTTATATTTGCCTTAATTTGTAGATTGTAAATGGTAAATTGTAAACAGAACAATGAAAATAGGTGATAAAGTGCGCTTCCTCAGTGAGGTGGGCGGAGGAATCGTAAAAGGATTCCGGGGAAAAGATATTGTATTGGTGGAAGATGCTGATGGATTTGATATCCCGATGCAGATACGCGAGTGTGTGGTGATCGATACGGATGATTATAATATGACCCGGAAGGCTGCTCCTGCACCAAAGAAACCCGAAGAACCCGTCAAACCGGTAAAGCCTGAGATTCCGGTAGTTCGTTCGGCCGAAGTGCGGGGTGGTGATGTTTTAAATGTTTTTCTGGCTTATGTGCCCGAAGACGTGAAAGCTATCAGCAGTACTTCGTTTGAGGCTTATTTGGTAAATGACAGCAATTATTATTTGTATTATACGTATCAGAGTGCCGAAGGAAAGGCCTGGAAAACCCGTTCGCATGGACTGGTGGAACCCAATACGAAGCTTTTGCTGGAAGAGTTTACTAAGGATATGCTGAATGAAATGGAGCATGTGGCCGTTCAGTTCATTGCTTTTAAAGATGGACGGACAGCGCCTTTGAAACCTGCGGTTTGTGTGGAGTTGCGTATCGATACGGTGAAGTTCTATAAACTGCATACATTCCGTGAGTCGGACTTCTTTGAACAGCCGGCTTTGGTTTATGATATTGTGAAAGACGATGTTCCTACCCGTCAGGTATTTGTTTCGGCTGAGGAACTGCAGTCTGTATTGATCCAGAAGAAGGAAGTGGATAAGCCTAAGTCACAACCGATTGTGAAACGTGGCGGAAAGAATGAAATTCTTGAAATAGACTTGCACATCAACGAATTGCTGGATGACACACGTGGCATGGGGAATGCCGAGATACTGAATTACCAGTTGGATAAATTCCGTGAAGTGATGGAGAAGTACAAAACCAAACGTGAACAAAAAATAGTTTTCATTCATGGTAAAGGTGACGGAGTGCTTCGTAAAGCATTGATTGATGAATTAAAGCGAAAATATAGTAATTTCCGCTATCAGGATGCTTCATTTCAGGAATATGGTTTCGGAGCAACCATGGTGACCATTAAATGATGCTTCTATGCCTGTTTTTGAAATAGATAATCTTTAAAATTATACATCGATGTATTATACGTTGATGTATAATTTGTGTCTTTGTTCTCATCTCTCCACGTCGTTGGGGAAAGTCTTCACTTGTCAAAGTAGCGATGGACGAATTGATGCATGAAGATGAACAGGTTCGGAAACCATTGAAATGCGTACCCGGCAATTGATAGATACCGATATGCCTATGTGCATGAATGATACTGAAAATCTGATCACTGCGTAAACAGCCATGTTGCGTGCCGTAGCCAATGGTGAATACCGCTTCAATTCTATTCCTGTAGTGCGGAAATATGAATTGGGAAGCGCGCAAACCATCACCTGCAACAAACGCATGCTGACCGAGCGTGATTTTATTGAGAAGGAGGGGGAACTGTATGTGTTTTCTGATCCTGTATTCGAACGTTGGTTTAAGAGGGAGTATTGTTGAGCTAAATTATATGGGAAAACCGGCTGTTTAACAATGTTAACGTCAATTTCCGTTCATTTTATTCTTGTGTGCAAATAACAAGCCTTTTGCATTTAAAACACTTGTTATTTGCATCCAAAGAACAAGCTTTAACACTGTGTTAAAACAAGTTTTATAGATAGAAGTTTTGAATTTTGAATAGTTTGTTTTTCAGCTTGTCAAGTTTGATTTTTACTTCTTAGCCTCGCTGAGGATCTTTGCGGGCTAGAGCCGATATACTTGCTTTTTTGTCAACTATACACAGGGGATTTGCCCTATCCGTTTATTTCCTTTTTGCCCTGTTCAGTGCCGCTATCAGATACCTTCCTTTTGCCCCTATGTCACTCCAGCAAGTGTTGGCTATCAGCCGCCACATCGTTAGTTTCCTTTTTTCCGTAGTCCGACAGCCTGAGAATGGTGTTTACCTCGCTCACCTCGTTAATCCCCAATCTTTGGAGCGTATCCATCAGTCCCGGATAATTGTGCGTCATTGTATTGAAAGCGTATCCCAGTATGGAGAGAGAAGCAGGATCCTCCATCCTTTCTTCCCCTTGGAGGGGGCTGAGGGGGTAATTCTTTATTTTCCTTTTCTCTACTTTTCTTTACTTTACTTTACTTTGTTCGAAATTGCATGCGTTTTTTGCGTTAACGGCTACATCGTGTACTACATTTCCTAGGTTAACGGCTACATTTCCTGTGCCGACAGCTACTTTTCCTTCTTTAAGCGGCTTAGGTTGTTCAATTTCCTGTTGTGTGGATGCATTGTCCGGTTTTCTGTTTTCCTTTTCCGTTTTCACCATCAGGTAGGGGAGTTCCGACAACTCTCTCTTTCTCCGCTTTGTCGCCTCCATCCATACCTTCTGTATGTTTTCCGAGGTCAGTATTCCGTTTTCCAGATAGCTGTTTTTGTCCATTATCCCTTTGATGAAGAGGATCTCAATGATGCCCTGCACCTCAGCGGCCTGCACTTCCCTTCCCGCCTTGTTGGCAAAGATCAGGCACTGCTCTTCATCCCAACGGATGAAGTATCCCTCTTTGTATATTTTGCACAGCAGTTTCAGTACGATTGCCGAACCCTTTATTCCATATTTAGCTTCTATCACTTCCATTGCGTTCTCTTCCATGAAGTTTACGCCCACCGGGAAATAGTTGATCCCGTCATATGCTATTGCCATTGTTTCTTAGATTAGTCGTTTGTACTTTCAATAATACATTCACCATAAATTACCCCGGATTCCCAAAGATGTCTTCACTTGATTTCTCAAAATAAAAATAATTCATCGGTGAAAATCCGTGTAATCTGTGGTGGCGCCCTATACGATCGGTCTCCACTCCATGAAGTTCTCCATCTGGAATGTCGTCCATCGCTGTTCATCCACATTCCAGTAGACTACTGCGCCTTCTATTTTTGTGGGATCATACTTCTTGTGGAATTCCGCTTCATAGTAGATCAGTGTCGCTTTCACCAACCTGAAGTCTCCGTTCTGCTTCTGATAAGCGATGGCTGCGTGCCCGTATTGCAGGTGGTCGGTCAATGCTTCCAGGCGTTCCGCCATCCATTCGGCACACATTTCAGTGTATCCTTTCTCAAAGACAATCCGTTTTTTCCATCTCAGTTTCATGGCTTCAGTTTGTGATGCCGGTCTTTTCTTCTGTTTCATACGTATATGATTTAAAGGGTTAATAGATAAATTATCGCCCCAAAGATAGGTCAGATCGAATGTATTCCGGTTTGATAAAATTCATTGTACGTATTTCAGCGCTTTCCTTCTTGGTTCTTTTTCTTTCTTTCCATCTTATTCCAGATCTCGTTGACGTAAGTTCTGATTGTGCTGAAAACTAATGGTTTGAATACTCCATTTCTTATTTTTCCAAAAAGTTTTTTTTCCTCTATGTAGCGTGCCAACGAATCTTTACATGTCTTGATATTTTGTTCTTTTGCGTCCAATATGTAGGATTCTATCAGCGCTTTTATAACTCCTTCATTGTTGGAGATAATTCCCGGTATCTGCGCTCCTGTTTTTCTGCCTCTTGTTTCTTTAATAGATTCTGTGATAGGAGGTTGTGTTTTAGTGTTAGCGTTTTTTTACACTTTTGTTCACTGTCTGTAATAATTCATTTTCTTTGTTCATGATTTTTTTATTTAATCAATAACTAAATGTTGTTAATATGTTGCAAAGGTAGAGAGTAATCTTTCAGTGGGCAAATGAATGTGGAATTAAAGTGGGAATCAAAGGGAAAATGAAACCTTTTCTCTTCTTAATTGTCTGACATTAAATGAAATAATTCTTAAAAAAGTGAGCGTTTCAATAAACGATCGTTTAATTGAACGCAAAGATAGAGGGTATTTTCATAACTGCAAAATGTTTAATAAAAAAAATGTTTTCCTTCATGGCTTGATCTATTTAATTATTTGATAATCAAATGTCTATAAACTAACAAAAAACGCTTTAATATCTGTCTGCTTTTATATGTATTTTAATTGTCTGGATCTTTAAAAAAGTGTGTTTCAAAAGACGATCGTCTTTTGAAACACTTTCGCTTCATAATAGACTCGTTTACAGATTGTAAGATCAGTAAGGCCCTGTTTTTTCAAAACTTCGTTTTCTGTTCTTCTTTTTCAAACTGTCTCTCCTGCGATAGGGGAGTACCTGATGAAATGATATACGCTGCAAGGCAAACAACAGAATTAGCAAACTTGACCGGAAGGTGTTTCACTACCCCGGTGTCCCCCAATTATATCCTTTTGTGAACAATAGCATTAATAAATCCTGGTACGCCCTTCGTATCACCTATAGCCGTGAGCTTGCCTTTAAGGAATACCTGGACTCCCGCGGAGTGAGGAATTTTCTTCCCATGCGCTATGAATACGTATTCCGTGGTGAGCGTAAGATCCGTAAATTGGTTCCTGTTGTTCACAACTTGGTTTTTGTTTATGCCACTCGCAGTGAGGTTGACGAAATGAAATCCACTGTCGGGGCTTCTCTTCCTATTCGTTATATCATGGACCGTGAGACCCGTCAGCCTATTACCATTCCTGAAGTCCAAATGCGTAGTTTTATCGCCGTTGCCGGTAATTACGATGAACAGGTTGTTTATCTGGATCCTTCAGTCGTTTCCATGAAAAAGGGAGACCGTGTCCGTGTCACCGGTGGCATCTTCGAGGGAGTTGAGGGTGAGTTTGTCCGTATCAAAGGTGACCGCCGTGTGGTGGTTTCCATCCAGGGGGTTATGGCAGTTGCCACGGCCTTCATTCATCCCTCTTTAATCGAATTAATAAAGAATTAAAAACTCTGTGAACTCTGTGCCCTCTGTGGTGCATATTCCAATACGTAAATAAATCACCATGTTGTCTTTGCAATCAGAAATCGATTCTTTGTGCGCCGTTTCGCACGAACTTCTCCATTTAGGTCTGGATGGCGAACCCATCTACTCCGACCGTTTCCGTCAGTTGAATACGGATGTGTATCATCGTTGTGAGCATCTTTTCGGTTCACATGGACGTACCCTCGAAGAGGAAGCTTCTCTTTGTATCGCTTTGTTGACCGGCTATAATGCTACCATTTATAATCACGGTGATAAGGAAGATAAAATCCAGTCGGTCCTCAATCGTAGTTGGGATCTCTTGGATACACTTCCCGCTTCGCGTTTGCAATGAAGATTGTTGGTAGCTTGTTACGCCGAGGTCTTTGACGAAGAGCTGGCGGCGGAGGCACATGCAATAATAGACGGTTGGAAGGATCGGGAATTGACGAGGGAAGAGTGTGAGATTGTGGAGCATTTAAAGAGCTTGGAAGCTAATCCATATCCGTACAGCGAACTACACGAATGATTCGTTCCTTTCTTTCCCGTTCTCCCCTTTACGTTTTGGCTCTCTATGCCAGCGTTTTGATTTTTCTGGTTTATACTTGTGCCTATGCCTACCGTAAGCCATTTACCGCAGCCATTTATGAAGGTGAGATTCTTTGGGGATTCGATGTCAAAATCCTGTATGTCCTTTCTGAGATTATCGGCTACGCCCTTTCCAAGTTCATCGGTGTTCGTATTCTGCCTTCGATGAAAGCGGGTCACCGCATCTATTATATAATAGGGCTGCTTACTTTTTCCGAAGTTGCTTTGTTGGGTTTTGCACTTCTTCCGGTTCCTTTGAAGGTGTGTTCTATTTTTCTGAGCGGTCTTCCCCTGGGTATGATCTGGGGTGTCATTTTTAGCTATATCGAAGGGCGTCGTATCAGTGAAATATTGAATGTCGGGCTGAGCGTTGCTTTGATAGTCTCTTCCGGTTTGGTGAAAACCTTGGGACAATTCGTGATGGATAATTTGCATGTGTCGGAATATTGGATGCCTTTTACCACCGGTTTGTTGGTATACCCTGTTATGTTGCTTTGCAGCTGGCTTCTCAATCAGATTCCGGCTCCCAATGAGCAAGATATCATACAGCGTACCAAACGTGCTCCGATGGATGGTAAAGACAGGCGTAAATTTTTGAGGCAATTCTTCTGGGGAATCTGCATGCTGGTTGTTTTTTACGGTGCCCTGACCGTGTTCCGTGAGCTTCGTGACTCTTTCGCTGCCGATATTTGGAAGGAGCTCCATATTGAAGGTGCAATGATCTTTACTCAGACAGAGGTTCCCATTGCCGTTTTTGTCCTTGTACTGATGTTCCTGATTGTGTTTGTCCGTAATAACCGTTTGGCTCTTAATATCATTTATTGCATTGCCGTTACAGGCGGTTCCTTAATGGTTTTTTCCACATTGCTTTATGTGTACGGTTTTCTTTCTCCTATTTGGTGGATGATTCTTTCCGGTCTTGGTCTGTATATGGGGTATATTCCTTTCACTTACCTGATAGAACGCCTGATTGCTTCCCTTAGGGTGGTTAGTACGGCTGTTTTTATTATTTATTTGGCCGATTCTTTCGGCTATCTGGGCACTACGGGTGTGTTTATGGTCAAGAACTTCGTTTCTGCTGACATTTCCTGGACTGTCATGCTAATGCGTACTGCCCTTTTTTCAGGATTTGTTTCTGTCCTGTCGATTTTTGCGATTTACTGTTATTTCAAGCAACAATTGAATTCACTTATATTAATTCCCTCTGAAATTCATGATTAAAACAGCAATGATCATGGCTGCCGGTCTTGGTACCCGCTTCGGGCATTATACCGAGCTTGTGCCCAAAGGTTTTGTGGAGGTTGGTGGAAAACCTATGATTATCCGCTCTATCGAAACCCTTCTTTCCTGCGGTATCGAACGTATCATCCTCGGTACGGGTTATAAAAAAGAGGCTTATGAAGCCCTTCAGGCGGATTTCCCCCAGATAGAGACCTGTTTCAGTCCCCGCTATGCCGATACTAACAGTATGTACACTCTGTACAATACGCGTGACGTGATAGGCGATGACAGTTTCCTGCTGCTTGAATCGGACCTTGTTTTTGAACGCAAGGCCATCCTCTCGCTACTGGATGACGAATTCCCGGATGTGATGCTTGTCTCTTCTCTGACCAAGTTCCAGGATCAGTATTATGTGGAATATGACCGCAATCACATCCTTACTTCCTGTTCGGTAGACAAGAACGCCCTTGAGGCAAAAGGCGAGCTGGTCGGTATCCATAAACTTTCCAATACTTTCTACCGCCGGATGTGCGCCGATTATGCGACCATCCTGGAGTCCCAGCCTAAACTGGGTTACGAGTACGAACTGCTCCGCATGTCCCGTTCCGTTTCCCCTGTCCGTGTGCTCAGGGTGGAGGGTCTTAAATGGTATGAAATCGATGATGAAGCCGACCTTTCGTATGCCGAGGAGCACATCATCCGCTATTGTTAAAAACAAATCTTTTCCATATATGAACAAGAAAATCTATGTCGGTATGACCGCGGATATCATGCATCCGGGGCTGATCCATATTATTCATGAAGCTACTAAATACGGTGATGTCATCGTCGGTCTGCTGACGGACAAGGCCATCGCCGAACACAAACGCCTCCCTTACCTTACCTATGATCAGCGTAAGGAGGTTGTTGAGAATATCAAGGGGGTTTTTGAGGTTGTTCCCCAGGAGGACTGGAGCTATGTTCCGAATCTGGAAAAACTCAAGCCTGACTATATCATCCACGGCGACGACTGGAAAACGGGCCCGTTGCGCGAGGTGCGCGAACAGGTTTTTGAGGTGATGAACGCCCAGGGGGGCAAGGTAATCGAGATCCCTTATACCCGGGGCATCAACTCCTCCTCGCTCGACAAGGATATCAAGGCGATCGGGACTACCCCTGACGTACGTCTTAAGTCCCTCCGCCGCCTGATCCAGGCCAAGCCTGTGGTCCGTATCCTGGAGGCTCACGACGGTCTTTGCGGTCTGATTATTGAGAATCTTGAAGTCCAGAAGGGTGATAAGCGCGAGGTCTTTGACGGCATGTGGTCCAGCAGCCTGACCGACTCCACGAGTAAGGGTAAACCGGATATTGAAGCGGTCGACCTTACCACCCGTTTACAGGACCTGAACAATATCCTTGAATGCACCACCAAGCCTATTATTTTTGATGGAGACACGGGTGGCAAGATCGAACACTTTGTCTTTACTGTGCGCACTCTGGAACGTCACGGCATTTCTGCGGTAATCATTGAAGATAAAGTCGGTCTGAAGAAGAATTCCCTTTTTGGTACTGACGCTATCCAGACTCAGGATAGTATCGAGGGTTTCTGCGATAAGATCAGAGCAGGGAAGAATGCCCAGGTCACCGGTGACTTTATGATCATTGCGCGTATCGAAAGCCTTATTGCCGGCAAACCCATGAGTGACGCCCTCGAACGTGCTTATGCCTATGTACAGGCGGGTGCGGACGGCATCATGATCCACAGCAAGGATAAGTCGGGTGAGGATATCCGTGAGTTCTGCCGGACTTTCCGCAAAGAATACGCCCATGTTCCCATTGTCGTTGTTCCGACGACTTATGACCATGTGCACGAATCCGAACTTCACGAATGGGGTGCCAACGTAGTCATTTACGCCAACCACCTTCTCCGTGCCGCTTACCCGGCCATGATGAACGTGGCCAGGACCATCCTTGAAAACGAGCGCGCCGAGGAGGTCCGTCCGCTTTGTATGCCTATCAAGGAAATTCTGGAATTGATTCCGGGCACTAAATAAATCAGACGGTTATGGTAAGTGTAGAAAAGATATACGATACGTTCCTTCATCACGGTGTTGACTTCTTTACGGGTGTTCCCGATTCCCTTTTGAAGAATATTTGCGCCTATATCACGGATCATGCTCCGCGTGGTAAGCATATCATCGCCGCCAATGAAGGTTCCGCGGTGGGCATTGCCTGCGGTTATTATATGGCTTCTGGCAACGTTCCTTTGGTTTATATGCAGAACTCCGGTCTGGGAAATACGGTGAATCCCCTCTTGTCCCTTGCGGACGAGAAAGTGTACAGCCTTCCTCTTCTTTTGCTGGTCGGCTGGCGCGGTGAGCCCGGCACGAAAGACGAACCCCAGCATAAGAAGCAGGGCGAGGTTACCCTTGATCTTCTGAAAGCCATGAAAATTCCTTTTATAATTCTGGATACGGATGAAGACGAGGCCCTGGCGCAGATCCATGACGCGGTTGTCTCGGCGAAGAGCCGGTCGATTCCCCATGCGATTGTCATCCGTAAAGATACGTTTGGAAAATATAAATTGCGTCAGGAAGCCTTGAATGACTATCCTCTGTCCCGCGAGGAGGCGTTAATGCAGGTTGTCGACCACCTCGGGGACAATGACATTGTGGTTTCCACCACGGGCAAGCTCTCCCGTGAGCTTTTCGAGTACCGTGAATCGAAAGGGCAGGGGCACGCAAGGGATTTCCTAACTGTGGGTTCCATGGGGCACAGTTCTTCCATTGCCCTGGGGATTGCCCTTGAGAAGCCTGACCGCCGTGTCTACTGTCTTGACGGTGACGGTGCCTTTATCATGCACATGGGTGCTGTCAGCAATATCGGCGATCTTTCTCCCAAGAATTACAGGCACGTCCTTTTCAACAACGGTGCGCATGAATCTGTCGGCGGTCAACCCACGCTCGGTTTCCGTCTGGATATCGCCTCGATAGCGAAAGGTTGCGGTTATGCGCATGTACTGACTGCCTCCGACAAGGAAGGGCTTTCGTGTGCGCTTGAGAAGCTGGCCGGCCTGGCCGGCCCGGTTGTTGTTGAAATTAAGGTGGGGATCGATT
>ENA-OQLC01001498-OQLC01001498.1-human-gut-metagenome-genome-assembly--contig:-NODE-1498-length-10597-cov-6.816920_pt1 | contig 10597 bp, 8 predicted proteins | sample MGYA00242653_ERZ504807 | MGnify/ENA primary metagenome ERZ504807 (study PRJEB26092, sample SAMD00036381) | human gut metagenome | host: Homo sapiens | study: EMG produced TPA metagenomics assembly of... | reverse complement strand
AAAACATTATTTATTTTGATAGTTGATTCGTTCTCCTTGAATTACTGGATAACAAATCATTTTATCACTATCCAGATCCATATAAATAATTCTTGTCGTGTCATCTCTTATAACAGCTCACTTGCATCTTAAATTTTCTCTACAATCGCGTTTACATACAAGTCCGTCATATTTTCGCTCAATATATTATTCCGAATACTTCTTGAAATTCTCTGCTTGTTCCAAAACCTCTTTGTAAACATCATCAATGGTTACCGGAGGATAATCAAACTCGTCCAGAAGCAAAATCAGGTCAACTTGCAAATTTGCCTTAATATCATCACGGGTAGACCAGTCAGTGTACTTAGCTTTATCATCGACAATGACCTTAATCCTTTTCGACAATTCAATCATCTTATCGTCCGGGTACTCGAACTCGTACTTCTTAGCAACCGCCTTGAGGATGTCATAGAATGCTTTTTCTTCATAGTCAATTCCCATGCCCTTGAAAGAATCTTTTTCCTTTTTAAGTTCTTCAAGGAGCTTCGCAAGCTGCTCTGCCACATCGTCAAGGACTTCGTTAGCGAAAGCTTCATCACGACGGCGATTATTGTACTCATCAACAACCCGCTTGAGGCGGTCCGAGAACTCCATGCCCATAATGCGGTTGACTTTTTTATACTCATCAATCGCTTGAGAAAGAAGCCTCTGCAATACCTTAATTTTCGTGTTTGGAAGCTGGATTGCATTGATCTTATCCAGATACTCATCGCTGAAAATATCAACTGAGATATGCTTTCCGGTTTCAAACAGCTCCTCTATACCATCAGATTGAATTGCCCCCTCAAGAAGTTCACGGACGCGGGCATTCATTTGTGAAATGTCTGGGGCATCGCCCTTTGTGAGTTTGAAAAGAATAGAACGCACAGCACAATAGAAGTGCAGATAGTCCTTCTCTCTATCGGAAATTGCATCGCTGGAACTGCATAGATTGAACGCTTGCTTCATACGCTTGACAGCAGCCATAAAGCGAGTTTCCAAATCTTCCGTAAGCTGGACATACTCAACAGCACGGTTGAGGCAAGCAAGCTGCTCTTTCGGTGATCCGTTGAAGTAATCCGTACTATTGAAGTTGTGGAACATCTGTGCCAAAACATCAAGCTGGTCTTTGACAATCGTGACAGACTGTTCGACACCTTCAAACTCATCGGTTTCAAAGTTGGTGTACTTCTTGAGGGCGAGATTCATGTTTTTCTTGATACCGATATAGTCCACAATCAAGCCCTTGTCCTTTCCGGTATAGACACGGTTGACACGGGAAATTGTCTGAATAAGGGTATGCTGCTGGATTGGCTTGTCGATGTAAATTGTGTCAAGTGCCGGTACATCAAAGCCGGTAAGCCACATATCAACAACAATCGCAATTTTGAAATTGGATTTTACATTCTTAAATTGACGGTCAAACTCCTTGCGGTCATCCTTCGTTCCCAGCATTTCATAAAGCTCCGGCTCATCATCTTTATTTCGCGTCATGATGAGCTTGATCTTCTCGATTGGCTTGAGTTCCTTTTTCTCTTTTTCCGTCAGTTGTACCCCGTCAGGGCAAACCTTTTTATCTGCCCATTCCGGTCTCATTCCAACTATAATCTGATAAAAAGCGTATGCAATCTTGCGATTAGAGCAGACAAACATTGCTTTTCCTGCGACCGTAGCTCCTTCGGCAACGCGGGTCTCATAGTGGTTAATGAAGTCCTCCGCAACTGCGTGAAGTCGGTCAGGATCACCGATGATCGCATCAATATGAGCAACCGCCTTCTGGCTTTCCTCAATCTGATGCTCATTTGCACCTTCAACAGCACAACGGTCATAATAATCTTCAATTTCCCGAACCTTTGCCTGATCAAGAGTGACCCGTGCAGCACGTCCGTCGTAGACAAGGTTGACTGTGATACCGTCTTTGACCGCCTCTGTCATTGTGTAGGCATCGACAACCGGACCGAAGACTTCAATCGTACCATCCACGGGCGTACCGGTGAAACCGACATAGGTTGCATTAGGGAGAGAGTCATGTAGGTATTTTGCAAATCCATAGGTTCGCTCTACACCTTCAGCAGTGACCTTGACTTTCTGATCAAGATTTATCTGACTACGATGTGCCTCATCGGATATGCAGATCACATTTGCTCTATCCGTCAGAAGCTCCAAGTCCTCTGTGAATTTTTGGATAGTAGTCATGTACACGCCGCCGCTTGTCCTGCCTTGGAGTTCTTGACGCAGCTTTTCGCGGGAATCAATGCTCACAACGGTTTCGTCACCAATGTACTTCTTGGATGCTACAAACTGTTTTGATAGCTGGTCATCCAAATCCGTTCGGTCGGTAATAATCAGGATTGTAGGGCTATGGAAGAAGGTACTCTTCATAAGCATTCTTGTGAGGAAGAGCATAGTATAGCTTTTTCCGCAGCCTGTCGCGCCGAAGTAGGTTCCGCCCTTGCCGTCCCCCTCCGGTCTGAGATGCGCCTTGATATTCTCAAACAGCTTGACCGCAGCAAAATACTGAGGATAGCGGCAAACGATCTTGATGTCTTTATCTGAGCTATCAGGGAAATAGACAAAATCCTTAATAACTGCCAAAAGCCGTTCTTTACGGAACAAGCCACTCACCATAGTTACAAGGGAATTGATGCCGTCCAATTCCTTATCATCAGCCTCAATCTTTCTCCACGCATAGAAGAAGTCATACGGTGAGAAGAAGGAACCGTATTTATTATTTGCACCATCGCTTATGACGATGAAAGCATTATACTTGAAGAGTTCAGGAATATCACGGCGATAACGCACGGTGAGCTGAGTATAGGCGTCCATGATCGTTGTATTCTCTTTGACCGCGCTCTTAAACTCAAGCACAACAACAGGAATGCCATTGATGAATACAATCCCGTCTGGTATGCGCAGCTGGTTGTTGATGCCTTCAATTTCAAATTGATTGACGATCTTGAACACGTTTTTCTCTGGCTCATCAAAGTCAATCAACTCAATGTAAAGGTCTTTCTTTGTGTGATCTTCGCGGTTGAAGATGAAGCCGTCACAAACCATTTTGCAGACTGCTTTGTTTGCTTCGTAGATCGTGCCGGAAATAGACCTCAGGCGAAGGATGATGCTATCAGCTTCACTTGGGGTAAGCCCTTCTGTGGCATACCTATTCAAGAGGTACTTCCGCAGATCGTCGATAAGTAGAACCTCAGAGCGTTCACGGTGGATCTGCTCACCATTCAAATAGATATACCCTTCATCTTGAAACAAATCCATGATGGACATTTCAAGAGAATGCTCATTGAAGTTCGCCATTATCATTTCCCCCTAACCGCCTCTGCATTTCTGCTTCAAAGGCTTTTTCTCTTTGCTGGAAGTCATACTCCTGATACTTCAATCCCAAACGTGTCAGCATGAGTGTACCTTCCCAGTCATCAATGTTCGAGTATTGCGTTGCATGGTTTACGTCAGTGAGAACGCCGAGAATCAGACCCGTACAATCGAGTGCAAAGTCTATCATTTCCTGCACATCCGGATATAAAATAGGATGACGGTCTGTCAGGTTTTCATTGCTCAATATACGCTGTTCATCGTTGTGGGCATAGAGCTTATTCCGTTGCATTCGGATGTTCTCTCTTTTTTTTCTTAGCGCGCAGAACCGTTTCTGATACAAGGCTAAAAACTCAGGAAAAGTCAAATCAACCTGAACAGGGATAGTTTCAGCATCTGGAGCATCAAATATAGCAAAAAGATGTCTGCTCATCTCGACATGTTCCTTAAAAAAGAGTTCCTCCTGTGGTTTTAGCTGGTGCTGATATGGGATTTGATAGGAATACGTTGTCCCCTCATGTTCCACGGTCATTGTTTCTCTGTACTCCGGAAAAAGTGCTTGATTTTCCTCGCATTTAGTAAGGAGAGTTCCAATGGACACAACACCATTTGAGCTATCATACAGTTTCGCAATCTCCATAAAACAGGCTTTCATCAGGGCTTCGTGGATTGTCTGATAGAACGCCGGGGAAATCCTCATCTCCTCCGCGTATTCATGCTGGTTCTTTCGATACTGCTGCAAGATGAGGTAATAGGCTTTTGCGTCAAAAGCTCCTTGATGAAGCTCTTCGGCAATTTTGATCAGCGTATCCTTGTCCATTTTCATCCCTCCCTTCGTAGATAAATGATAATTTAGCGGCTTGAGATTGAAGCTATAATAAGCTGTTGAAGCGCATTCAATCGGTTGATTTCCAGTGAAGCCACCTTAAACTGTTCCAAAACAGGTTTTGCAACCATATCAAACCGAGAAAGTGCTTCGTGCGACGGCTTGGTCAAAGGGAACGCGGCAAGTTCATCGCCTGATACTCGCTGACGTCCACTCGAACCGTTCATGTATTGTAATGCGAAAGCCCGAAACTTCTTGCCTCGGATTAAAAAATAGTAAAATGAAGATGGCATCGTATCAACTGGAGAAAACACAATGTACTCCGTGGAGCCAAAAGCAACCTCTTTGTCATTGAGGATGTTAATATACGCTGCCTTGCCATTTTCAAGGCAAGGAGTAATACGCGCAATTAGGGTATCGCCATTTTGGAACCGGACACCGCCATTATAGGCTTTTATTTCGCCGCCTTCTGGGACGCAGCCACGAGTCGGAAGGCAGGACATATCATAGCATTTAGCGATGCAGCCTTTTGACAATGTTCGAGTTGGATTCACATTAGCAATTTCGCTGAGAGTGCAATCAGGCATTCCATCCCGAAGGAAGAGTTCATCAAAAAGGGCCTGTGTTTGCGCCTCTAAATTATCATTTATCTCCTTCTTCATAGCAATTCGCCTTGTGATTGCCCGGTAGGACTCTACAACATCAAGCTGCCGCTCGTAGGGAGGAACCGGGAGCTGAATGCGACAAAGATCATCCCATGAGATGCCGCCACGAACACTGCCGTCTGTCATAAACCAGCATTCGCGGTCAAATTCAGGTCTGCGGAACCACATCATTAAGTATTCTTCGTTCAAAACCGTTCGGTCTATAATTTCAAACATGAAGTACGCCGGGGAAACAATCGCCGGTTCTTCATTCTCATACAGTGCAATCGGAAGACGTTCATCACGTCCAACGTGCATCGGATTACAGGCGAACAGCCCCTTGCTTATTAGCTTGTACCGGCTCAAGTCTGTACCAATTACGTTTGCAACGGAAGGCATGAACTCTTTGTCGATACTTATGCCAAGAACATTGTTAGAGACTTGCTCGGAGTTCCGATAATCAACGAGACGAATATGCTTGCCGAGAGCTTCATAACTCGATTTCATAGCCCAGCTCCTTAAATACACTCAACAGGTCAGCCTTCGACTTCTCTTCTGCAACAAGCAGATCACGCAGTTCAGATTGCAGCGTCTTCATTTTAGTGTCAAAGTCGATGTTCTCGTCGCGGTTTACGAACTCAATGTAACGGCTCGGAACAAGAGTAAAGCCCTTCTCTGCAACCTCATCGAAGGATGCGCTGTAACAAAATTCAGGCACATTCTGATATGTTTCTTCATAGCCTTCCTGCTGCCATGCGTGGTAGACGCTCGTGACCTTTGCACGGTCTTCTTCTGTCAGTTCAATGTACTTCTTTTCATAGGGGCTTCCCATTTGCCGCAAGTCCATGAAAAGGATCTCGCGCTCACGGTTACGGAAGCGTTTTACCTCACCGTTTTCTTCAACCACACGAGCCTTTTTATTCTTATTCAGAATCCAAAGCGTAACGCTGATGTCGGTGGTGTAGAAGAGGTTGCGGGGAAGGATAATGATTGCTTCGACGAGATTGTTTTCGATGAGCTGACGGCGGATTTTTAACTCTGTACCATCGTCAGACAGTGCGCCGTTTGCAAGCAGGAAACCGGCAACTCCGTTCTGAGAGAGCTTTGAAACAATGTTCAGAATCCAACCATAGTTTGCATTGCTCGTGGGCGGAACTTCATAGCCGTCCCAGCGCGGATCATCAATCAGCTCGTTATCTGCACGCCACTCTTTCTGATTGAAAGGCGGGTTTGCCATAATGTAATCTGCCTTGAGGTCCTTGTGCTGGTCATTGGTGAATGTGTTCGCTGCCATTTCTCCGAGGTTTGCAGAGATGCCGCGAATAGCCAGATTCATTTTGCACAGCTTGTACGTCGTGTTTGTATATTCCTGACCATAGATAGAGACCTTCTTCTTGTTGCCGTGATGTGCCTCCACGAACTTCATTGACTGCACGAACATACCGCCAGAACCGCAGCAAGGGTCATAGAGAATACCGTCATACGGCTCGATCATTTCCGCAATCAAATTGACAATGCACTTCGGCGTATAGAACTCGCCCTTACCTTTGCCTTCCGCAAGTGCAAACTTACTCAGAAAGTATTCGTAAACTCGTCCGATAATGTCATTCTCTTTATCGCCGGTATTGATCTTATCAATCTCATCCAGCAGTGATGCCAGCTTTGCCGTGTCGATGTGAAGCCGTGAGTAGTAGTTGTCCGGCAGTGCGCCTTTCAGTGCGGGATTCGCTTTCTCAATCGTATAGAGGGCGGTGTCGATTTTCAGCGCAATGTCATCCTGTTTCGCATTCTCCATGATGAAAGACCAACGGCTGATCTCAGGCAGGAAGAACACGTTGTCCTTCGTATAGAAGGCAACATTGTCAACAAACTTCTCACCGTATTTTTCAGAAATAGCTTTCCTTTGTGCCTCAAACTTATCGCTGGCAAACTTCAAGAAGAAAAGGCTGAGAACGACGTGTTTGTATTCTGCTGGCTCAACAGAACCACGGAGTTTATCTGCGGACTTCCACAGAGCTTCCTCCATAGAAATTTCTTTCTTAGGTTTAGATGCAGCTCGCGCCATATTGATTTCTCCAATTCATTTTAATATATCTCGCATTCATATACACTACTTTGTAAATATCAGTTTGCGAGGTTTTTGCATAATAATCCAGTTAATATTATAGACTTATCAGCGAACAAAGTCAATTTAGAACCACTCTTCTGCAAGCAGGGCTTTCGTGACACGAAAGCGATTTTTTGCTTGTTGGGGAAACTCCCCAATCCCCATAGAACGCTGCCTGCGGCATCGAGCTGCGCATCCGTTCCGGATGCTTTAACGGCAGTTCCTGCCAAAGAAAAAAGCCCGGTGCAGCATGAGCATTACACCCACACTGCACCGGACATTCCATCATCGACTACTCTGTCTATTTTCTTCTTCCTGCCGCACTTCCTGCTCATGCAGCTGCTCTTTCCTCTGTTCGTCCTCTTTCAGGATTTCCTGCACAATCTTCTGTGCCACGAGCCAATCCTGCATTTCCGATTTGGTCTTGCGGTACTCTGTATAGGAGCTTTTCTTTCGTTCCAGAAGCATTGCATACTCTGCATTCAGCTCGCTGATGCGCGGGAGCTTTTTTTCAGAGCCGTTCTCTTTCTTATAGGCATCAAATGCCTTTTTCGCTGCACTGCGCAAGGCCAGCATATCCCGATGTGCTTCATAAAACTCCCGATTGTAGCCGGATGCTTTATACGCGGCAAAAACATCTTTTGTCTTGGCATAATTGATTAGATGTTTCCGCAACACCGACACTTCCGACATCCGTGCCTCATCTGCTTTTACAGATTCCAGCAGCGCATCGCATTTTTCAGAAATTCCATCTACCTTTTCTTTCAGCTCTGCATAGCTCCTGATTCCATGCTCTTCCATGAACATCATAGCTTTCGCCATCTGCTTCAGATTAAAGACTTTCGCCCAGCGCGCATATCCTGCACCTTTGCCAGCCTGCATTTTTGCCCTGACATCAATAAGGAACGACAGCTCCGCCTTCTGATGCACCTGTGCAGACCGTGCGCTTGTACGGGTTTTCTCTGCAAATTTGCTTTTGTGAACTGCATTCCCGGCAATCACTTCGCAGAGTTCTTCAATCGAATATCCTTTACCAAGAGAGCGGAAACGAGCAAATCTGGCGTGGCCTTTTCCCCGCAGGGCAGGCTGTTTTCCGTCTTTATACTCGTATCCTGCTTCCTGCAAAATCCCAATCAGTTCCCGGAAGTCTTTTGGGTTTCTTGCCAATGCCGCATCAATGGCCTCGCAGATTTCATCCCGCTGCGATTTTTTCTCCGAGTATTCCGTTCTCTTCTGCCGCTCTCTATAGGGCTTCCGGATAATGACCGACAACCGGTGTTCCAGACAGACAATATCACTGAGCCTCGCCAGCGCAAGGCCTGACAAGTGAAAATCTCGAAATTTTCTGGTGCAGTCTAATGTAGTCGAATTAAAAATAATGTGGTTATGAATGTGCGCTCGATCAACATGGGTAGCCACGATAAAGGCGTGTTTTCCCTTGGTGAATCGCATGGCCGTCTCATACCCAACCTTGTTCGCCTCCTCCGGCGTGATTTCTCCGGGCTTAAAGGACTGCCGAATCTGATATGCAATCACATCATGCGCCTGGGTTCTTCCCGTGATATGCTCATACTGCCGTTTGGACAGCAGAAATTCTTCGTCACAGGTCTTTGCATCACAGGCATACGCGCTGATATATTTTCCATCTTCCGTCTTTGCTGCATTCTCGGAATAATCAGTACGGTCAGCCAGACACTGCGCTACCGTCTTTCCCTTATTGATATGCAGCGCGATTAGTCTTGTAGCCGCCATTTTCATATTCCTCCATCTAAAAAGAGCTACCCGAAGGCAGCTCTTACCAATCCACTATTCTCATTTTAACATCCGTTCCCGGTCATAAGCTCCCTGCAAATAAACGGCCTGCTTGACGATCTCTTCCATATCAAAATAGACACACATGATGTTTTCGTACAGCTTCCACACATTAGATTCGCTGCCGCCCACCATTTCCATCAGTTGGTCTTCCATCTTCGAATGCTCAGATAGTTTTTCCTGATAAGCTGTCTCATCCACAAAATGATTCTCTCCATCTGTTTCCTCGTACCGTAAATCATAATAATCCTTCATGAATTGAATATCCATCTAATACCTCCTGAACTCAAATTGTCAAAACATCCTCTACACGCTCACACAGCCGTTCCATCAGTTCCATGATGCCGCCCGCACCAACCGCAGCTGCGAAAAGTCCCATCTCAATCAGGGTCAGCAGGAACACATCTGTCCAGCTCGCCCGTACCACCGAATAGATGCCACAGCCAAGAACAAACAGCATGACCGGCGAAAGCACCCACAGGGATAGCTGCATCAGCAGATTCCAGATAAAGCACAGAAATCGCAGCAGAAACGCAACCGGCAGCAACAGAATTTTCAGAACCAGCTTCAACAAAAAACATACGATCCTCATGGATTTCACCCCTTTGTTTTTCTTTTCATCTTCATTTTACTGTATCCGTTTGCCAAACACCATGATGTCAACAGGTAAACCAAAAATATGTAACGGCACAGACCGTTTCATCTGTGCCATGCGCTGTAGAAATCCCGCACGTTTACGCCGTCAGCGAATAGCCGAAAGCCTCTTCAGGATCAGTTTTTGCATCTCCCAGAGTTCATTCAGTCGCTTCTGCAAATCCCGGATATCCTCCGCATAGATGCTTCCGGATTCATTGGCGCGTTTTGCGTACTGGTTCAGGTTATTGCTGCATCGGCGAAGAAGGGTGGACACCTGCGCCACATCCGACAAATCAAGATTCACGCAGTATCCGTCCATCGCCATTTTTCTCATATAGGCACCGGTATTCCGAATACCCAATTCCTTCTGTTTTTCACGAATCCTTTCCAGCTCTTCCGGGTTTACTCTGACATTGATCCAGTGTTCCCGAACACTCATAGTGCCACCTCCTCATCATCCCGACGTGTCATTGGGGGAATGCGACCGGCACGGTCACGCAGCTCTGCCAGGACAGACGGCTTTTCCGTTGTTTTTTCACGGTCAGGGTCATCATTTCCACGGTCATCCATATTCAGCAATGCGTCCAGTTCTGCCAGTCTTGCGCTCTTTTCTGCCAGTTCTGCCTCCTGGGGGAACGGCTTTCCAAGCTCGGCCTGCGCCGCTTCCTGCTGGCTCCTAAGACTGTCCAACTGTTGTTCTGCCTTTTCCAGCCTTGCAGGAATCCCGGCAAGGGCATTGTCCAGACGCTGGATATTGCCCGCAGCACTTGTGCCGATGGGCACCCGGTGAGTCATCTCGCCTTTCAGAAGCACCTGATACTCTTTCTGGAAGCTGTCAAATGTCAGCTCCACCTTGAAACCACGATAGCTGCCAAGCGGCACCGGCTCCAAACTCTGATTGGCTTTACAGACTGCGAGGATTGCTTCACCGGCCTCGGCTTTTTCAGTAAAGCGTGTGCCATTCACTTCCATGCCGCAGAACCCTTCTTCTGGCAGCGGATGTGCCGCCACCGTCCGAATATCCGACTGAAAGCCCTTGATGAACCCTTGCGTTTTCTCAATCTCCGCAGGGAAATATTTCATCAGCTTATCTTCCAATCGGTACTGCTGGCTCTGATGGTCTGCCTTCAATACCTTCAGCCTTGCAACATCCACATCCAAGTCCATTTTTTCCTTGATCTGCGGGTCTCCTGCACAAAGTGCCTTGATCTCCGCATAGGAAAGTGCCTG
>ENA-OQLC01001490-OQLC01001490.1-human-gut-metagenome-genome-assembly--contig:-NODE-1490-length-10646-cov-5.534772_pt1 | contig 10646 bp, 8 predicted proteins | sample MGYA00242653_ERZ504807 | MGnify/ENA primary metagenome ERZ504807 (study PRJEB26092, sample SAMD00036381) | human gut metagenome | host: Homo sapiens | study: EMG produced TPA metagenomics assembly of... | reverse complement strand
ACTTCAAGCAATACAGATTTTATTCCTCTTCGGACAATTCTTTTGTACCACCGGTCGTTTTTCATGATACCAAAGGTACCTTCTGCCTGAATGGATCTGTTCATCCTTAGAAGCGCTCCCTGGATACTTTCGAGATTTTCTATCACTTCCTGATGCATCGCTGTAAGTTCACGGTTGATCCGAACGATACGGTTTTTATCTGTCTTTTTACATTGTTCTGCGTATGGACAGCCGGAGCAGTCTTCACACTGATACACTTCTTCCTGACGCCCATACTTGTTCCCTTTTACGTTTTTTCGATACTGAAGATAAAAGTTTTTCCCGTTTGGGCAACGCATGATTCCGTCTTCTCCGATTGGAAAATTTACTGCTCGGAATGGATCTTTATGATACTTCATGTCAGTAGTCTCTTTCTTGAACATGGTGAATTTCATATACTTTTCTATTCCATGCTGCTCACAAAAAATATAATTGTTGTAAGAACCATATCCGGCATCTGCCACTGGATACTTCGGATAAAAGCCATATGTAGTATAAAACTTGTTCATCAACGGAACAAAACAATCCATATCTGAGCGATACTGATTTACATCAACAACAGCAATGTATTCATCTGCAACACCAACCTGTACATTATAAGCCGGAAGCAGCTGGTCATTTCCCATGTAATCTGTCTTGATTCGCATAAAAGTAGCCGAATGATCTGTTTTCGAGTAGCTGTTGCGATCCTCCCCACAGATTTTGATTTTTTCCACGTATTCTTCTAACTTAGCAGCATACTCCCTGAGTTTCTCATAATGCCGTTGCTGTGTAGTTTTGCGATGTCCCCTGCCATGAACAAACGCAGTTTCATCAATCTGCCAGGCTTCTGCATACTGTTCGGCAGCTTCTTTCAGATACTCTGGCGCATACTCACTATTGATACAAAGCTTTATCCCTGTACATGTCAGTTCTTCATTGATTTCCGCAAAAAGTGTAGTAATTTTATCGAAGACACGGTATCTGGATTTTTCTGTTGATTTTTTCCATACCCAGGAATATTTATTCGCATTTGCTTCAAACTTGGATCCATCGATGTATAGGTGTTGGAGATCCACATGTTCTGTCTCGAAAATTTTTTTGTTTATGTCTTGAAATATCTCTTCAATGGAATCAGCAAGTACCTCGTTAATGAAGTAACCGAAGGTACGATAAGAAGGTGTTTGATGATCCATGAGATACATGAAGCGGAGATTGACTTTACACTGATCCTCCAGTTCACGTAATGATATATAGCCATTCTCCATAAATCCAAACAAAACTGTCTTCAGCATGCTGACCGGGTCATATCTGAGTCTTCCTGTATAATGTTGCGGAATATTTTTCAGATATTTCTCCAGTTCGATTCCTCCCATAAATCTGTCAAAAGTCAGCACTGGATCACAGATGTCCAGATAATCTTGAATTAGCATTGGCAAAATTGCCTGTTTTGGGTTAGAATAGATTATGTTATTATTTTTTGTCACAAATTAATTATAACAGAAAGAAAGACCTTGAGTTCAATATAAACTCTTGGTCTTTCTTTTTTTTCGGGACTATTCTTTTTTCACAGCCCCTTTTGTTGTCGGAGGTGTATCCAGCTGGGTACACAGTTTGATCAATTTATTTCCAAATACGGAGTTTGTGGTTCTTGCAATCGTGGCAAATCGCTCTCTGCGTGGCAAATATGTATATGAGCTGCCAAAAAATGTGACGGAGGTTCATGAGGTCTATCTGGATGATGTGGACTGGAGTGCATCGAAAAAGCGCAGAAAGAGAATGAAAAAGGAACAGTACCAGGCACTTCGCGGACTGATCCTGAATCAGAAGATCGAGTGGAATCTTTTATTTGATATATTTCAGGAGGAAGATATTTCGCTGAATGATCTTTTGATGGGGGAGGATTTCTTAAGGGCAGTTATGGAGTGCTACCGGTTGAAATACAGTCAGGTCGTATTCTCAGATTTTCTGTGGACCATGCGGTCGATCTATCTGCCACTTTTTATTATCATGAAGGCAGATATTCCGAAAGCGGATCTGTATCACTGTGTGGCGACCGGTTATGCAGGGGTACTTGGCAGCATGGCGAAGCATCGTTATGGCAGCCGGATCCTCATTTCCGAGCATGGGATCTATACCCGCGAGAGAGAAGAGGAGCTGATCAAGGCGAAGTGGGTGCAGGGAATCTATAAGAATATCTGGATCGAGCAGTTCCGGAAGATGTCAAAGCTGGCATACACGGAGGGCAGTCTGGTCACAAGTCTTTTCGAGCATGCAAGAAAGCTGCAGATCGAACTGAACTGCCCGGAAGAAAAGACGATGGTCACACCAAATGGGATCCGGGTACAGAATCTGCAGAATCTTTCCGAAAAAACGAAGGAAGATGAAGGTTTTATCAATATCGGAGCCGTTCTTCGTGTGACGCCGATCAAGGATGTGAAGACGATGATACAGGCGTTTGGATTTGCAAAGAAGCGAGAGCCACATTTGAAACTCTGGATCATGGGACCTTGTGATGAGGACGAGCAGTATGCCGAAGAGTGCTTTGAACTGGCAGAGTCCATGCAGCTCAAGGATATCGTGTTTACCGGCAGGATCAATGTCCGGGATTACTTGGGCAGAATGGATATGACGATCCTTACGAGTATCAGTGAGGGACAGCCGCTGACAATCCTGGAGGGATTTGCGGCGCATAAGCCGGCAATCGCAACAGATGTTGGAAACTGCCGTGGACTGCTTTATGGTGAAAGTGATGACTATGGAGCAGCCGGAATTGTCACTCATATCATGAACGTGGAGGAAATCGCCCAGGCAATGGTCGATCTGGCGCAGAAAAAAGAGATGCGCCTTCAGATGGGCGAGAACGGATACCGGAGAGTGATGGCGAAATACCGGATTGAATATATGCAGGAAACTTATTGGAAAATTTACCGGGATTTTGCAAAAAGTATGAACCTGGAATGGAACGAAGAGGCGGTAACTGTTCCGGATATAGAGCAGGAACCGGCAGAAAGGGGAAGATAAGATGGCTGGAATTGGCATACGGCTGAACCGGATATTTGAAAAGAATACACTGACTACAGACTTTTTAGGGTTTGCATACAGTACGGTAGCGACGGTAGCACCGATGCTGGTCATCATCATCAACCTGACCTGCATGGGAGCCGTGCTGGGGTTTGATAAGATCGGCTACGCGCAGCGGGAACTTTTTTCCTGTACGATGCTGTACATCTTCATTTTTGCGCTTTTGACGGCAGCTCCGTTCAATGCAGTACTTTCCCGGTATATGTCCGATGTGATCTACGAAGAGCGGTATGAAGACATCCGTCCCTGCTATTATCTGGGAATGATGATCAATCTTATTTTCAGCTGTCTTCTGGGAATCCCGTTTTGTATCAGAGAACATCTTATTGGAAAAGTTTCTGTAGCCTATACCTTTGCAGGATTTTGCGGATATGTCAGTCTGGTCCTGGTGTTTTACTCCATGCTCTATCTGTCCATCTGCAAGGATTATCAGAAGATTTCCTGGTTTTATTTTCTGGGGATGGCAGAAGCCTTTGTATGTGCCGTGATCCTGCGGTATTTGCTTAAGTGGGGCGTGACACAGAGCATGCTTACCGGGATGGTGACAGGATTCTTTTTTACAGCGATTCTTGAACATGCACTTGTGAAGCGGTATTTCGTAAAAAACAGTAACCGTTACAGACCGGTACTTCAGTATTTTCGGAGGTACTGGCAGCTGGTGGTGACAAATTCCCTGTATATTCTGGGATTATACATCCATAATTTTGTGTTCTGGACAACCGATCTTCGGATGACGGTTGCAAAAAGTTTTGTATGTAATCAGTCTTATGATATGGCGAGCTGTCTTGCAATGTTTACGAATCTGTCGGCAACAGTTATTTTTATTACAAGGGTAGAAATGCATTTTCACGAAAAGTACAAACGCTATTCAGAAGCTGTGATCGGAGGTCGGGGAGCAGATATCGAAAATACAAAGCGCCGTATGTTCCGGCAGCTGGCAAGTGAACTGATGAATCTTGCCAGGATCCAGTTTATCATATCGGTTGTGATCTATCTGCTGTGTATTATATTTCTTCCGGGAATGGGAATTTCAGGAATGACGATGAAGATCTATCCTCTGCTTGCGGCCGGTTATTTTGTATTGTTCCTGATGTATGCGGCGATCATTTTTCTGTATTATTTTAATGACCTTACAGGAGCTGTCCGGACGGCAGTGCTTTTCTGCGGGGTGACATTTGTGGGAAGTATGTTTTCCACACATCTGACAGAAATCTGGTATGGAACAGGGCTGCTGGCAGGTACATTTGCAGGCTGGTGCAGTGCATATACCAGACTTCGCTGGGTAGAAAAAAACATGGATGTGCATATTTTCTGCAAGGGTGATCTGATCCCGAGAGGTAAGGGAAGGATGCCATCCGGAAAAGTATTTGACAGAAAAAAGATGCTGGGGTGCACAACAGGAAAGGAAGGACTAGATGAATACAGCAATCATGATTAAAACGGGGCTTGTCATTACCGGAATCGTAATCATGGCACTTACATTTTTTCTGCATGCCATCCGTAAGATGACGGTCAATCTGGCAGTTGTGTGGGAATTCCTTGGAGTGGCAGCAATTCTGACCGGTGCGGTTCCGGCATTTTCTGGCTGGTGCCATTTGCTGGCGCGAGGAACGGCCATTGCGATGTTTGTAATCGGAATTTTGGTCGTGTGGGGAGGATATCAGCTTTGTATTCTGATCTCCGCATTATCTATGAAGAATCAGGAGCTTGCGATGCAGGTGTCACTGCTCAATCAGGAAAATGAAAAAATACTAAAAGAACTGGAAAAAATAACAGAAGAGAAGTAAAAAAGATGAAGAAGATACTATTTGTGATCAATACACTGGGGCGTGGAGGCGCAGAAACAGCGCTGCTCGAGCTTCTGTATACACTGGAAGGACAAGGGGAATATGAGATTTCCCTTTATGTACTGATGGGGCAGGGGGAGCTGAGAAAGAGGCTTCCGGATCGGGTGAGACTTCTGAATTCGTCTTTTAGTGAGGACTCAGTGTTGTCAAAAAAGGGGAAACATAAAATGGTGTGGGCTGTCTGCAGGGCGTTTATAAGAAACGGACATCTGGCAGGCAAGATCAGATATGCCGAAAGAATCCTCCGGGATATGCGAAAGATAAAACAAATCCAGCCGGACAAGATCCTGTGGAGGGTTCTTTCTGATGGAAGTGAACGCTTTGATGAGACCTATGATCTGGCGGTTGCCTATCTGGAAGGTGGATCAACCTATTATGTGGCAGATCATGTAAAGGCAAAGAAAAAGGCGGCATTTGTGCATATTGATTATGAAAGCAGTGGATATACAAGGCAGATGGACAGGGAATGCTATCAGAAGATGGATCGGATCTTCACGGTGTCGGATGAGGTGAGGGAACATTTCCTGAAGATTTATCCGCAGTATGCGAAAAAGACGGAGGTATTTCACAATATCATTAATCAGGAAAGGATACGGAGATTTGCCGGAAAGGGAGAAGGGTTTCGGGATCATTATGACGGAATCAGGATCCTGACGGTGGGGAGGCTGACTTATCAGAAAGCGTTTGATATTGCGATCGAGGCAATGAAGCTGGTGAAGGATGCCGGATACCGGGCCAGATGGTATGTGCTTGGAGAAGGAAACGACAGAGAGATGCTGGAGAAGCAGAGAGAGGAGCTTGGCCTTACCGGGGATTTTTTGATGCCTGGAGCAGTCGCCAATCCGTTTCCGTATTTTAAGCAGTCAGACATCTATGTCCATGCGAGCCGGTTTGAAGGAAAAAGTATTGCAATCCAGGAAGCGCAGACTCTTGGATGTGCGATTATTGCATCTGATTGCAATGGGAACAGGGAACAAATCATAGATGGCGAAGACGGATTGCTCTGTGAACTGACGCCTGAGAAAGTTGCAGAGGCGATCATCCGGCTGATCGGAGATAAGAAGTTAAGACACAGGCTTGGAAGCCGGTCGAAAGAGAAAAAAACAGAGTACAGGGAAGATATTCAGAAATTACTGAAAATGGTGAATGGATCAGAGGCAGGATAACAAGAGATGAAGAAAAAAGAATTGTTGGTAATTATTCCGGCATACAATGAAGAAACAAATATTGTCAGAGTACTGGATGATCTGGAGCAACCGGAGATCGCAGAGATTGCAGATGTGCTTGTGATGAATGACGCATCTTCCGATGCGACGAACTGGATCGTCAAGGCAAGAGGACACGCACTGGTCACGCATGTATTTAAACTGGGCTACGGAAGTGCTCTGCAGCTCGGATATAAATATGCGATCAGGAGAGGATATCGATATGTGATCCAGATGGATGCAGACGGTCAGCATGATGCGTGCAATATCCCGGTTATCTATAAGAGACTGCGGGAAAAGGATGCAGACGGGAACTATCCGGATATCGTTCTCGGTTCGAGATTCATGGAGGGAAGTGCTGAATTTCCGGTATCATCGGCGAAGAAGCTTGCATTTAAGCTGTTCCGTGTTATGATCCAGCTTGTGACAGGAAGGAAGATCGCAGATCCGACAACAGGACTGCAGGGTCTGAGCTGGAAAGCCGTGCTGTATTATTCAAAATACAATCATTTTGATGATAAATATCCGGACACGAACATGATCATGCAGATGATCCTTTTAAAATTTAATGTGGTGGAAATACCGGCAGTGATGCATGCACGGGAATCCGGAGAAAGTATGCATTCAGGATTGAAGCCAGTCTGGTATATGTTCCGTATGTTTTTCAGTGTACTTGCTGTGGTGTTCCGTTGCAAAATATTGAAAATCGATGAAGGAGCTGGACAAAAAGGTGATAACAAATTTGAATATCGTAAAAAAATTTCATAAAGCACCTCTTGTGGAGGCACTCAAAAAGGTGGAAAATCCGGGAACCGGATGGTATCATCTGTACACGTTTGATGCCACATGCGCAGATCCGGTGCTTTATGTTGCCTGCGAGGAAGAGGAAATAGTACTTCTGCTGATTGATATCGGTGGTTTCCGCGGAAAAGAACTTTCCACAGAAGCCCTATTGTCCATCAGGCAGATTTTTTATTTTTTTAAAGAAAAGAAAAAGGATATGATCGTCCGGTTTGCCTATGATACCGAAGGAAAAGGGATGGAAAAGGAACCGGAAAGCGGCAGAATCGTACTGGAGCATATCCGGCAGCTTGGCACAGTCATCAGGGAGTATCAGAGCTGGATTCTGGTCGTGCAGGGACTCCTGGTCGGCAGTTGGGGAGAAATGCATGATTCGAAGTATTTGACAAAGAAGTGGCTGATAAGGCTTGCAGAAGAGATGCTGAAAGCAACGGATAGCCAGTGCCATCTGGCGGTCCGAAAACCTGCGCAGCTGCGGTGCATAGAAGAAGCGTTGGGAGAAAAAGCAAAGAGGAATCTGACGCTTTTTGATGATGGAATCTTTGGCTCTGAGACTGATCTGGGAACCTATGGGAGCAGTCCGGAAGACCGGATGCGGGAACTTTCCTGGATGGAAGAAAATCTGTCGAATGGTTATATTGGCGGAGAAGTTCTGGCTGTGCAGGGGATGGACGAACCAGTATGGATAGATGGAAAAAGGGCGGAGGCAGATTTTCGGAAAATGCATATCAGTTATCTGAACAGTGTCCATCAAAAAAAGATTCTGGACGGTTGGAAAAAAGAAACGATGATGTGGCAGGAAAAACAGGTTTCTGCGTATGAATATCTGGGGGCACATCTGGGATACCGGTTTGTGGTCCGCGATGTGCGTTTTTGCAGAGGTGTCCTGAAGATCCGGATTGAAAATATAGGTTTTGCCAATTTGTGTGAGGATGCAATATGCAGACTGCAGATCTATGCAGAGCATGGAAAGACTGAACGAATGATCGAGACAGACCCGAAAAAATGGGAATGCCGTAAGGAAAACACTCTGGAGATCCGGCTCGCAAAAGAGGAGCAGAGAAAAGGAACCCGTTATCTTCTGCAGCTTTTCCGCAAAAAGGATGGAAGAAGCATCCGGTTTGCCAATCAAGGTGCAGAAGACGGGGTTTTACTTGGTAATTTTTGATAAAAGTGTGTCTATGGTCAAAGTTCCGATCTGATAGCCGGTGGTATTATGTGGAAGATCGGATGCAAGCAGGATCTCCCGGTTCGTGGATAGATCAGTCAGCTTCAGTGTAAGAGTATAACTGGAAGGCTCAAGATGCAGGTCTGCAAGTGAGGCTTTCAGGGTAACGCTTTTGCCGGAAATCCAGGTACGGGTATCGGTATCGATTGGAATCGTGTATTGCCAGGTCCCATCTGCAGAGGTTACGGTAAGTGAGACCAAAAGCGGTCGGTAGCAGCTGGAAAAGCCCTTATTTTCAACGGTTATAGATACTTGTCCAGGTGAAAAAGCGGACGCCGTAAGGACATAACGATAACCCAGATGGCAGCTGATATAGTCGTAGCCGGTCATGCCATGATAGAGCAAATCGGAACCGGAGTACAGGGATGTTTTCCATTTTTTATTGATTACGTCAGGATCATAATCCTTGTTGAGATAAGATACATGCATGGTCTGAAGTGTCTGGATTGCCGCATCCAGATCATTACGGCTGTTTGGTGTGATTACTTCCCCGCCATTTGGGACATACTGGCACAGCTTGTCCTGGAAGGTCAGCTCATCCGCGCGCGACCAGGCTTTGGAATAATCTGAGGTATCTGATGCAGAATCCCCATAGGTACCGGTGTCGGTCGGAGAGCCAAGCATCCCGTCATTGTAAAGCCCAAGGCGTGAAGCGAGAGATCCGCTGTAGGCATCTGATTCAGGAAGAGGGGAAGCGGTTTTTAAAATTGTGCGAAGCTGCGCCGGGGTACGGACTGACAAAAAGATGGATGGATCCGTAAGAGAGGCAAGCTTTTCAGTCAGGGCGGTCAGGTCATTACCGGAGAGATAATCTGAGTGGTTCATCTCACCCCAGTTGCCGACAAAAATTCCCTGGAGTAGGTAAATGGAGTTGGCATACCGGTTGATAACCGGGGCAAGCTGCTCCATATGTCGCTCAATCTGGCTGCGCAGGGCAGGCTCTGCCTGGAGATTGTTGCCATCCCAGTCGTAGACAAAGCGGAGAATCAACTGTTTTTGAGTATCTGACCAGCTGGAAAACAGCTGATCCAGCCGGGAAAGACCGTCTTCGGAGATGTCACAGTCCGCATAATTGCCGAGATTGATCTCCAACAGGACAAGCTCGGTTGGAGAATCTGTTCCCAGATAGGATGTGGGGACAGAAAGGGGTTCTGAATCAGAAAGCGTATAACCGATCAGAGAGTACCAGCCAATATAAGGATTGGAGAGAATGGTGGTGGTCTCTAATAGAGGTGAAGGTGTGTACACAGACACTTTTTTTAAATGTGCGGCAGATAGACCTGTGCAAATCACGAGAACCAGGATTATGGGAATGCCGGCTTTTATAAATTTATGTTTTATTCGCATAGAACAATATCACTCCTGTGAAAAAGATAAATTTATCATAGCATTTTAGAAGGAGAAATGCTATGATAACGTGGAAATCGTAACAGAATGAAAGGACAGTAGAAGGGTGAAGGAAAAAACAAGAACAGAATATTCCGTTATGAATACGAGTGTTGCATTTGTGGCGCAGATTGTCGCAATTCTGATGGGATTCTTTACAAGAGTTGTCTTTACCAGAACCCTTAGTGAGGGCTATGTGGGAATCAACGGACTTTTTACAGATATTCTGAACATTTTATCCCTGTCAGAACTTGGTGTTGGGACTGCGATCACTTTTGCCCTGTATGAACCGATCGCAAGAAAAGACGTGAAAAAGCAGCAGATTCTGATGCGGATGTTCCGCAGTTGTTACCGTATGACAGCCGTGTTTGTACTTGCCGCAGGGCTGCTTCTGATTCCGTTTCTGGATATTCTTATGAAAGACAGACCGGATGTGGATCATCTGCTTCTGATCTATCTCTTATACCTTTTCAATTCGGTGATCTCTTATCTGTTGATCTATAAAAAAACACTGGTGTCTGCGCATCAGATGAATTATTTGACGGTGCTTTACCATAATGGTTTTTTGGTGCTTCAGGATGTCTGCCAGATTCTTGTACTTTTGCTGACCGGGAATTTCATTCTGTTTTTAATAGTTGCTATTCTGTGTACCTTTGCGGGTAATGTTTGCATGTCACATAAGGCAGATGCACTTTTCCCGTATCTGAAGGAACCGTGTGCCGGACAGCTTTCGGCGTATGAGAAAGACCAGATCGGAAAAAATGTCAGAGCGATGATGATGCATAAGCTTGGGGGTGTGGTGGTAAATAATACAGACAATCTTCTGATTTCCAGCTTTGTCGGAGTCGTCACCTGTTTTACTACTTCACTTGCTTCTTCAAATTTCTCCAAAGTCAACATCTTCCATCCCTCTTTCTGTCATTTTGACATATTTTTATTCTTCTGTTTCTTCCGTCTTGGAATCACTGTAAAACAACGCATTGACAAATTCATCTGCATCAAACTTCTGCAGATCATCAATAGATTCTCCAACCCCGATATATTTGACCGGAATTCCAAGTTCTGACTGGATCGCCA
>ENA-OQLC01001485-OQLC01001485.1-human-gut-metagenome-genome-assembly--contig:-NODE-1485-length-10680-cov-5.637084_pt1 | contig 10680 bp, 9 predicted proteins | sample MGYA00242653_ERZ504807 | MGnify/ENA primary metagenome ERZ504807 (study PRJEB26092, sample SAMD00036381) | human gut metagenome | host: Homo sapiens | study: EMG produced TPA metagenomics assembly of... | reverse complement strand
AACAGGATTCATGATAAGTCCGTGCCGGTCCGGGATACTTATCAGCAACTGAAGACTGCACAGAAGAAAAAAGATGAAGTGGTTCAGTATAAGCTTGGCGATGCAGTGACACATCCGAAATTCGGACATGGAATTGTGGAGAAGATCAACCAGAGATCTGGCGGGGTGCATTTACATATCCGGTTTGATGGGGAAGTGAAGTGTATCGATCAGAAATGGCTGTCGCGGAAGAAGTATATGTGAAAAGATTCAGTAAAAACAAATAAGATTAGAAGCATGTCGATAGATTTTGATATCGATCCGTTGTCTGAATTTTGCGGTCTTCAAGCTGGCTTCCAATGCATTTTCTAACAGGTTAGAAAGAACAAGACAAAAGTCTGTTTCATCGACTGAAATTTGTGCCGGAAGATCAATCTGCACGTGGAAAGGAATTGTGTTACGTTCAGCCATTGAGGATAGCTGAAGAAAATGATGGCGCATATCATGTCGTGCCTGACGTGTCTCTTCGATTGCATTGCAGAGGTTAGTATATCTTTCCTGTTGGATTGAAAGAAGATAGTTTTCTTGTTGAAGCCGTGCATTTCGGTTTAGACTGTTTGCCATTAATAAAAACAGAGTATAAAATAATGAAAGAATGATTAACAGAACAAGGCTGACAACAATATATATCTGTAAAATCCGTCCGGTATATAAGGTGCCATCATATTTTGGGACCATGAACAGATTCAGTCTGATAAATATAAGCGGCAAGATCCAGAATACATACCAGATCTGAGCAAAATTATCATCATCGATCATGATTCGGACAGTATGAGTGGCAGGATACCAGACGGCTAAAAGGAATAAAATACAGATAATGTTATAGATGATTCCTGTGCAAATCTGAAACCAGAGTATATTTTTTGAGGCAGGTAAATGTAAATCTATAATTGCATTTATTGCGCGGGAAAAACTATTCACGCAAGAAAAAACAGCACAAATCGCAAGAAAAATGCTAAAAGATTTCCAAATAGAAATCGCAAGAGTTTTATGATAGATCACCAAGAGGAACAATAACAGGAAAAAGAGAATGGGAGCTGTTTTAATCTGTAAAGCCGAGCATAATATACCTCCCAAAATGCAGAGTGCAATTAGAAGAAGAAAAAGCCAGGCAATTAGCTTAGGAAGAGATATTTTTAGTGTTGATTTTACAGAAAGATAGGCAAGAATCATCCCAGGGATAATTACAGTAAGTTCAAGTGTCGGGCGAAGAATATTGTTCATTATGTATGCCCCCCCTTCAAATAAGAAATATATAAAAGCTTTCTCTCATTCGTTTATTTTCACCTAAAAACAGATAGACAAACTATGGGGCGGATTTACAATTCGTGCTATTTTTTGACTATTCGTGACAGAGCGATTGAAAACGAGAAGTGTTTTTTTATAATAAAAGCAGTAGATGACAAAGGCTGGAAAAAGGAGGGAAGTATAAATGAAAGGAAGAAAAATACTATTAGCATTTATTATATCTGCAGTTACGCTCACATCGGGATGTGCAAATGGTACACCAAAGACAGAGGAGGCAAAATCAGAGCAGAAGACAACAGAAGAAAATGCAGTTGTTCCAATTAAGCCGATTACGGCAAAAGCAATTGATGATAATCCATATATGGCAAAGAGTGATGCCAATGTTCATCAGGACTGTTATAATTCAGATACGACAGATGAAGTATTACCGGTTGATATTTATCCGGAAATTAATGTTTCTTATGAAAAAGTAAATCCAAATGCATCTCCGGCGGTATTTTTTGATACATATGGACATGCTGTTGTTCCATTTCAAGGAGGACTGGCTATCCGTGATATTAATGCGGATGAAACACAGACAGAAGGTTATTTTTCACCGGCAAAGCATGATGGCGGAGGATATGTGATACAAAGCTCATATTCATTCGTAGATGAGAGCAATCGCCTGGTATGTCCGACAAGCAACAACCATGTGCTTATGTTGAAAGCAACAGATGATGCGGGAAATGTCCTTCCGGAATTTGAAAAAGTGCTGGATATTGATATTAAAGCAGCGGCAGAAGAAATTACAGGGAAAACATTGGATCAGAACTTATTATCTGTAGTTTTTGACTATGAAGGAAATTTATGGTTTGCTACAGGCGGTTTCCGTATTTATCCGGAACGTAAACAGCAAGGTGCAATGGGATACATTTCAAGGGCAGCAATTGATGCCATCTTAAAGGGAGAACATGTTGATCTGAAAGAATCTACATTTGTATATGAATTGGAGCCTGGCGAAGGTGCAGAGAATGGAATTGCATCGTCAAAGGAAGGTGCAGTTATATTAACGAATCAAAATTGTTATTTATTAAATGCAAAAGATGGTGTACAGGTGCAGTGGTGTACCCCATATGAAAGCGTGGGAGCGAAAGACAGCAAAGAGGGAGATGAAACTACAGGCGGAGGTCTTGCCTGGGGAGGTGGATGTTCACCATCTCTGACAAGCAAATTAGTTATGTTTACAGATAATCAGGATCCGGTAAATCTGTTGGCATTAGATATGAAGACCGGGGAAATAGTGGCAAGCATGCCGGTAATCGATGAGCTTCCGAAAAATATGCAGGTGTCGGTAGAAAATTCAGCAATGGTATATGATAACGGAGAAGGTACAGTCAGCACAATCGTATGTAACTGGTTTGGAGCCGGAAGTGCTAAACTTGCGGACGCAGACAACGATTCTTCTATACAGACCTATGAAAATATTTACGATGTAAACTGGTTGAAGAAGGGAAATAAGATGGTTGTGCCGGGAGTAGAGCGTGTCGATACCATTAAGACAAAGGACGGATACGAAATGAAGAGTATCTGGTGCAGAAACGATATCCATGATACATCTATGATGAAGCTTTCTACAGCGACAGGTTATATCTATGGTTATGTTCAGGATCTGGAAAGTGGCATGTGGCAATTCATCATGTTAGATTTTGAAACAGGAGAAACAGTATTTACAATGGATGTCTCAGATAAACCGGGATACAACAATATGGCAATCGGCATGTATGCAGGAAATAGTGGAAATACATTATATTGCCCGACAGGATATCTGGAGCTCTTAAGATTGCAGGACAGATTTGTTTATCTGCCGGAGATGCCTTATCGAAAAGTAGATTTAGACAAGGCAAAGAGAAATGTACTAACACAAGAAGAATTTACAGAAGCCGGCGGGAAAGGAAATGTTGCAGGCTGGCTGAATACGATTACAGTAGAAAATGTACATCCAAATACTACTGTGGCAATACGAATGAAAGGAATTGCAGGAAAAGCAGATACATTTACATTATATGCATATGATAAAGAGAATAAATTAAAAGAAGTTCCTGCAGAGTTATGGCATATTCAGGAAGAAGATGGAACATTGCCGGATAAACTTACAGAGGATACATTATATGAAGTGCATGTTATGGTAGAAGATGGAGGAGAATTTGATCTTAGTGATACAGAAAAAGAAATTAAGATAGCAGTTATTCTCGGAAATAAATGATTTGTTTTTAAGAAAATCACCTGAGGTATATATCACAAGGCTCCGTTCTAAAAAAGAATGGAGCTTTTTAAAACTAATGCAAAGCAAACACCCCAAAAATTTAACAAAAGTTAGCAAGAATTCTCCTTCCTCTATAGGTGGGAGATGAATTGCAGAAAAAGAAGATAGAACGCTTGTTCTGCAATGCGAAGTGTGGTATACTATAATCAGTCGAAAGGATAGAAAGGACTGATTATATGGACAAAATGGATCATAATGCACATTCAGTATATTTGATGTATTATCATCTGATCATGGTTGTAAAATACCGAAGAAAAGTAATAGATGATCCGATTTCGGAACGTGCAAAAGAGATCTGGGAACGTATTGCACCTGATTATGGAATCACACTGGAAGAATGGAATCATGATGTTGATCATGTGCATGTTATGTTTCGGGCACAGCCAAAATCAGAACTCAGTAAATTTATCAATGCGTATAAAAGTGCAAGCAGTCGTTTGTTAAAAAAGGAATATCCACAGATCAGGGAAAGACTTTGGAAGGAAGCATTCTGGAGTCAAAGTTTCTGCCTGTTGACAGCGGGTGGTGCACCGATTGATGTTATCCGTAGTTATATCGAGACGCAGGGAGAGAAAAAAAGATGAATATAGCTTACCGTTTTCGTATATATCCAAACAGAGAACAGGAAGTCCTGCTCGCCAAAACATTTGGCTGCTGTCGTTTTTTATATAATCAGATGTTGAATGATAAGATACGGGAATATGAAGCAACGAAAAAAATGCTGCGAAATACACCGGCGATGTATAAAAAAGCATATCCATTTTTGAAAGAAGTGGATTCCCTGGCACTTGCAAATGTGCAGATGCATCTGGAAAAGGCATATAAGAATTTTTTCAGGAATCCAAAGATTGGCTTTCCAAAATTCAAATCAAAACACAGGAGCCGAAAAAGCTATACGACAAATGTGGTCAATGGAAATATTCAGGTAGAAGATCATCGGATAAAACTACCGAAGTTGAAATGGATCCGTATGAAAAAACATCGTGATATTCCAGAAAAATATTGCCTGAAATCTGTAACAATAAGTATGGAACCATCCGGAAAGTATTATGCAAGTCTATTATATGAAAAATCTGACTGTGAAAACCAAGCAGAAGAATTTGATTATGAAGACGCAAAGATACTGGGAATTGATTATGCAATGCATGGAATGGCTGTGTTTTCTGAAGATATACAGAAGGAAAATGAAGGATACTTCAGAAAAAGTGAGGAGCGGCTGGCAAGGGAACAAAGAAAGTTATCCCATTGCGTGAAAGGAAGCAATAATTATTACCGACAGAAAAAACATGTTGCATTATGTCACGAAAAAATCCGAAACCAGAGGAAAGATTTCTTACATAAGCTGAGTTATGAAATGGCAGAGGCATATGATGTTGTTGCAGTAGAAGATATTGATATGAAAGCAATGAGCCAGTGTATGCATTTTGGAAAAAGTGTCATGGATAACGGTTACGGAAAGTTTCGGGAATTGCTGGAATATAAGCTGACATGGAGAGGAAAGAAATTGGTACGTGTAGACCGTTTTTTCCCTTCCAGTAAAAAATGCTGTAAATGTGGCAGTGTAAAGAAAGAACTGAAACTTTCGGACAGAGTATATCTTTGTACATGTGGAAATCGGATAGATCGGGATCTGAATGCGGCAATCAATATACGTGAAGAAGCACGCCGCATGTTGTTAGCAGGATAAATGGGAAGTGTCTGTATCCAGACAATGAAAATATCCCATAACTGGGGAAAAATGAATCGCGGGGCACGCGAGGATAGCTTGTAGATACTTGGCTCAGTAGAGCCATTGAGCAAGAAGCCCCCACTTCAAAATCTGTGATTTAAGTGGTGGGAGCATGTCACCCTAAAATGGAATTATTATGATGAGTAATTATATGAGGAACAAAAATGAACATACAAATTTTCGGAACCAAGAAAAGCTTCGACAGCAAAAAAGCTGAACGATTTTTCAAAGAGCGCGGAATTAAGTACCAGTTCGTAGATATGAAAGAAAAAGGTCTGAGTAAAGGTGAATTCAATTCGGTATGCCAGGCTGTCGGAGGATATGAAAAACTGATCGATCAGGAGTGCAAGGATAAAGATCTGCTTGCGTTGATTACTTATCTTGCAGAGGAAGATAAAGCAGAAAAGATTCTGGAAAATCAAAAGGTGATCAAGACACCGATTGTGCGTAACGGGAAACAGGCAACAGTAGGATATCAGCCAGATATCTGGAAAAACTGGAAATAAAAGAGTATAAAGAAAGTAAAAAAGGAACTCAAAAATAATAACAAATAAATTTGAGATTAAGGAAAGAATACTGAGTGAGAAGATGATAGATTACAACCGAGAAGACCAATTCCTGCGGCAGCGCCTGCAGAAAGAAATCCCGATTTTACGGGCATTAATACAAAATCTATATGAAGAAATGGACAGAAAACTCCATTTAAACGGGGCAAAAGTACCGATAACATTTGGATATGATACGGACACACTGGGATCTTACACTAGACGAAGTGCACATGAAAAAGAGCATTTTCATTTTTCGCTGTTGTTTATTGCATATGGTGTGAAGAATCCGCTGTCCAAAGAAGACCGCATAGATCTGTTTAAGCATGAGTATGCCCATTACATGCAGTACAATATGCAGATTCCCGAAAAGTATAAATGGCAGGCGGGAACACACGGAAGTGCGTGGAAATACTGCTGTTCTCTTATCGGAGTGGCGCCGACGCCGTATTATAAGGCGGGCGAAGCGCTTATGAATCATGACTACGATAAGGTATTAAAGAACAGGATTCATGATAAGTCCGTGCCGGTCCGGGATACTTATCAGCAACTGAAGACTGCACAGAAGAAAAAAGATGAGGTGGTTCAGTATAAGCTTGGCGACGCAGTGACACATCCGAAATTCGGACATGGAATTGTGGAGAAGATTAATCAGAGATCTGGCGGGGTGCATTTACATATCCGGTTTGATGGAGAAGTGAAGTGTATCGATCAGAAATGGTTGTCGCGGAAGAAGTATATGTGAAAAGATTCAATAAAAACAAATAAGCAAGGTAGTGAAGTATCTGAAGAGGATAAACGTACACGAAGAACGTTAGAAGATGAGATGACATTTTTCGTGTGCGTAAATTTATATATTGACATACTATCAAAGCGATACTAACATAAAGATAATAATATAGGACAAAAAAAGAAAGAGGTAGTAATCATGCGGAAAAAATCAGAAATGCAAAAGGCTAACGAAGAATTTGTAAAGACTTACGATGATTCAAAATATCCAAAACCATCCGTGACTGCAGACATTGTCATTTTCGGAATGTTTGATAAAGAAGAAGATAATTATAGAAAAATAGCAGAGAAAGAGTTAAAGGTACTTTTAATCCAGAGAGGTGCGGCACCATATGAAGGCTGTTATGCCCTTCCGGGCGGATTCGTTGGTCCGAAGGAAACCATCGGTGAAGCCGCAGAACGTGAATTAAAAGAAGAGACAAACTGCAACTGTAATTTCCTGGAACAGTTCGGTACCTACAGCAATCCAAACCGTGATCCGAGAAGATGGGTGATCAGTAATGGATACATGGCACTTGTCAATGCCGGACAGGAAATAATCCAGGCAGGAGATGATGCTTCGGATGCAAAGTGGTTTGATGTGTCATTTCAGGAAGAAGCTGGTATATGGAATCTGTGTCTGACACATGGGGATGAGAAGCTTCATGCAAGATTAGAAGAGACAACTTCGAAGTGGGATGTAAAGAAGAAATTTAAGACTATAGAAAGCGATGATCTTGCATTTGACCACGAGCTGATTCTTGCAGATGCAATCGTACAGCTTCGCAAGTGGATTACGGAGACGCATATAGCGTTCCGGCTTTTAACGGAGAAGTTTACACTGAGAGAATTGCAGCAGATTCATGAGACGGTGCTGGATACGAAGCTGTTGGTTCCGGCGTTTCGAAGAAAAGTGGCTGATCTGGTAGAAGATACCGGGGAGATGACTGGGGATGCCGGGCATCGGCCGGCGAAGTTGTATCGGGAGAGAAGATAAGTTACAGTAGAAGGAGAAGTATATATGCATGCAAATGATGAAATTATAAGTCTTGCCGATTTCCGAAAAAAATTAAAAAGGTTCCAGGAATGCTATGATGAAATATATTTTCGAGGAGAGGTAGAAGAATTTCCAAATCGAGAACCAAGTATTTTGCGTGATGAAGGATATCTGGAAAACGAAGGATGTATGTATCAGGAAATGATGCAAATGTATGGTGAACAAATGAAGAATGCATATAGATATATTGGAAAACTTGCACTGCTTCAACATAATAATGTTCCAACAAGATTGCTGGATATAACTGTCGATCCATTTGTTGCGTTATATTTTGCATGCGAGCAGAATGGTATAGCGAATGACAAAGACGGATATGTGTTTATGTATATCAGAAATGGAAAAAGTTGTAATTCACCCGATGTATATATATTATCCCTTCATGCCTGCTTCCCAGAGCTTTCGTATAAAGAAATAGCAGAGAAGGTTTGGCAGAAATTGAAGGTGAATTACACAGAAGATGAAATTCAGAAAGTTATTCATACACCGTTATTTGTAAAAAGATCAGAGGATTTAAGTGTGGGAAATGCAAGAATTCAAGCACAAGAAGGATGCTTTTTTATCTGTGCAGATGATGAAAAAGGTGGACTTATTACGCTGGATTCGATCCCGCCGGTGATGGTTTATCGAATACCGGCATCTTATAAGGCCGGCATACGGGACGAACTGGATAAAGAGGAGAAGATTAACGTGTGTTCCATTTATCCGGAGATGCCGTCTGGTGGGGCATATTTAAGAGCAAAGTACAGAACTGTCAGATACGAAGTGTCAGAGAAAGATTATACGGTATATGATATATCGCAGAAAACGCATTGTAGAAGGGACACGGATTTACGCATTATCGTGAAAGAAGATTTGCCGATAAAGTGGGTGAAGCAGATCGTTCGACATGTTTGTGAGGGGTATAAAAGTTCTTCGGATGTTATATGGATATATGTCGGAGTGTCGAAGGAAGATATGCTTTCGTATAACTGGCGGATTACGGGCAGGTGGATTAATCCATTATGGAAAAATACGGGAATTGATCCGTTAAAAGAAAGAGATGGAGAATTTTCCTGGGAGAATCAATCCGGAACTTCAATTATATCGGAGTATAATGAGAAAAATGTCTATAAACCGGACGATGAATTATATGCATATTATCATCAGGTTTTTGAGGATTCCATGCCATATATACGAGAAATAATTTCTTTATATGATAGTGAAGAAAAAGAAAAATTATATACATGGATATCTAGAAATAGGGAACAGATTCGGGAATTTTTTAATAAAACCACCAATGGTGGCTGCTCAAGAATCCGGGAATGGAATGAATTTATAAAACATTATAGCTTGCTGTATGTAGAGATGGAGAATATATGTCTTGAAAATGAAAATAAAAATTGGAATCCTCAGGCAAAATGGCATTTAATGGGGAGGAGGATTCAATCCATTCAGAAGGAGAAGGCGGTTATTGAAAAGGGAGAAGTAAAGTGGAGAAAAACGCTGGATGTTGCGGATGAAGAACTGAAAAAGTGTAAGCCATGCTATGAAACTCATCAGGTAAGATCATTCGCTCAGACAATCCCTATGAGTGAAGATGCCATAGAAGTCAAGATGGAGATTAAGTATGAGAAAAATACAGAAGGAAAAATAGTTGTTTCCGGTAAAACCAACTTGTTTGACGGAGCACAATTGATGATTTCAATCATTCCAGATGGAAAATTTTATGGTCCGTCTTGTAAAGTAAACTGTTTAAATGGAACATTTACTTCAGAACCATTAGGAAATGGAAAGAATCTTTTAGGAAAATGTAAGATGAGTATTACAATGCCTGTAAGTTCCGCACAACCAATTGAATTTGTAAAAAAAGCTGGTATGCAATATGAAAACTTGAAAGGGGACTTTATCGTCAGAAAGGGGATATCACCTTCGGGGAAATATGAACAGGAAGTGGTTTTATGAAATGGAGAAAATCCTTATACGACATAATTGAAGTGAACGATGAACAAAATACAATAAGCAAGTTATATGACTGGATGATGATGATCGTCATAGTAGCAAGTATTATTCCACTTGCCGTTAGAAACGCAAATGAGTTTACAAAGACATTAGATTTTGTTACGGTTATTATATTTATCATAGACTATATTCTAAGATTATTAACGGCGGACCTGAAATTGAAAAAAGGAAAGAAATCATTTGCCGAATATCCGTTTACACCAATGGCGGTAATCGATTTGGTATCGATCCTTCCATCAGTAACGCTTTTGAACAGCAGCCTGAAGTTATTAAGGCTCTTCCGGTTGTTCAGAACTTTCCGGGTATTCCGAGTATTTAAAGTGATCAGATATTCTAAGAGTATTAATATCATTATCAATGTATTCAAAAAGCAGAGAGAGGCGTTGCTGGTAGTAGGCGGATTGGCGATAGGATACATAGTGATCTCGGCACTGATCATGTTTAATGTAGAACCGGCAACATTTCCAAGCTTTTTTGATGGGGTATGCTGGGCGTCCGTTTCGCTGGCTTCGGTTGGATATGGGGATATCTATGCCGTTTCAACGATTGGTAAGGTGATTACGATGTTATCGTCGGTATTTGGAATTGCAATTGTGGCATTGCCGGCAGGCATTGTTACAGCCGGGTATATGGAAGAGATTAATAAAGATGAATCTTTGTAATTTAGGAGAATTGCAGATGGAAAATAAAGAGAAAAAGCAAATGCTTACAACGGAGCTAACAAAAGAAAAGAGCGGCAGGAGTGCCGGGATGATTCAGGATATTACAATAAACGGAATCAAACTACAGGTGTTTCAGAACGGAACCGGCGGTCCAATCATCTTCTGGGGCATGTATCCACATCAGCCGAATGATGTAGGACGGATTTTGCGGACATTCAAAATAAAAAAGAATGTGGAGGTAACAGACAATGGCAAAATCATTATTTGAGGAACTGGGCGGCAAATACGAAAGGCAAGGGGATTATTTGATACCGTGCTTAACTGTACCCGCC
>ENA-OQLC01001482-OQLC01001482.1-human-gut-metagenome-genome-assembly--contig:-NODE-1482-length-10729-cov-3.304074_pt1 | contig 10729 bp, 9 predicted proteins | sample MGYA00242653_ERZ504807 | MGnify/ENA primary metagenome ERZ504807 (study PRJEB26092, sample SAMD00036381) | human gut metagenome | host: Homo sapiens | study: EMG produced TPA metagenomics assembly of... | reverse complement strand
AAAAGGAAGAAAAAGAAACCCCCTAACCCCTCAAGATTGAGGGGAAGGGGAGCTGAATAGGCGAAGCCTATTTTTTATGGGGACGGTCTGCGAAAGGGAGGTAGTGACGCAGATCTGGGAATCACAAAATTTTAATATTGATTGTTAAACGATGTTGTGAGTAAAATGAAAAGTGCAAGTGTATCCGTATAAAGTTTTGGACGTAAAACGGATTAAAAAATGCAAAATATTTAACAGATTCTGTGGAAAACGGTTGCGTTGGTTTGAAAAAACAAGTATAATACACTTCAAGATGGTTGCACTTTAAAATATTAAAGAATGGATGCGACGGGAGAGATGCAGCATGAAAGGGCTGCGTGTATTTGAAAAATAAAGGAATAAAAGAGGGACCAAGGGATGATTATCAGTACGAAATATCTGATTACAGGAGATGGAAAGACCGTTCTTACGGATAAGGCAGTCTATATTGGAGAGGACGGCAAGATCGGAAAAATCGCACCGAAAGAAGAGCTGCTGAAAGAATTTCCGCAGGAGGAAGTTAAGGAGTATGGTGATGCGACACTTCTTCCTGGACTTATGGATATGCATGCGCATCTTGCATACGGCTATTCCCAGCCGGACAGCTTTAATTATGGATCACAGCTGATCATGTTATATGCGTTGCAGCATGCGCAGTCTGCATTTGAAAGAGGGATCACCACGGTGCGGGATATGTCTTCTGCACATGGTGTATGCAAGAATCTGAAACTGGCAGAAAAGAAGGGATTTGTCGTGATCCCGAGAATCGTGCATACGGATACCGGAATCTGTATGACAGGCGGGCATGCCTGGGAAGAGGTAGAGGAAATGGACGGTCCGTGGGCAATCCGTAAAGAGATCCGTAAGCAGGTGCGTGACGGTGCGGAATGGGTGAAGATCCTGACCACCAACCGGGAACCATATCCGGAGTTTACCCAGGAAGAACTGGATGCGGCGGTGGATGAGTGCCACAGAAGAGGAATCAAGTGTGGCGTGCATGCCGGAACCAATCCGGGGATCCAGATGTGCATTGATGCCGGATTTGACACGATCGAACACGGGACCTTTATGACACTGGATCATGCAAAGCAGATGGCAGAAAAAGGTATTGCCTGGACACCGACTATCATGGCATATACTTATCTCTATAAACTGTGCAAGGAAAATATTGAGAAGAATGGCGATGCACCGGTCAGCGATCCGGTCATGCAAAAAGAGATGGCAAATTATGAATTCTTTGAACCGGCATATAAAGCGTACCGGGATCATTTTAAAGAATTTTATGATACGGGTGTGACGGTTCTTGCCGGCACCGATATGGTGATGTATCATTCTCCGCTCTTGCCGCTTCCGAGAGAACTGCAATATATGGTGGAATACGGAATTACGCCGGTGCAGGCAATACAAGTGGCAACATCCAACCCGGCAAAGGTACTGGGTGTGGAAAAAGAACGCGGACTTGTTGCGGAAGGACTGGATGCAGATCTTCTGGTAGTTGGCGGTGACTTAAGCCGAGATATCACCAGATTAAAAGATGTAAAATTTGTTACACTTGGCGGAAAGAGAGTCTTTGAAGACGGAATCCGTTATGTTGGAACAGGGAATATGTTTATGTAAGAAAAGGCTTCTGCGTTGCAGAGGCTTTTTTTGCACGTGAAAATTACTTGTCGAAAATTTAACAAAATAAGAGAAAACTTATCAAAAACAGTTGCGTATTGCATAAAAAGCAAGTATAATATACACGGCAGAAAATTTGATTTAATTATTAAATTTATAAAAATGGAGGGCTAGATTTATGAGCAACACAACATCATCAAACCCGGCGAGCTTAAGAATTGCCAATTTGCTCGATGAGGGAAGCTTTGTTGAAATCGGTGGACAGGTAACTGCAAGAGCAACAGATTTCAACATGCAGGAGAAAAAAGCTCCGACAGATGGCGTCATCACAGGTTACGGTGTAATCGATGGAAACCTGGTATATGTATACAGCCAGGACGCATCTGTACTGAACGGAACCATCGGCGAGATGCACGCAAAGAAGATTGCGAACATTTATGATATGGCAATGAAGATGGGCGCACCGGTGATCGGTCTGATCGACTGCGCAGGACTTCGTCTTCAGGAAGCAACTGACGCACTGAACGCATTCGGAAGCTTCTATTACAAGCAGGCTATGGCTTCTGGCGTAATTCCACAGATCACAGCAGTATTCGGCAATTGCGGTGGTGGACTGGCAGCGGCAGCAGCACTTTCTGATTTTACATTTATGGCAGAGAACGGAAAATTATTCGTAAACTCTCCGAACACCATTCCGGGCAACACTGCGGACAAATGCGATACAGCAAGCGCAAAATTCCAGAGTGAAGAATCCGGAATCGTTGACGGCGTAGGAAGCGAAGAAGAAATTCTTGACGAGATCCGCTCACTCGTAGCAATTCTTCCGGCTAACAACGAAGACAACGATGCATATGATGAATGCACAGATGATCTGAACAGAGTATGTGCAGATCTTGAGAATGCAGCAGAAGATGCAGCACTTGCTCTTTCTATGATCTCTGACAATGGTGTATTCATTGAGACAAAGAAAGCTTATGCAAAAGATATGGTAACAGGATTCATCCGCCTGAACGGAATGACAGTAGGTGCTGTTGCCAACCGCTCAAAAGTATACGATGAAGAAGGCAACACAGCAGAAGAATTCGACGGCACACTCTCAGCAATGGGATGCAAGAAGGCAGCAGCTTTCGTTAAATTCTGTGATGCATTCGGAATTCCGGTACTCACACTTACAAACGTAAAGGGACTCAAGGCAACTGCATGCTCAGAAAAGAACCTTGGAAGAGAGATGGCAGCTCTCACTTATGCATTTGCAGATGCAACTGTACCAAAAGTCAATGTGATCACAGGTAAAGCATTCGGAAGCGCATATGTGACAATGAACAGCAAAGCAATCGGAGCAGACATGGTATACGCATGGCCGGAAGCTGAGATTGGAATGATGGCAGCAGACATGGCTGCGAAGATCATGTACACAGATGCAGATGCAGATACATTAAAAGCAAAGACAGAAGAATACAAAGCACTTCAGTCAAGCCCGCTTTCCGCAGCTGGAAGAGGATATGTAGATACCATCATCGAACCGGCAGATACCAGAAAATATGTGATCGGTGCATTTGAGATGTTATTTACAAAAAGGGAAGAAAGACCATCCAAAAAACACGGAACAATTTAGCGAGGTGAAGCAAAGTGAAGAAAAAGATTAGTTTAGTAGTCGCAGTTCTGGTACTTGTGCTCGGCCTTGCAGGCTGCGGAAATGCCAAGACCGTCAGCTATGACAAAGATACACTGATCCAGTCTTGTGATGCTGTTTTTGATATCATTGAGAGCGGATCCATCACAAGCGACCAGATCACAGAGATGTCAGACTGGAATCAGGGATATCTGATGGCACAGTTTGAAAGCCAGACCGGTGTGCAGATGGAAGCAGACACTTTCGCAACTGCACTGGAAGGATGGAAAGCATCCCTGGAAGAATGCGGCGATTATGAAAGCCATAAAGACTATGAATTCGAGGCGTCTTCTACAGGTGTAACGGTAACTGCACCGGCAACATTTTCTGACAGAAGTGCAGACCTGGAATTCGTATTCGATGAGAATATGACTCTGGAATCATTTACAGTCAATGCTCATTACGGCATGAGCGAAATCCTTGAAAAAGCGGGACTTAACACATTACTTGGTATGGGAACTGTATTCGTAATGCTTATTTTCATGAGCTTTATCATTTCCCTGATCAAATACGTTCCTGCATTACTTAACGGTACATCCAAGAAGAAAAAAGAAGAAGCTCCGAAGGCAGCACCGGCTCCGGCAGTGGCAGCAGCTGTAGAAGAAGCAGAAGAAATGGATGATACCGAACTTGTTGCAGTTATCGCAGCAGCGATCGCAGCAGCAGAAGGAACTACTACAGACGGATTTGTAGTACGTTCTATCAAGAGAAGAAAATCAAACAAATGGAATGCATAGTGCGAATAGAATCAGGAGGATTTAAAGATGAAAAACTATACAATCACAGTTAACGGCAACGTATATGATGTTACAGTAGAAGAAAACGGAAACGGAGCAGCTGCAGCACCAGTAGCAGCACCAAAGGCAGCTCCGAAAGCAGCACCGAAGGCAGCTCCAAAAGCAGCAGCCGGAGCTGGAAGCATCAAGGTAGAAGCAGGTGCAGCCGGAAAAGTATTTAAGATCGAAGCAAGCGTAGGACAGAAAGTATCCCGCGGTGATGCAGTTCTTATCGTAGAAGCAATGAAGATGGAAATTCCTGTTGTAGCTCCGGAAGACGGAACAGTTGCAAGTATCGATGTAGCAGTAGGTGATGCAGTAGAAGCAGGACAGACACTGGCTACATTGAACTAAGGAGCAACATCCTTTTGAAAAACAGGAGGTTATAACATGGAATATATCACTAACACACTGGGAAACCTCGTGCAGCAGACTGCGTTCCTCAACCTGACTTGGGGTAACTACATTATGATCGCAGTTGCATGTTTTTTCCTTTATCTTGCAATCAAGCATGGGTTTGAACCGCTTCTGCTTGTACCGATTGCATTTGGTATGCTCCTGGTAAATATTTACCCGGATATCATGCTTCATGCAGAAGATTCGGCTAACGGAACGGGCGGACTTTTGTATTACTTCTTCCAGCTGGATGAGTGGTCTATTCTCCCGTCACTTATTTTCATGGGTGTCGGTGCGATGACTGACTTCGGACCGCTCATTGCCAACCCGGCGAGCTTCCTCCTCGGCGCGGCAGCACAGTTTGGGATTTTCGCAGCTTATCTTGGTGCGATGGCTCTTGGTTTCTCTGATAAGGCAGCAGCTGCTATCTCCATCATCGGTGGAGCAGATGGACCGACTTCCATCTTCCTTGCAGGTAAGCTCCAGCAGACAGCACTTATGGGACCGATCGCCGTGGCAGCCTACTCTTACATGTCACTGGTTCCGATCATCCAGCCGCCGATCATGAAACTTCTCACAACCGAGAAGGAAAGAAAGATTAAAATGGGACAGCTTCGTCCGGTTACACAGCTTGAGAAAATCCTGTTCCCGATCATCGTAACCATCGTTGTATGTATGATTCTTCCGACAACAGCTCCTCTGGTAGGTATGCTGATGCTTGGTAACCTGTTCAAAGAATCCGGTGTTGTAAGACAGCTGACAGAGACCGCATCCAACGCAATGATGTACATCGTAGTTATCCTGCTTGGTACATCTGTAGGTGCTACTACAAGTGCAGAGGCATTCTTAAATGTCAGCACATTGAAGATCGTAGTACTTGGTCTGATCGCATTCGCATTCGGTACCGCAGCAGGTGTCCTGTTTGGAAAACTGATGTGCGTAGCCACACATGGCAAGGTAAATCCGCTGATTGGTTCAGCCGGAGTATCTGCCGTACCTATGGCAGCCCGTGTATCTCAGAAAGTAGGAGCGGAAGCAGATCCGACCAACTTCCTTCTGATGCATGCAATGGGACCGAACGTAGCCGGAGTTATCGGAACAGCCGTAGCAGCCGGAACATTTATGGCTATTTTCGGAGTAATGTAGCAACAGGAAGCGATTTGCTTGCTTGCAAGGGCAAATCGCGGTTGCTATCGAAATGTCAGACTGTGCCATCAGGCACAGAAGGAAACCGTCAGGTTTCCTTAGCGCTGCGAGCAGCGCGTATCTGACAGTGAGATAACAATCCTGGAGCTTAATAAACCTTATAATAATTGGAGGAAGATATAATGGCAGCAATTGAAAAGAAACCGATTAAGATTACGGAAACAGTTCTGCGTGATGCGCATCAGTCCCTGATCGCAACAAGACTTACCACAGAACAGATGCTTCCGATCGTAGATAAAATGGACAAAGTCGGATATCATTCCGTAGAGTGCTGGGGCGGAGCTACATTTGATGCATCCCTTCGTTTCCTGCATGAAGATCCATGGTCAAGACTTCGTAAATTCCGTGACGGATTCAAGAATACCAAACTTCAGATGCTCTTCCGTGGACAGAACATCCTTGGATACCGTCCATATGCAGATGACGTAGTAGAATACTTCGTTAAAAAATCTGTTGCAAACGGAATCGATATCATTCGTATTTTTGACTGTCTGAATGACCTTAGAAACCTTCAGACAGCAGTAAAAGCAGCAAATTCTGAAAAAGCAGAAGCACAGATCGCACTTTCCTATACTCTTGGAGATGCTTACACCTTAGATTACTGGGTAGACATCGCTAAGAGAATCGAAGATATGGGTGCAAACTCTATCTGTATCAAAGATATGGCAGGACTTCTTTTTTCGTACAAGGCAACAGAGCTTGTCGGAGCATTAAAAGAAGCTGTTGATATCCCGATCCAGCTGCATACACATTACACATCAGGTGTTGCTTCAATGACATACTTAAAAGCAGTTGAAGCCGGTGTAGACGTGATCGATACCGCTATTTCACCGTTCGCACTTGGAACTTCTCAGCCGGCAACAGAAGTTATGGTTGAGACATTCAAGGGAACACCTTATGATACAGGATTTGACCAGAATCTTCTGGCTGAGATCGCTGATTACTTCCGTCCGATCCGTGACGAAGCACTTGACAGCGGACTTCTCAATCCGAAGAACCTTGGTGTTAACATCAAGACTCTTCTGTACCAGGTACCGGGCGGAATGCTTTCCAACCTTACTTCCCAGCTCAAAGAGCAGGGAGCAGAAGACAAGTTCTACGATGTACTTGAGGAAGTACCGAGAGTTCGTAAAGACCTTGGTGAACCACCGCTGGTTACTCCGTCATCACAGATCGTTGGTACACAGGCAGTATTCAATGTCCTGATGGGCGAACGCTACAAGATGGCAACAAAAGAGACGAAAGACATCCTGAGCGGAAAATACGGTGCAACTGTTAAACCGTTCAACCCGGATGTTGTTAAGAAAGTACTCGGAGACAATCCGGAAGTTATCACATGCCGTCCAGCAGATCTGATTCCGGATGAACTCGGAACTCTTGAAAAAGAGATGGAACAGTACAAAGAGCAGGATGAAGACGTACTCAGCTACGCACTCTTCCCGCAGGTAGCTACAGACTTCTTCAAATACCGCGAGGCACAGGAGAAGAAAGTAGATGCTACAATTGCAAAAGACGGAAGTTATCCGGTATAATAGCGACGAACTGACGAAAGATGTTACAGACAGTATTTTGTGAGTAAAACGTGACTTCAGGAGCCATAAAATTCGAGTTGAATTTTATGGCTCTTTTGCTTATAATAAAAAGGGTTGTGACCTTATTTATAATAGAAGTAAATGATTTTATAAAAAGGCACGTTTCTTATTTGGAGGCAAATTGTGAGCACAAAAAATGAGTTACTGATAAGAATTGATGAGAGATATCCGAAGTTCAGCAAAGGACAGAAGCGGCTTGCGGATTACATCAAAGAAAATTATGATAAAGCAGCCTTCCTGACGGCTGCAAAGATGGGAGAGGCAGTCGGTGTCAGCGAATCAACGGTTGTCCGTTTCGCAACACAGCTTGGATATAAAGGCTATCCCGAATTCCAGAAAGCACTGGGAGAACTGGTGCGTACCAAGCTGAATTCTATCCAGCGTATGGAAGTGACCTACGGACGGATCGACCGGAGCGAGATCCTGGCGACGGTTCTGCAGTCTGATATCGAGAAGATCAAGCAGACATTGGAATCTGTGGACAATCATGCATTTGAGCTGGCGGTGGATACGATCCTTGCGGCAAAAAAGGTTTATGTGATCGGAATCCGAAGCTGTGCACCGCTGGCAAAATTCCTGACTTTTTATCTGAATCTGATCTGTGAGGATGTGGTAGAGGTCGATACCAACAGTTCCAGCGAGATTTTTGAGCAGCTGATCCGGATCGGGGAAGAAGATGTGATCATCGGGATCAGTTTTCCGCGATATTCCATGCGTACTTTAAAAGCACTGGAATTTGCCAGCAACCGGAAAGCAAAGGTAATAACCTTGACCGACAGTGTGAATTCACCGATGAATCTCTATTCCTCCTGCAATCTGATTGCCAAGAGTGATATGGCATCTATCGTAGATTCCCTGGTTGCACCGCTTAGTGTGATCAATGCACTGGTGGTTGCACTCTGTATGAAGAAGCAGGATGATGTCATCGAGACGCTGGAGACACTGGAGGACATCTGGGACGAATATCAGGTTTATTCCAGAGATGAGCTGGAGCCTGTAGAAGATGAGGTAAGGATCAAATGAGTAAAGTACTGATCGTAGGGGGCGGAGCTGCCGGTATGTTCGCATCGATCTTTGCGGCGAAAAATGGCAATGAAGTCCACGTATTTGAGAAAAATGAAAAACTTGGAAAGAAGCTTTTCATCACGGGAAAAGGCAGATGCAACGTCACCAATGCCTGTGACGTGGATGAACTTTTCCAGAATATGGTATCCAATGAGAAATTCATGTACAGCAGTTTTTACGGATTTACCAACCAGGATGTGATGGATTTCTTTGAAAATGCAGGATTGCGTCTGAAGACAGAGCGTGGTAATCGTGTATTTCCGCAGTCGGATCATTCTTCGGATGTTATCCGCACACTGGAGTTGGAAATGAAGCGAAATGGAGTACACATCCATCTTTATTCCAATGTAGAAAAGGTTGTGGCAGAGGATGGAAGATTTTCCTATCTTGTCATGGCAGATGGAAGCAAAGAGGAAGGGGATGCCTGCATTATCGCAACCGGTGGTGTCAGCTATCAGACAACAGGTTCCACCGGAGATGGCTATCGCTTTGCAGAAGCGATGGGACACAAGATCACCGATCCTGCACCTTCCCTGGTTCCGATGAATGTCAGAGAAGAGTACATTCCGGCACTGATGGGGCTTTCCCTCCGGAATGTCCAGGCAACGGTCTATGACGGAAAGAAAGAGCTGTACAGTGATTTCGGAGAAATGTTATTCACCCACTTTGGAGTAAGCGGACCACTGATCATCAGTGCGAGTGCCTATGTAGGTAAAATCCTGCAGAAAAAGCATGAGTTAAAGCTGGTCATCGACCTGAAGCCGGCACTTTCCGAAGAACAGCTGGATGCGAGAGTGCTGCGGGAATTTGATGCAAACCATAATAAACAGTTTAAAAATGCAGTCACCGGACTGTTTCCGGCAAAACTACTTCCGGTCATGATCCATCTGAGCGGCATTGATCCGGAGAAGAAGGTCAATGTAATCACGAAAGAAGAGCGGATGAATTTTGTCCATCTGATCAAGCATTTTACTGTGACACTGACCGGGCTTCGGGATTTCAAAGAGGCAATTATTACACGGGGCGGCGTAAAAGTCAAAGAAGTCAATCCATCTACGATGGAGTCAAAGCTGGTACAAGGACTGTATTTTGTAGGGGAAGTGCTGGATCTGGATGCACTGACCGGTGGATTTAACCTGCAGATTGCGTGGTCGACAGCATATGCGGCTGGAAGTAATATCTGGTAGCTTTAAGAATATAGAAATCGCACAACAATCCAGAGATGGCATAAACAGGAAATGATCCTGATAGAAGGCGAAAAAGGCTGAGGATGAGAATATCAGCGGAAATCCGGAAAAAGGAATCGTCAGATCTGGACAGGAACAGGAAAATGTGAGTGAAACAGGGAGGATACAAAATGGGATATAATATTGCAATTGACGGACCGGCAGGTGCCGGAAAGAGCACGATCGCAAAACTGGTTGCAAAGGAACTGGGATTCATCTATGTAGATACCGGGGCAATGTACCGCGGACTTGCCGTGCATTTCTTGAAAAAAGGGATCGTACCGGGAGAAGTAGAGAAGATCGAGGCAGCATGCGAGGATGCAAAGGTAGAGCTTGGTTACGAAGACGGTGTGCAGCAGGTATATTTAAATGGAGAGAACATCACTGGAGAGCTTCGAGAGGAAGCTGTTGGAAATATGGCATCCGTAAGTTCGGCAGTACCGGCAGTACGAGCAAAGCTTCTGGATCTGCAGAGAAATCTTGCAAAAGAAAAGGATGTCGTTATGGACGGAAGAGATATCGGAACCAATGTACTTCCGAATGCGGATGTTAAAGTGTATCTGACTGCAAGTGTAGAATGCCGGGCAATGCGCCGGTTCAAAGAACTGGAAGGAAAAGGAGAAGCCTGTGATTTTGAACAGATCAGGCAGGATATCCAGGAAAGAGACGAGCGCGATATGACAAGAGAGATCGCACCACTTAAGCAGGCTGAAGATGCAACGCTGATCGACAGCTCTGAGATGGGAATTGACGATGTAGTGAAGGCAATTATTGCACTGACAAAGTAGAAAATCTGTCAGAAATCAGATTGTAGCAGCAAAAAAGGTGATTATTGTATGGAAAGGGTAAAAATCTATAATTGAAAATACAATAATCGATAAATAATTAAAAAGTCATTAGTTTTCAGGAAAAAGTAGATAAAACTAATGGCTTTTTTTGTGCGGAAAGTCGATAAAATGTCGAAAAAGAGAATTGTACATGGAGATTGCTTTACCTTTTATACGAAATATGTTATAAATGTTAAAGAAGAAAAATTACGAAAGTAATGTTTAAGAGGGTTGGGTTCACTTATGTACAGAAAGAAAACTTCCAGTTGTGCGCCCAGCTAAGGGTGTGTAGTCAAGCCGGTGGGATTCCGGTTTATCCAAGGTTTAGCCAACC
>ENA-OQLC01001465-OQLC01001465.1-human-gut-metagenome-genome-assembly--contig:-NODE-1465-length-10883-cov-2.400981_pt1 | contig 10883 bp, 6 predicted proteins | sample MGYA00242653_ERZ504807 | MGnify/ENA primary metagenome ERZ504807 (study PRJEB26092, sample SAMD00036381) | human gut metagenome | host: Homo sapiens | study: EMG produced TPA metagenomics assembly of... | reverse complement strand
TTTTTTTTTTTAATGATACGGCGACCACCGAGATCTACACTCTTTCCCTACACGACGCTCTTCCGATCTAACGGGTGATATTAGGCTGATTATTCAGCAGGACATGGGCCGCCTGTGTGAAGCTTTTGTATTTGGCTACATAGTAAAAAATCCGGTAGTAATCGTAATTGATTTCCATGAAGTCTCCTTTGTAGGTCAGGACAGGAATCAGGCGGCTCCCAGCTTCAGTTCTTCAAGAACCAGGGAAGAAACTTCTTTTAAAATTTCCAGATGTACAGCCAGGGGGAGACGGTCTACAGTCATTTCACGAAGTCCTGTGGCGCCGTCTGCTCCTCCGGCCTGAAGGACGCGGCGGAGCATCTCCGTTTCCTGCTCTTCATCCGGAAGCAGAAATTTCTGCGTTTCTCTGGAGAGAAGAGCGGCGGCTCCGATTCCCCACCAGTTAGATACTCCGCTGGCCAAGGCATAGTCGGCACCCTGCTGAGAGCAGATTTCGCTGCCAAGGGGAACGAAAGATTCTATCTCTTTTCGGAACGCGCCCATACCCATTTCGTTTCCGCCGTCCCCTATGGAAATTGTGCAGATGTTCTTTTCTCTGGCAAGGGAGAGAAAGCAGTCGGCGTCCGCAGTCATTGAATCAATGACAATACCCCGCATATTGTGATAATGGCCGTCGCAGGCTTTGCCAGGCCGTTCCAGAGTAACTACATGGGTGGGAGAAAAGGCGTCTAAAAGATCCTCTGCAAAGGATTCAGCGCCTGTCTCCGGAATTACAGCTATTCTGGCTTCGCGGCAGCGGACAGAGAGGGCAGCCTTGAGAATAGCTGAGGAATGGCAGTCTGTCACAGCCATAACCTGACACCCGTTTGCTTCCAGGGCAAAGGCTAAATCTGCGGTTCCCAAAGGTCCGTCCGTCTCTCCTGTCACTGTTTGGTCGGGGCAGATAACAGGAAAGCCAGTGAGAATAAGAACGCGCCTGGCCTGCGCGAGTTCTCTGGAAACAAGATCCAGATCCGCCTCTGGAAGAGCCTTCATAAGTCCGCGGCTGCCGAAATCCTGTCTCATAATCGAATTAAGTTTACTGAAAAAAGTCATATTGAACCTCCCATTTTGAGCTGTTTTTCTGTCTGTTTTCTGTCAGGATACAGTCTGGACAAACAAAAAAAGCCACTCCTCCTGTTCAGATTCATGGCTCTTATTTACAATGGGATCATCCGGGCAGGAGTCCCTATAAATAAAAGAATCCGTATGATTTTCAGTATCATTGTACCGTTTTTAACACGGGGTGTCAAGGACTATCATCAGACCGGCACGACAAATTTTGGAGGAAAAATTTGTTATTTCTGCGCCTGCTGTGACAAAGGTGCGGATAATACAGAATAGTAGTCTGTAAAAGGAGAAAAGTATATGAAATATGAAAAAAATACTATTTTAATTGTAGGACAGGCCAAGCCCAGCCGCGAAGACGCCATTTACAGCCTTCACGGGGAGTTTTACATCAGCCTGGTACTGGAGAAAAAGAGCGGAACCATTATCAATATGGACTGCAATACGATTTTGGGAGTAACCAGGGATTTTGTAGCAGATATGATAGTTGGAAAAAGCCTGAAAACAGATATGGAGCTGCTGGAAAAGGAAATCAGAAGCCGTTATTTTGCTATGACGCAGAAGCCGCTTATCGCCTGTTTGAAGGATGCCTGCAATCGGTATGCCATGGTTCTGGAAAAGGAGAGAGAAAAAGAAAAATAGAACCAGATAGAATTGAGAGATCCGGCAGCCGGATCTCTCAATTTCAGTATCAGGACTATTCTTTTCCGCTCCAGCAGTAGGTACAGAGCTTGCAGGGAGAAATTCCGATGGATTCCACCAGATCGTCCAGACGATGGAACTGAAGCGTAGTGAAATTTAGTTTTTTGCGGATTTCTTCTACCATTTCCTTATAGTTTGTACTGTCTGGATTTGCATAATCGGCTAACAGCTCTTCGGAGACATTTTCTCCCTCCCGTTCTCTGATAATCCGGCGTGTGATCAGATCCATCTCAGAGTTGGAGCGGGAGAAGTTCAGATATTTGCATCCAAACATTAAAGGCGGGCAGGCCGGGCGGATATGTACCTCTTTGGCTCCGTTGCTGTAAAGGAAATCTGAAGTTTCGCGAAGCTGGGTTCCCCTTACAATGGAATCATCAATCATCAGAAGGCTTTTATCCTTGATCAGTCTGTGAACAGGGATCAGCTTCATTCTGGCGATCAGATTTCTCTGGCTCTGCTGGGTTGGCATAAAGGAACGCGGCCAGGTAGGGGTGTATTTAATAAACGGACGGGCAAACGGCACTCCGGAACGGTTTGCATAACCAATGGCATGGGCAATTCCGGAATCCGGAACACCTGCCACAATATCAGGTTTTACCTCTCCAAAATCACGCTCTGCCAGCATATCGCCGCATTTATAGCGCATTTCCTCTACATTTACCCCCTCATAGGTGGAAGTAGGATATCCATAGTATACCCAGAGGAAAGAACAGATACGCATTTTGTCTCCGGGCTTCTGCAGAGTTTCAATTCCTTCCGGAGTCACTGCCACGATCTCTCCCGGTCCCAGAGACTTTTCATCTTCATAGCCCAGGTTGATGTACGCATGGCTTTCAAAGGAAACACACCGAGCGCCGTCTTTTTTTCCAATAATAAGAGGAGTTCTTCCAAGACGATCTCTGGCTGCAAAAAGTGCCTTTGGAGTCAGGATCAGCATGGTCATAGATCCGTCTATCATTTCCTGTGCATAGCGGATTCCCTCTACCATAGTTGACTTCTGATTGATCAGAGATGCAACCATTTCTGTAGGATTCACATTTCCGCCGCTCATTTCCAGAAAATGTGTGCTGCCGTTTTTAAAAGAATGCTCCACAAGCTCTTCCATATTATTGATCTTACCTACTGTTGTAATGGCAAAATTCCCAAGATGAGAACGTACCAGCAGAGGCTGAGGCTCATTGTCAGAAATGCATCCAATTCCAAGATTGCCCTGAAGCTCTGATACGTCTCTGTCAAACTTTGTACGGAACGGGGAATTCTCAATATTATGAATGGCTCTGTCAAATCCCTTTGCCGGATCATATACAGCCATTCCTCCCCTTCTTGTTCCCAGATGAGAATGATAGTCAATTCCGAAAAACAGATCCAGCACACAGCTGGACTTTGAAGCTACTCCAAAAATTCCGCCCATAATTCTGTTCTCTCCTTATTATGTTTTTTCGCTACGTGAAGCTGAGTAATCGCCAGTCTGTCTCAGACCGGCAATCCCTAGTTTGATCTTCCGTATTTACTGCAAGCATCATTATATAAAAACAGGAAAAATAAGTAAAGCCTTTATTTTGTTTCTTTTATAATACCTTTCCTGTAGGCTTCAAGAAGACGGGTAAGTTCCTGTATCCTTTCCCGCAAAGCTTTCCCGTTGTCTGTATCCCCTACAAGACGCCTTTTTGAAGAATAATGCACAGCCATCTGGCTGGATACAATGTCATTCCCTTTGGAAACCGCCTCCTCCGCAGAGGTAAACGGCTCATGGGCTGCAAGAAACAGGCCGTAAGAGTTATAGATCAGAGTGTAGCCTGCGATTCCGGTGACCTTCTGGTACGCCTTGCACAGACCGCCGTCAATGACGATCACCTTGCCTCCGCATTTCACCGGACTTTCCCCCTCGATCTGATGTACAGGAACATGGCCGTTGATAATGTGGCTTTTTGCCGGATCCAGTCCAAACTCCCGAAGCATGCGGTCCACTACCTCCTCCTTTTCCAGAAGCTGATAGTAAGCGCCCTTTTTCTCTTTTGCAATATCTTTATCTTCTATAAAATACCGTTCAAAGGTAGTCATTTTGTCTTTGCCGAACAGCGGCGAATTTGGACCTGCCCAGATATACCACAAAATATCTTTTCCCTTTTTCTGCTCTTCCGCATCCACGGAAAAAAACGCCCTGCGCACATAGCTTTCCAGTATATCATAAAGAGCTCTGCCGCTGTAGCTTTCTCCATAAACCTCTACTTCTTTCATGCTTCCGTCCTCATTAAGAGGAATGCAGCCATGAAAAAGCAGATTTCCGTTATAGATCTTGTACAGGCCTCCCACGTCAAGAAGAAGGCGCATATGATTCTGAAGCTTTTCACAGTTCCGGAAGGCTGCTTCCAGCCGCTCCATAACTTCCAGTTCTCCTGCAGTAAGCTCATAGGGATGTTCCCAGTCAATGGTGGGAAACAGATTGTCCCTGAGCGCATATTCCTTTCCGTCCGGCATGACAATGCTTCCCTTTTCCGGATCAATTCTGTGAAGGAGACAGCGGTCTTCCATATGAAATTCCTTACGTTCCCTCAGAAGCTGGCCTTCCAGCTTAAACTGGATCATGGCAATGGCCTTGTGCATTTTGCGCCCAAGCTCCTGTTCCAGAGAATGGTAGTCAGAAACACCCTTGATCCCGAACACTGTGCATGGGTCATCCTTATAGGTTTCCATGGCATAGGTGGCCAGCGGAAGCATGTTGATCCCATAGCCGTCCTCCAGAATATCCAGGTTTCCATAGCGGATGCTGTTTCTTACAACTGTGGCAATGCAGGCTCTCTGTCCCACTGCCGCCCCCATCCACACAACATCATGATTTCCCCACTGGATATCAAGAGAGTGGTATTCCATCAGCCGGTCCATAATAAAATGCGGTCCCGGACCTCTGTCAAAAATATCTCCCAGAATGTGAAGATGATCCACAACCAGACGCTGGATCAGCTCTGCCAGAGCAACGATAAAGTTTTCTGCTCTGCGAATCTCTATGATGGTATTGACAATGGAATTATAGTAAGCCTCCTTGTCAAGTACCTCCGCCTTCTCTGTGATCAGTTCCTCTATCACATAGGCATAATCCGGAGGAAGAGCCTTTCTCACCTTGGATCTGGTATATTTGGATGCAGTTGTCTTACACACCTCGATCAGACGATACAGGGTGATCTTGTACCAGTTTTCCATATCCTCCTCTGTTTTTTTCACCAGGCGGATTTTTTCTCTTGGATAATAGATCAGGGTGGCAAGGTCTCTTTTGTCATGATTGCTTAAGGTATGGCCGAATACATCGTCTATTTTTTTTCGCACAGCGCCGGAACCGTTCCTGAGAACATGAGAAAATGCCTCGTACTCTCCATGAAGATCCGACATGAAATGTTCTGTTCCTTTTGGAAGATTTAAAATAGACTGAAGATTAATGATCTCTGTAGAAGCTCTCCCAATGGTAGGGTACAGTTCTGCCAGACGCTGTAAATAGCGAAGTTCATCTTTTTTCATAATTGTCTCCTGTTGGAAAATTGTTTTGTAATATTTCCGTAATATATTATAACATGCTGCAGAAACTTCCTGTAATTCCGGATATCTTAAGGTTCTTTCTCGAGATGGCATATACATGCCAAAACACCTCCCAGGACAGCGACCTGTAAACAGTATCCGTCAGGTGATCACAGTAGCCTGACAGGACAATACCGTGTAAACAGCAGCGTCAGGCAGTCACACCACATCAAACAGGGAGAACTGATTGGACTGGGGAATATCTCCGAACAGCCCCAGATCGTCCATAAGATCGATGACTGTCTTACTGACCTTGGTGCGGTCACGGAAATCATCCTTGGACAGGAATTTTCCCTGCTTTGCAGCCTCCACCACCGCCTCCGCAGCCTTGTCTCCCATTCCGTCAATGCTGTTCAGAGGAGGAAGCAGCTTGCCGTCAATGATCTGGAAGCGGTTTGCATGGGAACGGTAAATATCAATAGGAAGAAACTCGAAGCCTCTGGCGTACATCTCCTGGACGATACGCATGTCCCTGATGGAATCCTGTTCTTTTTTTGACGCCTCGTCGCCTTTTTTTCGAAGCTCTGCCAGATAATATTCCAGCCTGTCCCGTCCCATACACATGGTCTCATAGGAAAAAGCAGTTGCGCGGATACTGAAAAACGCAGCATAGTATGCCAGGGGAATAAACACCTTAAACCAGGCGATCCGCCATGCCATCATAACATAGGCTGCCGCATGAGCTTTGGGGAACATGTACTTGATCTTTTTGCAGGACCAGATATACCATTCCGGAACATTATGCTCCCTCATAGTAGCCTCCCACTCGTCCCGGAGCCCCTTTCCTTTTCGCACGCTCTCCATGATCGTAAATGCAAGGCTGCTCTCCACTCCCATACTGATCAGATAGATCATAATATCGTCTCGGGTACAGATCGCTGTGGAAATGGTAGCCTTTCCTTCCTGGATCAAAGTCTGGGCATTTCCTAGCCATACGTCCGTACCATGAGCAAGTCCCGCGATCCGGACCAGATCCGAAAAATACTTTGGCTGGGTATCAATAAGCATCTGCATGGCAAAGTCTGTACCAAACTCCGGCACACCCAGACAGCCAAGCTTGCACCCTCCAATATCCTCCGGAGTGATGCCCAGGGCTTTTGTGCCGGCAAAAAGGGACATAACCTCTTTGCTGTCAAGAGGGATCTCCTGGGCATTCTTTCCGGTCAGATCCTCCAGCATACGGATCATGGTTGGATCATCGTGTCCCAGAATATCAAGCTTCAGAAGGTTTCCGTCAATGGAATGATAGTCAAAATGCGTGGTAATGATGTCGCTGTTCTCGTCATTTGCCGGATGCTGCACCGGTGTGAATTTTTCGATTTCCTCGCCTTTTGGCAGAACAATGATTCCTCCCGGGTGCTGGCCTGTGGTACGGCGGATGCCTGTGCATCCCTGAACGATCCTGTTGATCTCGCAGTACCGCTTGTGCTGACCATGCTCTTCAAAATAATTTTTCACATAGCCGAAAGCTGTTTTTTCCGCAAGAGTACCGATGGTTCCTGCCTTAAAGGTCTGCCCTTTTCCAAAAATAACCTCTGTATATTTATGAGCGTTTGCCTGATATTCACCGGAAAAGTTAAGGTCAATATCCGGCTCCTTGTCTCCCTTAAAGCCCAGGAAGGTTTCAAATGGAATGTCAAAGCCTTCTTTGATCATTTTTGTGCCGCAGTGAGGGCAGTTTTTGTCAGGCATGTCACAGCCTGCCATTCCGCCGAATTTTTTTACCTCCGGTGAATCAAAATCACTGTATTTACAATTTGGACAGATATAGTGCGGCGGCAGAGGATTGACCTCCGTAATACCTGACATGGTAGCTGCCAGAGAAGATCCTACCGATCCTCTGGAGCCTACCAGATAACCGTCGTCATTTGATTTCCACACAAGCTTCTGGGCTATGATATACATAACCGCATATCCGTTGGAAATAATGGAATTCAGTTCTTTTTCCAGACGCTCCTCCACAATTCCCGGAAGCTTCTCTCCATAGATCTCGTGGGCTTTTTTAAAGCAGATATCCCGGAGATCCTGATCGGAGTTTGGGATCACCGGCGGAAATTTATCCGGGTGGATGGGAGATATTTTTTCAATCATATCTGCGATCTTATTGGTATTGGTAATCACAACCTCTTCTGCCTTTTCACTTCCCAGATAGGAAAATTCCTCCAGCATCTCTTCTGTGGTACGAAGATAAAGAGGGGCCTGATTATCCGCATCAGAAAATCCGTTTCCCGCCATGATAATGCGCCGGTAAATCTCGTCCTGAGGATCCATAAAATGAACGTCGCAGGTTGCCACCACTGGCTTTTTAAACTGCTCGCCCAGCTTTACGATTTTTTTGTTCAGCTCAATCAGGTCTGCCTCTGAATTTACCGTATCGTTTTTGTCACTGGCAATCATAAATGCATTGTTTCCCAGGGGCTGGATTTCCAGATAGTCATAAAAATCCACCAGTCTGGCTATTTCCTGATCCGGAGCGTTCCGAAGAAGAGCCTGATAAAGCTCTCCTGCCTCACAGGCGCTTCCGATGATCAGTCCGTCTCTGTGCTCCAGAAAAACACTTTTGGGAACCCTTGGCCTTCTCCTGTAATATTTCAGGTGAGACTGGCTCACAAGCTTATAGAGATTAATGCGTCCGGTCTCATTTCTGGCAAAAATAACCGCATGGTAGGTAGGGAGCTTTTTGATGGTATCCACAGAGACGTTTCCCTGGCTGTTCAGGGCATCCACATCAAAAATATCCCGTTCTCTCAGCATTTCCACAAATTTCACAAAAATATCTGCGGTACAGGCAGCATCGTCTACTGCCCTGTGGTGATGGGCAAGGGAAACTCCCACAGCTTTTGCCACCGTGTCCAGCTTGAACCGGTTCAGCGCAGGCAGAAGGAAACGGGCCATTCCCACGGTATCAATGTAGGTAAAATCATCGCTGATGCCCTGCCGCTTGCAGTTTTCTATAATAAAGCTCATATCAAAATCTGCATTGTGGGCAACCATAACAGCGCCCTCACAAAATTCCAGAAACTTCGGAAGAACGGTTTCAATATCCGGAGCGTCCATCACCATTGCGTCATTAATACTGGTAAGCTGCTCGATCCGGTAGGGAATGGGCACCTTGGGATTCACAAAAGTGGAAAACCGGTCTGTAACAGCGCCTTTTTCCACCCGGACTGCTCCGATTTCGATGATCTTACAGGTCAGTGGTGAAAATCCTGTTGTCTCAATATCAAATACCACAAAGCTTCCGTCCATGGACTGTCCCTTACTGTTGGTGACAATTCCCTTCAGATCATCCACCAGATATGCTTCCATGCCGTAAAGCACCTTAAAATCAGAATCCTTTGGCACGCAGCCTCCCCAGGCGTCAAAACAGTGATTTGCCTCGGGGAACGCCTGGACAACACCGTGGTCGGTAATGGCAATGGCTTTATGGCCCCACTCATAGGCGCGCTTTACCAGGGCCTTTGCCTCAGTAACGCCGTCCATATCGCTCATTTTTGTATGGCAGTGAAGCTCCACCCTTTTCTGAGGGCTGGTATCCATTCTTGTACTGGTAAAGTCTGCAATTTTTTTGATTCCGGCAACGGAACCAATGGTCAGTTCACTGTCAAAACGGTCAATGGTGGTAACGCCTTTCAGCTTCAGAAAGGCTCCCTTTTTTATCTCTTCTTTTACTTCCGGAACCTGCTCGTTCCGCAGGAACATTTTGATCACAATAGAGTCTGTAAAATCCGTAACCGGAAAAATGAGAATGGTTTTTTCATTCCGGATCTCTCTTGCCTCCACATCCAGAACCTGACCTCGTATAATGACTTCTCCCATTTCCCCTGTAATGCTTTCCAGAGGAATGGTTTCACCCTCAAAATCTCTTCCATATATAACATCCGGATTGCTGTCTCTTCGGAATCCACCCCGGAAGTCGCCTCCATGTCCCTTTTTGTCAAAGGATTTTTTCTCCTGCTTTCCTTTTCCGGAAGCTTTTTTATTCTCTTTTTTGTCAGAACCGGAAGAGGCTTCCTCCTGTTTCAGCGTTTCTTCCTCTTTATCCAGCCTTGCATGCTTCAGGACATTTTCCACTTCCTGCTCAATCTGAAGAACTGCATTTTTCCGGTACTTGCTTTCCTGAGCCTCTTCAAACTGAAGCTCGATCTTCAGATTCATTCCGCAGCGTTCACAGAATACCTTATGAAGATATTCCACAAGGATTTCGCTTTTTTCCCGGGCGATCACAGAATCCGGAAGCACCAGATCCATTTCCTCTGTGCCGGAAAAAGTGATCCTGGACCGTTTAAAAAGATTGTATTCCAGCATATTGTAATTCCGCAGCTCCAGTTCCATGCTGGACCGGTACACTTCCAGAAAATTATCCGGCGTATACTGTCTGGACAGACGGAATTTTTCGATCACCGTTACCTGCATCTGGATTCCCGGAAAGCACTGTCTTTCAATCTGCTGCTGCAGCTCTATGATATATTTTTTGTGGATCCACCGTTCACTGCTGATATAAACCCACAGTCTGGTCTTATCCGGATTGCAGGACACCCTGGTGACAGCTACCATATCCAGAAGCTCCTGCAGCGGATCCTTGATCTTCAGATTTGGAAATACGTCAAAAAAATCTTTTTCCATTTTTTCCTCTTTCTTATTCTTCCCAGTGAAGAAGCTCTTCTCTCAGGGTATCCAGAAGCTGATCCTCCGGAACCTTTTTTATGATCTCTCCCTTTTTGATCAGAAGCCCTACGCCCACTCCCCCGGCAATTCCTATATCAGCTTCCTTTGCTTCTCCCGGTCCGTTTACCACGCAGCCCATAACAGCCACCTTAATATCAAGAGGGATGTCCTGGACCATTGTCTCCACCTGATTTGCAAGACCGATCAGGTCAATCCTGGTACGTCCGCAGGTAGGACAGGACACCACCTCGATCCCTCCTTTTCGAAGTCCCAGAGTTTTCAGGATCCGTTTTGCAGATTTGATCTCCTCCAGAGGCGCTCCGGTAAGAGAAACCCGGATAGTATCTCCGATTCCCTGAGAAAGAATGATTCCAAGCCCTACTGCAGACTTAATGTTGCCGGAATATAAAGTTCCTGCCTCTGTAATTCCCACATGAAGAGGGTAATTTGTCTTTTCTGCGATCAGCTCATGGGCTCTGGCGCACATCATAACATCTGAAGATTTAATACTGATCACCAGATTGTCATATCCCATATCCTCAATGATCCTCACCTTGTCAAGAGCGCTTTCTACCAGCCCCTCTGCAGTGACACCGTGATATTTTTCCACCAGCTCCTTTTCCAGAGAACCGCTGTTTACGCCCACCCGGATAGGAATATTTCTTTCCCTGGCCACATCTACAACCGCTTTTATTCTCTCCCGGCTTCCGATATTTCCAGGGTTAATGCGGATTTTGTCTGCTCCGTTTTCCATTGCCGCAATAGCCAGCCTGTAATCAAAATGAATATCTGCCACCAGAGGAATGTGAATCTGCTTTTTGATCTCAGAAAGCGCCTCT